>Ga0196960_10000007_pt1 | contig 74292 bp, 65 predicted proteins | sample S3v_5metaG_FD_183187 | JGI IMG/M metagenome (GOLD analysis project Ga0196960, IMG submission 183187) | Soil microbial communities from Anza Borrego desert, Southern California, United States - S3+v_5 | ecosystem: Environmental > Terrestrial > Soil > Desert | place: USA: California | collected...
GCGGCCGTACGGCGAAGGTCTGCGGACGGGTGGGCCCGGCAGGAGCCTCCCAGGGGGCGCGTTCGAGCGGGACGGTGCCCTGGAGCGGCGGTGGCTGCGGGCCCGGTCCTGTCTCCGCTTCCGGCGAGCGCGGGTCCGGCAGTGGCACCACCGTGGCCGGGTGGTCCGGAGGGGCGGGCGCCGTGCCGCCCAAGGCGCCCGACGCGGAGTCGAAGCGGTCGTCGAGACTGTCGGCCGCGCTGCCCGGTCCGGCGTCCGGCGCGGCCTCGTCGTACAGCCTGCGCCACCAGTCGTCCTCGTGGGCGGCGGGTTTCTCCCCCTGCTGGCTCATGCCCATAGTGTCGACCGCTCGGGCCGTACGAAACCGGGTCGTCCGGAAAAGTGGCCCGGAAGGGGCATTCGCGAGGTGGCCCGCCGGACGTCCCCACCCCCCACGGGAAGGTCGCCCGGCGGGCCGGTCCGCGTACCGGCCCACCGCCTCCGGGGCGGTCGTCGCTGCGGTGGCGCCAGATTGGCAGAGAGACGGGTGCTCCGGGGCATGATGGGCGCGGCGGGTTTACGCCGTGGCCGTTTCCCGCCATGGCGCGCCCCGTCCGACGTGCGCAGGAGTGCGCGGGCACCGATCCGGGGAGGGCCGAGGATGCTGTCAGCGATAGGTCTCGACGAGAGACAGGAAGCGGCCTACCGGGCGCTGGTCACGGCGGGCGCCGCGGAGCTCTCCGATCTCGCGCGGCGGCTGGCCCTTCCGGAGGCGGACACCGAACGCGCGCTGCGGCGGCTGGAACAGCAGGGGCTCGTGGCCCAGTCGTCGTCACGGGCGGACCGCTGGGTCGCCGCGCCGCCCGGAGTCGCCCTGGGCGCGCTGCTGACTCAGCAGCGCCACGAGCTCGAACAGGCGGAGCTGGCGTCCGCGGTGCTCGCCGAGGAGTACCGGGCCGAGGCGGCCGAACCCGCGGTGCACGACCTGGTGGAAGTGGTGACCGGTGCGAGCGCGGTGGCCCACCGGTTCCACCAGCTGCAGCTGGGCGCCACGTCCGAGGTCTGCGCGCTGGTCACGGGAAAGCCGATCGCGGTCACCGGGATGGAGAACGAGTCCGAGGAACGGGCGGCGATGCGGGGCGTGTCCTACCGCGTGGTCGTCGAGCGCGACGTCCTCTCGCTGCCGTCCGGGATCGTGGAGCTGTCGGCCGCGCTGAGCCGTGACGAGCAGTGCCGGGTGGTCGACCGGGTGCCGACGAAGCTGGTCCTCGCCGACGCGGCGCTGGCCATGGTGCCGCTGACCGGCCGGGGGGCCGAACCGGCGGCCCTGGTGATCCACGCCAGTGGGCTGCTGGAGTCCCTGACGGGCCTCTTCGAGGCGGTGTGGCGGGACGCGATGCCGTTGCGGCTCGGCGGGAGCGGGATCAGCGAGGAGAACGGTCCGGGTGCGGATCCGACCGATCTGGAGATCCTCTCGCTGCTGCTGGCCGGGCTGACGGACGCGAGTGTGGCGAAGCAGCTGGACCTGGGCCTGCGAACGGTCCAGCGGCGGGTGAAGGGCCTGATGGAGCTCACCGGGGTCACCACCCGGCTCCAGCTCGGCTGGCACGCGTACGAACGCGGCTGGGTGGCCCGCGCCCCGCGCTGACCGCTCGGCTCCACCGCGCCGGAATCCGGAACCGCCCCACCGGGCCGGTCCGTGGAGCCGGCCCACGGCTCCGCCTGCGGATCCGGCCGCTCGCGGAGCCGCGCTGACGGGCGGGACCCGGTGACCTCCGGCACGCTGGTCGAATGAGTGTGTGGCAGCTCGTTGCCGTCGGGGCGGTGATGCTGCTCGGCCTGGTCGGCGTACTGGTGCCGGGCGTGCCCGGTCAGGCGATCATCTGGGCCGCGGTGCTGTGGTGGGCGCTGACGGAACCGGCTCCCGTCGCATGGGGCGTGCTGATCGGCGCGACGTGTGTACTGCTGCTGAACCAGGCGCTGAAGGCACTGATGCCCTCGCGGCGCCCCCACGAGTCGGGGGCGCCGCGCAAGACGCTGATGGCCGGCGGTCTCGCGGCGATCGCCGGGTTCTTCGTGGTCCCGGTCGTGGGCGGGATCCTGGGATACGCGGGCGCGGTCTACGGCGCCGAACGCCTGCGCCTCGGCAGCCACGCGGCGGGGTGGACCTCGCTCAGGTCCGTGATGCGGGCGACGGGGTACTCGGTGCTGCTCGAACTCTTCTGCTGCCTGCTGGTGGCGGGGGCGTGGCTGGGAGCCGTCGTCTGGGGCTGAGGACTGCGGGTGCCGGGCGGCTCGCCGCCCGGCACCCGCAGTCCCCTCCGCTAACGCGTCCTGCCCCGCTTCATCTCCATCGCCGCCCTGCCCTCGGCGCTCCTGCGCTTCCACTCGCGCAGGGTCTCGGTACGCAGCCGGGCGTCCGTCTTCGCCGCGATGCGGTGGTTCTCCCGGAGCAGTTTGCGGTAGCTGTCGAGCCGCCGTGCGGACAGCGCCCCGTCATCGAGCGCGCCGAGCACGGCGCAACCGGGCTCGGACTCATGGGCGCAGTCGTGGAAGCGGCACTGCCGCGCCAGGTCCTCGATCTCCGAGAAGACCTGGCCGACGCCGGTCCCCGCGTCCCAGAGACCGACCCCCCGCAGCCCGGGGGTGTCGATGAGTACGCCGCCTCCCGGCAGCACGAGGAGGTTGCGCGTCGTGGTGGTGTGCCGGCCCTTGCCGTCCACCTCCCGCGCCCCGTGCACACGCATCACCTCCTCACCGAGCAGCGCGTTGGCGAGGGTCGACTTCCCGGCGCCGGAGGTACCGAGCAGCACGCTCGTACCACCGCCGACGATCGCGCCGAACACGTCGACCCCCTCACCCGTGGCCGAGCTGACGGGCAGCACCTGCACCCCGGGGGCGACGCGCTCGATGTCCTCGACGAGGTGGGACAGCGTGGTGACGTCCGGGACGAGATCGGTCTTGGTGAGCAGCACGAGCGGGTGTACCTCGTGCGTCCCGCGCCGGGCGGGCCGCCCGTCGCCGAGCAGAGCGGCTCCGGTGGTGCTGGACATGGCCAGCGCCAGGAACCGTTCCAGCCGTCCCAGGTCCAGTTCGACGGAGAGCGGGACGCAGATGACGATGTGATCGATGTTGGTGGCGAGCACCTGCCCCTCGGAGCGCTGCGACGACGTCGAGCGTACGAAGGCCGTGCGGCGGGGCAGGAGCGTACGGACGAACCGCGGGTCACCGTCGGGGTCGACAGCCACCCAGTCACCGGTGCAGACGATCCTCATCGGGTCACGGGGCACCACGAACGCGGTGTCCGCCCTGAGGGTGCCGTTCGGAGTGACCACATCGCACTGCCCGCGGTCCACCCGCACCACACGTCCGGGCAGGAGACCCTGCTCGGCGTACGGGGCGAAGGCGGCGGCCCATTCGTCGTCCCAGCCGTAGGGGGCCAGGGGGTGCGACGGGGTGGAAGCCTGAGAAATGGAGAAAGACAAGGGAAACCCTTCACAAGGGCGGCCCCGGCAGCGCGCGCTCAGGCGCGGAGGGAGAAGGTCGAGGTCAGCCGGTGGCCGCAGGGGTGGGAACGATGCTCTTCGGGTTGTGGGCAGCGCCCACCGCAACGACAGTCATCAATGTCCTCACCTCCTGGTTCCTCGAACTGCGCACACCCTAGCGAAGGGTCACCCGTCCACGTCAACGGGTTTTCCGGTCTCCCGGGGGCGAGCGGGCCGGTGCTCAGCCGCCGGCCGCTGCGGCGGAGCTCCGAGCCGCCGGAACGAAGCAGCGCGGCCGCGCGGGCACGTGTTCACCGGGCGGTACGGACTCCGGGTCAGGGCGCACCGTCCGCCACTCGGCGAGCAGCCGGTCATAGATCGGCGTATCGGGCACGGGTTCCGTGTGCGGATGCCGGTCCCATGGTTTCCGGTTCGCGTACTGGTCCATGACAGGTCGTTACCCGGTCGCGGGTCATCGGCAGCCCCGGCTGGATCATTCGGCGTAATCACGCCTTCGTCCACGTCCGGCATGAAGAAACCGCCGTCCCGGCAGGAAGCCGGGACGGCGGTATGTCACGTGATGTCAGTGACGGGGCGCGATGACAGCTGCCGCCTCGGCGTGCTCCTCATCGATGACGGTGAGGCTCTCGGAGTCCTCCTCCTCGATGTTGTCCGAGCAGTCGATGTTGTTGTTGGCCGCCGAGAGGATCGGGATGTCGATGACCTCGACCACGTCACAGCTGAGGACCTGGGAGTTGTTCTCGAACTTCGACGTGTCGTCGTCGGCCGCCTGGGCGGAACCGGCGCCGGCACCGGCGAAAGCCAGGGCAACAGCAGTGCAGGCGACAGCCTTCTTGAGGTTCATGCGTTAACTCCTTGGTTTTTACGGGGAGCCGCCTTGGCTACCCATCAAGCGAAAGAGGGGCCGATGGAATCCCCTGGGCACGAGCCGGAACGATCACATTGCTCCGGCCCCGTGATACCGACGGGCGGGCCCGTCCGCCGGCAGGTGCAATCTCACCTGCTGACCGATTTCCGCAATCGGCATCATCACCCGGTAAACGCTGCTGCACTCACAATGGAATTGCTCCGAACGGGTCACAATTCGTTCCGGCCCGGCGGCCGTCGGTGCTCTGCGTACCGGAAGGCCCAGGAGCCCGGAGAAAGAAAGCGAGGGGTGAGAAGACGCAGGGCCGCCGCCCCGGGGAGGAAGGCCGGGGCGGCGACTCGGCGGCGCGGAGCGTCAGTGGCCCCGCGGGGCGATGAGAGCCGCCGCCTGGGCGTGCTCCTCGTTGATGAGGAGGGTCGTCTCGGACTCCTCCTCCTCGACGTTGTCCGAGCAGTCGAGGTTGTTGTTCGCCGACGACAGGATCGGGATGTCGATGACCTCGACCACGTCACAGCTGAGGATCTGGGAGTTGTTCTCGAACTTCGACGTGTCGTCGTCGGCCGCCTGGGCGGACCCGGCGCCGGCACCGGCGAAAGCCAGGGCAACAGCAGTGCAGGCGACAGCCTTCTTGAGGTTCATGCGGTATCTCCTTGTTGGTTGGTACACGAGCGTTGCAGGCGTCCGCCTGGCCCCCCGTGACGCAGGCAAGAATTGCCGTGCGCACACAGGGCCGGTGCATTCAGCATTCTCGACACGCTCATCCTGTAAACGAATCCCGCAACGAAACGTATTGCTCCATACGGGCGTCGCTCAGGTTTTATTCAGCACCCGTTCCGGAGCCCGAAAGATGAGTTTCGGTGCGCTCCGATTCGTAGTTCATGGAGCAGTCGATGTTGTTGTTCGCCGTGGAGGCGATCGGAATGTCCAGAACCTCCACGCTCAGGCAGGACAGAATCTGCGTGTTGTTCTGGAACTTCGGCTCTTCGTCAGCCTGAGCCGCGCCCGCCCCGGCCATCATGAGGGCTACGGCAGACAGCGAGACAGCGGAAGTTCGCTTTCCGAACACCATGTACCTCCATCGGTAGGTGAGCGTGTTCGACCGTCCGGCGGCAAGCCCGGACCAGCACAGGCCGCTCAAGTACCTGCGCCGTACAGGACACCGTGGCAAACGAAAGGCCGCAATTCCGGTTGCGCCGCTGAACAGGTGAAAAGCGCCCGATGTCTCGCACAGGCCAGGGCCGGCGCCGGCCATCAGGGCCGCACGGGCCGGGCGGCCGGACGGGGCCCGCGCCCCGCGAGCAGTCCGTGGCCCGAGGCCGGGGAGCACCGGCCGCGCCTGCCCCTCGGCCGGCGCCGGGCTGCGAGCAGCCCCGTGTAATCCGTTCGGGCTAACCCCAAGTTCTTCACCGGTTCAGAGTTTCCCAAGCCCCTTTCCCTCGTTATGAGGGTTGTCCAGGGCCGTGAGAGTGGCGGCCCGCCGGAACCGTGGCACCACCGGACGCCGCGCCGCACCCTCGGATTCCCGGCCACATCGCGAGATGTCCTCCCAAGGTTTTTGAAAGGCAAAGCAATGCGACAAGCCCTAAGCAGAAGCGTGTTCGTCCTGGCGGCGGCATCGGGCATCCTGACCTCAGTGGGCGGGTACGCCTACGCCGACGCCACGGCCGAAGGGGCGGCGGTCGGCTCCCCCGGCGTCGGTTCGGGCAACGCCGTGCAGGCCCCGGTGCACGTCCCGGTCAACCTCTGCGGGAACACCGTCGATGTGATCGCCCTGCTGAACCCGGCCTTCGGCAACATCTGCGCCAACACCGGCTCGAGCGACAAGAAGGACGACGCCTACGGCGGCGAAGGCGCCTACGGCGACGGCGAGGAGGCCTACGGCGCGAGCGAGGCCTCCGGCGCGAGCGCCGAGGCCCAGGCCGTCGGTTCGCCCGGCGTCCTGTCCGGCAACGTGGCCCAGGCGCCGGTGGAGGTCCCGGCGAACGTCTGCGGCAACACCGTCGATGTCGTCGGTCTGCTCAACCCCGCAGGTGGCAACACCTGTGTCAACGAGAGTGGTTACGAGCACGAACTCCCGCCGGTCAAGCCGCCGGTGGTGGAGCCGCCCACCGAGGAGCCCCCGGCCGTCGAGCCGCCCACCTCGAAGCCGCCGGTCTCCGAGCCCCCGGCCCAGGAGCCGCCGGCCTCCGAGCCCCCGGCCGGCGACCCCGGTCCGAACACGCCCGACACGCCGCTGGCCGAGACCGGCGCGGGCGAGATCGGCATGGCCGCCGGTGCGAGCGCGGCGCTGCTGCTGGGAGGCGCGGTGCTCATGCGCCGCACCCGCGGCTCACGCAACTAGTCCCGCCACGTCAAGACCGCCCCGCAGCATCAGCGCTGCGGGGCGGCCTGCTGATCGTCCTCGACGTCCCCCGCGGCTGATCCGGCTGCGCGACCGGGTGCTGCTGAATGCCCCAGGGTGCGGTGCCGCGTCGGCCGAGGTCTGCCCGTCGAGGAGCGGTGTCCGGGGCGCACCCCGGTCGACGCGGCACCAGGGAGAGAAGTACGTCAGCGACTCGGCGACGCAGGCCGGCTTCTCCGAGCCCTCGAGTTCGAATGACCTGGGCGCCGGCCGGGACGCCCTGGGGCACGTGGTGATGAGGGGACGGAGAGGAAGGGGGGACGGAGAGGGGGACGTGTCAGGGGGCGATGCGTTCGAAGACCGCGGCGAGGCCCTGGCCACCGCCGATGCACATGGTCTCCAGCCCGTAACGCGCCTGGCTGCGGTGCATCTCCCGGCTGAGCGTCGCCAGGACGCGGGCGCCGGTGGCACCCACCGGGTGGCCGAGCGAGACACCGGAGCCGTTGACGTTGATCCGCTGTTCGTGGTCCTTCTCGCCGAGTCCCAGCTCACGGGTGCAGGCCAGGACCTGGGCGGCGAAGGCCTCGTTGATCTCGATCAGGTCGAGGTCGGCGAGGGTGAGGCCGGCACGGCCGAGGGCCGCGTGGGTGGCCGGGACGGGGCCGATGCCCATCGTCGCGGCGGGGACGCCCGCGCGGGCGAAGGAGACCAGCCGGACGAGCGGGGTGAGCCCGAGCCGTTCGGCGGTGGCGGCGCTGGTGACGAGGCAGGCGGCTGCGGCGTCGTTCTGTCCGCTGGCGTTGCCCGCGGTGACGGTGGCTTCCGGGTCGGACTTGCTCATGATGGGGCGCAGCGCGGCGAGTTGCTCGGCGGTGGTGTCGGGGCGGGGGTGTTCGTCGGCGGTGACGACCGTCTCGCCCTTGCGCGTGCGTACGGTGACGGGGACGGTCTCCGCGTCGTAGCGCCCCTCCTTCACCGCGCGGGCGGCGCGGGTCTGGGAGCGCAGGGCGAGGGCGTCCTGGTCGGCGCGGCTGATGGAGTGGGCGCGGCGCAGGTTCTCCGCGGTCTCGATCATGCCGCCGGGCACGGGGTGGTGGACACCGCCCGCGGTGACCCGGCCCCGGGCGAGGGAGTCGTGGAGCTGGAGGCCGGGGCCCTTGATGCCCCAGCGCCCGTCGTGCGTGTAGTAAGGGGCGGCGCTCATGACATCGACGCCGCCCGCGATGACGACGTCGCTGAACCCGGCCCGGATCTGCATGGCCGCGTCGAGGACCGCCTGCAGCCCGGAGCCGCAGCGCCGGTCGGTCTGGGTGCCGGTGACGGTGTCGGGGAGCCCGGCGTCCAGGGCGGCGACCCGGCCGATGGCGGGGGCTTCGGAGGAGGGGTAGGCGTGTCCGAGGATCACCTCGTCCACCCGGTCCGGGTCGATTCCCGTACGGGCGACGACCTCGGCGATGACGCGTGCGGCGAGCGCGGCCGGGGTCTGCTGGGCGAACGCGCCGCCGAACCGCCCGATGGGTGTGCGCAGCGGTTCGCAGATGACGACATCGGTCTGGTCGGGCACGGCGGAACACCTTTCGGCGGGTTCGGGTGTGTGGGGTGACCTTCGCACCGGATCACTGAGTCGGTCCAATATCGAATTACCTCAGGTTCAAGACGTCACGCGTCTCGATCGGGGGAGTCAGGGGGTCGGGAGGGCCTGCTCGGCGACCGCGAGGACCGCGTGGAGAGCTGCCGAGGGGTTGTCCGTGCGCCAGGCCAGCGCCGCCTGGCGACGGATGGGCGGGCCGGCGAGGGGGCGGTAGACCAGCCCGTTCTGCTGGATGTGGCGGACGGAGGAGACCGTGAGGGTGATGCCGACGCCCGCGGCGACGAGGGCCAGGATCGTGTACGAGTCGGGGGCCTCCTGCACCACGCGCGGGGTGAAGCCGGCGGCCTCGCACGCCTGGACCATCGCGTCGCGCACCGAGCTGCTCTCCGTCGTCGCCTCCCGGGAACTGGCCGGCCGCCGCACGGTGTTCGCCGGCATCGGACTGCCGACGCTCGCCACCGAACTCGCCCGTCTGACGGTCGCACCGCAGATCGAGGTCGTGTACGAGTCCGGGGTCTGCGGGGCGCACCCCTCGCACCTGCCGGAGACCATCGCCGATGCCGTGCTCATCTCGGGCGCGGAGGCCGTGCTGTCGATGCCGGCGCTGTTCGGCTGTGTGCTCCAGGGCGGCCACATCGACGTGGGTTTCCTCGGTGCGGCGCAGATCGACCGGTGGGGCAACCTGAACACCTCCGTCATCGGCGACTGGGAGAGCCCTGCGGTGCGGCTCCCCGGTTCCGGCGGCGCCGTCGAGGTGATGGCCAACTCCCACGAGGTCTTCGTGGTGATGCGCCGTCACCATCCGCGCTCCTTCGCCGATGCCCTGGACTTCTGCACCACGCCGGGCCCGGACCGGGCGCTCACCGAGGGCATCCGGCCGCCGGGCGCGGGAGTCACCCGGGTCATCACCGAACTGGGCATCCTGGCCCGGGACGGCGTCGGGGAGGAACTCCGGCTGGTCGCCGTGCACCCGGGCGTGACGGTGGATCAGGTGCGCGAGGCCACCGGCTGGGACCTCCAGGTCGCCGGTTCCGTCGCCACCGCGCCCTCGCCGGCCGGGGCGGAACTGCGTCTCCTGCGCGAGGATGTCGATCCCGACCGCGTCTACCTTCGCTGACTCGACCGCGTCTGCCGTCGCTGCCGACGGCCACACCTGCCGAAAGGACGTAACCGCCATGCGTATCAGGATCGTCGGAGCCGGAGCCATGGGCCGAGGCATCGCCCAGTGGGCCGCGTCGGCCGGGCACACCGTCGAGCTCTGCGACGTCCGGGCCGAGGCGGTGACGGCGGCCGTGGACTTCGTCCGGTCCATGCTGGAACGCGCCGTCCACAAGGGCCGGATGTCCGCCGGGGACTCCGCCGCGGCCCTGGAGCGGCTGGTCCCGCTGGACGACCCGTGGGCACCCGGGCCGGAGGTCGGGCTGGTGATCGAGGCCGTACGGGAGGACCTGGACACCAAGGCCGAGGTCTTCGGGAAGCTGGAGGAGGTTCTGCCGGAGTCGGTGATCTTCGCGACCAACACCTCGTCCCTGTCGGTGACCCGGATCGCCGCCTCGCTGCGGGACCCGGGGCGGCTGGCGGGGCTGCACTTCTTCAACCCCGTACCGCTGATGAAGATCGTCGAAGTCGTGCCGGGCGCCGCCACCCGTCCCGCCGTCCCGCCGGCGCTCACGGAGCTGGTCGAGAGCTGCGGGCACCGCGCGGTCACTGTCGCCGACACCCCCGGCTTCCTGGTCAACCACGCCGGCCGGGGGCTCGTGACGGAGGCGCTGGCGCTGCTGGAGGAGTCCGTCGCGGATCCGGCGGGCATCGACCGGATCGCCCGGGACGTCCTGGGGCTGCGCATGGGGCCGTTCGAACTGATGGACCTCACGGGGCTCGACGTCACGGCCGCCGTCATCGACTCGATCTGGCAGGGTTTCCGTCACGAGGACCGGCTCCGCCCCTCCTACCTCACCCCGAACCGGGTGACCGCGGGCCTGCACGGCCGCAAGACCGGACAGGGGTGGTTCGCGTACGGCCCCGAGGCTCCCGCCCCGGCCCCGGAAGCTCCGGTGACGGGTGACGCGGGCCGGCCGGTGTCCGTCGTGGACGGTGAGGGCGCCGAAGAGCTGCGGGCCGCGCTGACCGCCGCCGGAGCCACGGTCGGGAGCGGCCCGGTGCCCACCGGCGAGGCGCTGGCCCTCGTCCCCGTCTGGGGCACCACCGTGGCGGCGGCGGTGGCCTCGCTGGGGCTGCCGGCCTCGCGCACCTTCGGCGTCGACCCGCTGCCCCCGGCAGGCCGTCGCCGGGTGCTCGCGGTGACCCCCGCGGCCGACCCGTCCGCCGCCCGGGACGCCCGCGCGGTCCTGGCCCGCGCGGCGGACGGGGAGGAGCCCTGGGCCGTGTCGGTGGTGCGGGACACCGCGGGGTCGGTGGCGCAGCGGCTGCTCGCGTCGGTGGTGTCGGTGGCCGCTTCGATCGCGGAGCGCTCGCTGGCCACCCCGGCGGACATCGACCTCGCGGTGACGGCCGGACTCGGTTACCCGGCGGGGCCGCTGGCCTGGGGCGACCGGATCGGTGCCGCGCACATGCTGGACCTGCAGCGTTCCGTGTACGCCACGACCGGGGACCCGCGGCACCGGCCGACCCGCTGGCTCACCGAACGCGCCCAGCTGGGCCTGCCCCTGACGGAGCCCGGCACCTCGCCCGCGGCCTGCGCGTGACGCCGGGCCGCGCCGGAGGCCGCGACCGTTTCGTACAAGACCCGGCCGCGGCCCCGGCATACGGTCGGCCCATGACTCCACGACTCGACGCGATCTCCGTCACCACCGCCGACCTGGCCGCTTCGCTCGCCTTCTACCGCAGGCTCGGCCTCGCCGTCCCCGAGGGCGCCGAATCGGCCCCCCACGTCGAAGTGGCGCTCCCCGGCGGGCGGCGCCTGCTGTGGGACACCGAGGACGTCGTCCGCTCCTTCGATCCCGACTGGCAGGGGTCCGAGGGCGGCGAGCGCCTCGGGCTCGCCTTCCTCTGCGACAGCCCGGCGGAGGTCGACTCGGTGTACGCCGATCTGACCGGGGCCGGCTACCGGGGCCACCTGAAGCCCTGGGACGCCGTCTGGGGGCAGCGCTACGCCGTCGTCCTGGACCCCGACGGCTGCGCGGTCTCCCTCTTCGCCCCTGTGCCGTAGGCGTTCCTGCCGGGATCCGGCGGCAGTCGTCCGGCCGGGTGGCCGGCCCCGCGAGGCGGCGGCCCGGCAGCCGGTCCGGCTCTGCGCCTGCCGTCGGCCGCTTGTAACGTGATGCCCCGGAGACGGGAGAGGGAATGGGCGCGCAGCGTGGCAAGGCACTGGTCACGGGAGCCTCCTCGGGCATCGGGGCGGCGTACGCGGCACGGCTGGCAGCCGGGGGGTGGGACACCGTCCTGGTGGCCCGGCGGGAGCAGCGGCTCGACGACCTGGCGGCACAGCTGCGCGGGGAGACGGGATCGGCCGTGGAGACCCTCGTGGCGGATCTGTCGGATCCCGGCGGTCTGGCGCGTGCGGTGGAGCGGGCGGGGCGGGGCGACATCGGATTCCTGCTCAACAACGCGGGGATCAACGGGTACGGCCCGTTCGGCGAACTGGAGCCCGCGCTGATGGCGAAGGTCGTGAACGTCAACGTGCTCGCCGTCACCGCGCTGGCACGGGCGGTGGTCCCGGCCATGCTCCGGCGGGGCCGGGGCACGGTCGTCAACGTGGCCTCCCAGTTGGCGTTCGCCGGTTCGCTGCCGCCGCGGCCGCTGCCTGAGCGCGCCGTGTACGCCGGCACCAAGGGGTACGTGGTCACCTTCACCCGCACCCTCGCCGCCGAGCTCTCCGGCTCGCCCCTGCGCCTTCAGGTGCTGTGCCCCGGCTTGACCGCCACCGAGTTCCACCGCTCGCGCGGCGAGGAGCCCGTCGGCGGACGTGAGCAGTCCGTGCACGCGGACGGCGGCATGCCCGTGGACCAGGTGATCGATGCCTCGCTGGCCGCGCTGGAGGACGGCCGGGTGGTGTGCGTGCCCGGACTGCCGGACGCGGTGCCGGTCGACGGCCTCGCGGCGGCGGAGCTGGCGATCCGTACGGCGGCCCGCGGCGGCCGCGGCTGAACGGCCGGGGTACCGCCCGGGTGGCGGTTCCGGACGGCACGGCTACGCCGTGTCCGCGGGACCCCGCGCCGCCAGGTAGCCGCCGAGCGTCGTGCCGGCCAGGTCCCGCATCTCACGGGCCAGGTGCGCCTGGTCGGTGCAGCCCACCGCGTACGCGGCCCCGGCGTACGGTGTGCCCGCCCGGACGAGGGCCAGGGCACGCTGCAGTCTCAGGACTCTGGCCAGTGTCTTGGGGCCGTAGCCGAACGCGGCCAGCGAGCGGCGGTGCAGCTGGCGGGCCCCGAGTCCCACGGCGTGCGCGGTGGCGGCGACGGACCGGCCCTGCCGCAGCTGCGCGGCGACGGCCGTCATGAGCGGGTCCGGGGGTCCGGTGCCGGCCGCCCTGCGCAGGGCGATGCCCTCCAGCGCGGCGGCCGGGTCGCCGGCCGCACCGAGGCGCTCGGTGAGTTCCCGGACCTCCGGCCCCGGCCAGAGGGCGTCGAGCGCGACCCGCCGGTCACGCAGTTCGTGCGCGGGTACGCCCAGGAGGGCGGGAGCCGTGCCGGGGGCGAAACGGATGCCCGCACAGCTGCCGGAGAGCGCCGCGGCCGGGGTGAACGCGTGGGTGTCGGGACCCGCCACGAGCAGCCGGCCCCCGGCCCACAGCAGGTCCATGCAGCCGTCGGGGAGCACCGGCCGCGCCGGATCGCGCGGGCCGGACCAGGTCCAGACGACCGCGCCGCCGAAGCGCGATGTCCGCTCCTCGTACCGTGCGTCCATGGTCACGAGGCCATCGGGCCGGCCCTCACGGGACGTCCTTGTCCCGGTTCCCGTGCAGACGCGACCTCACGTCGTCCGGGGGCAGGAAGCGCGACCAGCGCTCGGGGAATTCGGAGGGCATGGAGACGTCCTCCTCGTCGTCGTCCGCGTACGCGCCCCAGTTCGTCGCCCGTGCCACGAGTTCCGCGGCCTGGGCCGCCTTGATCCGGTCGCTGGCGGCGCGGGCCGCCGCGGTGGCGAGCGAGGGCCAGACGTGGTCGATCGCCGCGTTGACGGCGGCGCCCACGAGTACGGCGAAGGCGGAGATGCCTATCCAGAGCAGGACGGCGATGGGTGCGGCCAGTGAGCCGTAGATGGTCGGCCCTTCGACCGTGTTCGTGAGGTAGATCCGCAGCAGGAAGCTTCCCAGCACCCACATCCCGAGTGCCATGAGCGCCCCGGGCACGTCCTCTATCCACGGCGAACGTACGGGGACGGACACGTGGTAGAGCGTCGTCAGGAACGCGATGGACAGCAGTATGACCAGCGGCCAGTATATGACCGCGAGCACCTCGGTGCCCCACGGGACGAGCTCCACCACCCGGTCGGGGCCGACCACCAGCAGCGGCAGCACCACCGCGCCCAGCAGCAGCGCGACCACGTACAGCAGGAAGGCGAGCAGCCGGGTCCTGACGATGCCGCGGTGGCCGTCGAGCCCGTACATCACGGTGATGGTGTCGATGAAGACGTTCACCGCGCGTGAGCCGGACCAGAGGGCGATCGCGAAACCGATGGAGATCACGTCGGGGCGCGCGCCGGTGGTGACGTCGGCCATGAGCGGCTTGGCGATGTCGTTGACACCCCGTTCGGACAGCACCGTCTGCACCGCGCCCAGGATGTTGCGCTCGATGGAGGCGACCGTGGTGGTGGACGTCCAGTCGTCGACGTAGCCGAGCAGCCCGATCAGGCCGAGCAGCAGGGGCGGCAGGGACAGCAGGGTGAAGAACGCCGCCTCGGCGGCGAGACCGAGGATGCGGTATTCGATGCACGAATTGACCGTGTCCTTGAGCAACTGCCATGCCATCTGCCGCTTCGACACGTTGCGGTAGAGGACGCGAGCCCGGTGGAGCCGACCCGGCGGCCGCTCGGGTGTTTCGTTTGCTGCCTGCACCTCCTTACCGTATCGGCATGGCACCTAGCACCCACACAGTGACCAACCAGGTTCCGCCGCTGGTCGGCTATGACGTCTTCGCCGGCGACCGGGCGCTGACGGAGGCCGTGGAGCGGCACCTCGACCCCGGGATCCTCGACGAGGCCCGGGAGGAGCTCGGCTCGCTGGGCCGGTCCGCCGGTTCGGCCCAGGCCCAGGCGTGGGGGGCGCAGGCGAACGACAATCCGCCGGCGCTGCGTACGCACGACCGCTACGGGAACCGCCTCGACGAGGTCGAGTTCCACCCGTCCTGGCACCGGCTGCTGGGGCACGGGGTCACGGCCGGGCTGACGGACGCCTGGGGCAGGCAGGGCGGCCATGTCCGGCGTGCGGCCGGGTTCCTGGTCTGGACGCAGGCCGAAGCGGGCCACGGGTGCCCGCTGTCGATGACGCACGCGGCGGTCCCGGCGCTGCGGACCGATCCGGCGCTGGCCGCGGAGTGGGAGCCGCTGCTGACCTCGCACGTGTACGAGGAGGGGCTGCGGCCCGCGTCGCAGAAGGCCGGTGTGCTCTTCGGGATGGGCATGACGGAGAAACAGGGCGGCACCGACGTGCGGTCCAACACCACCCGGGCCGAACCGCTGGCCGGCGAGGGGGAGTATCTGCTCACCGGCCACAAGTGGTTCTGTTCGGCGCCCATGTCCGACGGCTTCCTGGTGCTGGCGCAGGCACCGGGCGGGCTGAGCTGCTTCCTCGTGCCGCGGGTCCTGCCGGACGGCGTCCGCAACGTGTTCGCGATCCAGCGCCTGAAGGACAAGCTGGGCAACAGGTCCAACGCCTCCGGCGAGGTCGAGTTCGACGGGACGTGGGCCCGCCTGGTCGGCGAGGAGGGGCGCGGGGTGCGCACCATCATCGAGATGGTGGCGGCGACCCGGCTGGACTGCGTGGTCGGTTCGGCGGCGCTGATGCGCCAGGCCGTGGCGCAGGCCATCCACCACAGCGCCCACCGCAGCGCGTTCGGGGGGCTGCTGATCGAGAAGCCGCTGATGCGCAACGTACTGGCCGACCTGGCCCTGGAGTCGGAGGCGGCGACGACGCTCGCGCTGCGGCTGGCCGCCGCGTACGACGCGGACACCGAGGAGGAGCGGGCCTTCCTGCGGATCGCGGTGCCGGCCGCCAAGTACTGGGTGACGAAGCGGTGCGCGGCGGTGGCCGGCGAGGCGCTGGAGTGCCTGGGCGGCAACGGGTACGTCGAGGAGTCCGGGATGCCCCGGTTGTTGCGGGAGGCCCCGCTCAACTCGATCTGGGAGGGGTCGGGCAATGTGCAGGCGCTCGATGTGCTGCGTGCGCTGCAGCGTGAACCGAAGGCGCTCGACGCCTTCCTCCGGGAGGTCGGCAAGGCACGCGGCGCGGACCACCGGCTCGACGCGGCGGTCAAGGACCTGCTGACGGAGCTGGCGGATCTGGACGCCGTGGAGGCGCGGGCCCGGCGGCTGGTGGAGCGGATGGCCCTGGTGCTGCAGGGCTCACTGCTGCTGCGCTGGGCACCGCCGGAGGTCGCGGACGCGTTCTGCGCCTCACGGCTGGGCGGGGACTGGGGCTCGGCCTTCGGGACACTGCCGCACAGTCCGGATCTGGCCACGGTCGTGGAACGCGCGCGGGTCCGGGAGGGCTAGAGGCGGACGACGGGAGGGTGGTGCTGCGCCGACACGGCACCACCCTCCACGCTTCCGCACCACCGCACGGCGGTCGAGGACCCCCGCCCGGTGTTCCGCCACTCTCGTACGGTCCGGGTCCTGTCACCAGAGTTGCAAAGGGTTGCAACCCTTGTGCGGAGCGCGGGCCGGCGGGACCCTTGCACGGCAGGATGGGTCCTTCGGGCCGGGTTTTCGTCTTCCTGACCGGGCCCACGCTTTGTTGGGGGGACCTGTCATGGAATCACGCCCTGCCGCGCGCAAGCGGCCGGAAATCGCCTCGTACCCAGCGGTGGCCGGACGTCCGGTCCACCGCGCACGGGAGGCCCGGCTCGCGGGCGAGCGTACGGAGACGGCCCCGCGTGCGGAGATCGACGCGTCCTGGGAGCGCGTACTGCGCAGCGGGATCGACCCCGAGCAGCCACCGGGGAGCAGGCTGCTGGACACGGACGAGATCGAGCACCGGCGCAGGGGCACGGCGCTCGGCGAGGTCATGCCCCTGCTGCGGGAGGGGCTGGCCACGATCGCGGACGCCTCGCAGCAGATCATGGTCGTCACGGACACCGAGGGCCGGGTCCTGTGGCGTCAGGGGCATCCGGCCGTGATGCGCCGGGCCGAGGACATCTGCCTGGAGGAGGGCGCCGCCTGGACGGAGTCGGCGGCGGGGACGAACGCCATCGGTACCGCGCTCGCCACGCGCACACCCGTCCGGGTCCATTCCGCCGAGCACTTCATCCGCGCCCTGCACGACTGGACCTGCGCGGCGGCCCCGGTGCGCGACCCCCGGGACGGCCGGCTGATGGGCATCGTCGACATCAGCGGTCCGGCCTCCACCTTCCACCCGGCGACGCTGGCGCTGGTCGGTTCGGTGGCCGCGCTGGCGGAGGGCGAGCTGCGCAGCCGGCACCTGGTGGCGATCGAGCGGCTGCGTTCGGTCGCCGCTCCGATCCTGTGCCGGCTGGGTGGCCGCGCGCTGGTGGTGGACACCCATGGCCGGCTGGCCGCCGTCATCGGGATGCCGCCCGTGGACCGGCTGCCGCTGCCGAAGTCGCTGGAGCCGGGCACGGTGTGGCTGGCCTCGCTCGGGATGTGCCGGGTGGAACCGCTGCCCGGCGGCTGGCTGGTGCAGATCGCGGAGGGCCTGCACGAGCGCCCGCCGCGCAGGGTGGTGCTCGACCTGAGCCGGGAGCGGGAACTGGCGGTCCACGTGGCGGGGCCGCTGGGCAGCTGGACGCGCCGGCTGTCGCCCCGCCACGCGGAGCTGCTGTACGCGCTGGCCCTGCACCCGCAGGGGCGCACCGCGGCGGAGCTGGCCGGGGACGTCTTCGGTGACGTGACCAGGACCGTGACGGTGCGGGCCGAGATATCGCGGATGCGGCGCCATCTCGCGGAGGTGCTGGCGCACCGGCCGTACCGGTTCCGCCAGGGGGTGGAGGTGGATGTGGTCCACCCGGAGGTGCCGGCCGATCTGCTGCCCCGCTCCGCGGCCCCGGTGGTGCTCGGGGCACGCAGGCGCACGGGGACGGTGTGACCCGTTTTGGGCGAGGGGCCGTACCCGTGGTTCTCTGACCGCCATGAGCAACACCACGCATTCCACCGCTCCCGCCTCCGACGTGACCGTCTGGTATCTGGAGCAGACGTCGCCCGCCGACCTGAGTCCCGCCGCCGTCCCCGGGGGCCCGGTCACGGTCGTCCGGTCGGAGATACCGCTGCCGGAGTTCAGCCGGTTCCTGTACACCGCGGTGGGCGGTGACATCCGGTGGACCGACCGGCTGGGCCTCACCTACGCGCAGTGGCAGGAGATCCTGGAGCGGCCGGGGGCCGAGACCTGGGTGGCGTACGAGAGCGGGACCCCCGCGGGGTTCATCGAGCTCGGCCCCCAGGAGGGCGGGACGGTCGAGATCGCCTACTTCGGTCTGGTCCCCGCCTTCCGGGGGCGCGGGATCGGCGGGCACCTGCTGTCGTACGGCGTGGCGCGCGCCTGGGACCTGGCGGACCGCCACCCGGAGCGGACCCCCACCGAGCGGGTGTGGCTGCACACCTGTTCCGATGACGGCCCGCACGCGATGGGCAACTACCTGCGGCGGGGATTCCGGCTGTTCGACACCAGGACCGAGCGGGAGCCCCTGGTCGCCACCCCCGGTCCCTGGCCGGGTGCGCACGCCTGATCAGCCGTCCCCATATCGCTTTGTCGACAGGCTGGGCGTGACCGACACCACAATGTCTCACACTTCGGGACCATCACGTCCACATGTTGGATCGTGGTGGACTGGTCCGAGATCCGCGTGACACGCTTCCGTCATGTCCGGAACTGGAATTGCCTTGGTGAGTCGGCGGCACGTCGACCTCGGCGCATGTCCAGCGCCATCTGTCCGGTCCGCTGAGAGTCTCCAGCACCGCGATCCCCCGATGTTCCGCTTCACCCCTGCGCACCGCCGCGCCTCACGCGAGTGTGCAGTTCAGAGCCGCCCTCCTGCAGTCCCGAAGGACGTATTGCCATGGCCGCCAGCCCCGAGAAGCCTGCTACCGCCACGCCGCGCCGCAAGGCGGGACGTCACCGTGGTGAAGGTCAGTGGGCCATGGGTCACTTCACCCCGCTGAACGGGAACGAGCAGTTCAAGAAGGATGACGACAGTCTCAATGTGCGGACACGCATCGAGACGATCTACTCCAAGCGCGGATTCGACTCCATAGACCCGAACGACCTGCGCGGACGCATGCGCTGGTGGGGCCTGTACACCCAGCGCCGGGAAGGCATCGACGGCGGCAAGACCGCCGTGCTGGAGCCGGAGGAGCTGGACGCCCGCTACTTCATGCTGCGCGTGCGCATCGACGGCGGGAAGCTGACCACCGCCCAGCTGCGCGTCATCGGCGAGATCTCGCAGGAGTACGCGCGGGGCACCGCCGACATCACCGACCGGCAGAACGTCCAGCTGCACTGGATCCGCATCGAGGACGTCCCGGCGATCTGGGAGAAGCTCGAGGCCGTGGGGCTCTCGACCACCGAGGCCTGCGGTGACTGCCCCCGCGTGATCATCGGATCGCCCGTGGCGGGCATCGCCGCCGACGAGATCATCGACGGCACACCCGCGGTCGACGAGATCCACGAGCGGTACATCGGCAGCAAGGAATTCTCCAACCTGCCCCGCAAGTTCAAGACCGCGATCTCGGGTTCGCCGGTCCAGGACGTCGTCCACGAGATCAACGACATCGCCTTCGTGGGCGTCGACCACCCCGAGCACGGCCCCGGCTTCGACCTGTGGGTCGGCGGCGGGCTCTCCACCAACCCGCGCTTCGCCGAGCGCCTGGGCGCCTGGGTGCCGCTGGACGAGGTCCCCGACGTCTGGGCGGGTGTCATCGGGATCTTCCGCGACTACGGCTACCGCCGGCTGCGCAACCGTGCCCGTCTGAAGTTCCTGATGGCCGACTGGGGCCCGGAGAAGTTCCGCCGGATCCTCGAGGACGAATACCTCAAGCGCCCGATGCTGGACGGGCCGCCGCCCGCGCAGCCCTCCTCCCGCTGGCGCGACCACATCGGTGTGCACCCGCAGCGGGACGGCCGTTTCTACGTGGGCTTCGCCCCGCGCGTCGGCCGGGTGGACGGCTCCACCCTGGCCAAGATCGCCGATCTGGCCGAGGCACACGGCTCGGGCCGGGTGCGCACCACCGTCGAACAGAAGATGATCATTCTGGACGTGGAGCAGGACCGGGTCGAGTCCCTGTCCGCGGGGCTGGAGGCGCTGGGCCTCCAGGTCAAGGCGTCCCCCTTCCGGCGTGGCACGATGGCCTGCACCGGCATCGAGTTCTGCAAGCTGGCGATCGTCGAGACCAAGGCGCGCGGCGCCGCGCTCATCGACGAACTGGAGCGCCGCATGCCGGACTTCGAGGAGCCGCTGTCCATCAACATCAACGGCTGCCCCAACGCCTGTGCCCGCATCCAGACCGCGGACATCGGCCTCAAGGGCCAGCTCATGCTGGACGACGAGGGCAACCAGGTCGAGGGCTATCAGGTGCACCTCGGCGGCGCGCTCGGCCTGGAGGCCGGCTTCGGCCGCAAGGTGCGTGGTCTGAAGGTCACCTCCGCCGAACTCCCGGACTACGTCGAGCGCGTGCTCGGCAGGTTCCAGGAGGAGCGCGAGGACGGCGAGCGCTTCGCCACCTGGGCCGCCCGGGCCGGTGCGGAGTCGCTGTCATGAGCGAGCGAGCCGCGCCGTTCCACTGCCCGTACTGCGGCGACGAGGACCTGCGCCCGCACGAGGCCGGTCACGGCGCCTGGGAATGCGCCTCCTGCAACCGTGCGTTCCAGCTGAAGTTCCTGGGCCTGCTGGCCCACGGACTCCAGCGCAACGACATGGAAGGGGACGGGACATGACGGACACCCTGCAAGCGGACGGGCTCACCGACGAGGCCCTGAAGGACCTGGCGGTACGGGCCGGACGCGACCTGGAGGACGCCTCCGCGAGCGACATCCTGAGGTGGGCGGCCGACACCTTCGGCAAGCGCTTCTGCGTCACCTCCTCCATGGAGGACGCGGTCGTCGCACACCTGGCCTCCCGGGTCTTCCCCGGTGTGGACGTCGTCTTCCTGGACACGGGCTACCACTTCGAGGAGACCATCGGCACGCGGGACGCGGTGGACGCCGTGATGGACGTCAACCTCATCACGCTGACCCCGCGCCGGTCGGTGGCCGAACAGGACGCCGAGTACGGGCCGAAGCTGCACGACCGCGACCCCGACCTGTGCTGCGCGCTGCGCAAGGTCGAGCCCCTGGAGGAGGGGCTGACGGCGTACGCCGCCTGGGCGACCGGGCTGCGCCGCGACGAGTCCCCCACCCGGGCGAACACCCCGGTCGTGGGCTGGGACGAGAAGCGCCGCAAGGTCAAGGTCTCGCCCATCGCCCGCTGGACCCAGCAGGACGTGGACGCCTACGTCGTCGAACACGGCGTACTGACCAACCCGTTGCTGATGGACGGCTACGCCTCCGTCGGCTGCGCGCCCTGCACCCGGCGGGTGCTGGAGGGCGAGGACGCACGGGCCGGCCGCTGGGCCGGACGCGGCAAGACCGAATGCGGGCTGCACGGCTGATGACGACTGATCAGGAGATATCGATGAGCGTGACGGAGACGGGAGCCACCGTCTGGCTCACCGGTCTGCCGAGCGCGGGCAAGACCACCATCGCCTACGAACTGGCGGGCCGGCTGCGCGCCGACGGGCACCGGGTCGAGGTGCTCGACGGTGACGAGATCCGGGAGTTCCTCTCCGCGGGCCTCGGCTTCTCCCGCGAGGACCGCCACACCAACGTGACCCGGATCGGCTTCGTCGCGGAGCTGCTGGCCGCCAACGGCGTGAAGGTCCTCGTCCCGGTCATCGCGCCGTACGCCGACAGCCGTGACGCGGTGCGCAAGCGTCACCAGCAGGAGGGCACCACCTACCTGGAGGTGCACGTCGCCACCCCGGTCGAGGTGTGCTCCGAGCGGGATGTGAAGGGGCTGTACGCCAAGCAGGCGGCGGGCGAGATCAGTGGTCTCACCGGGGTCGACGACCCCTACGAGGCACCCGGGTCGCCGGATCTTCGGATCGAGTCGCACCAGCAGACCGTGCAGGAGTCCGCAGCGGCGCTTCGTGCGCTGCTCACCGAGAGGGGCCTGGCGTGAGCACTGTCGCCACCGTGCCGGAAGGCACTGTCAACCCGTACGCGCTGAGCCACCTGGACTCCCTGGAGTCGGAGGCGGTGCACATCTTCCGCGAGGTGGCGGGCGAGTTCGAGCGGCCGGTGATCCTCTTCTCCGGCGGCAAGGACTCGATCCTGATGCTGCACCTCGCGCTGAAGGCGTTCGCCCCCGCTCCCATCCCCTTCACGCTGCTGCACGTGGACACCGGGCACAACTTCCCCGAGGTCCTCGAATACCGCGACCGCACCGTCGAGAAGCACGGGCTGCGCCTGCACGTCGCCTCCGTCCAGGAGTACATCGACGCCGGCAAGCTCCGTGAGCGCCCCGACGGCACCCGCAACCCCCTGCAGACGGTCCCGCTCACCGAGGCCATCCAGCAGCACCGCTTCGACGCCGTGTTCGGCGGCGGACGGCGTGACGAGGAGAAGGCGCGCGCCAAGGAGCGGGTCTTCTCGCTGCGCGACGAGTTCTCCCAGTGGGACCCGCGCCGCCAGCGCCCCGAGCTGTGGCAGCTCTACAACGGCCGCCACGCCCCCGGCGAGCACGTCCGTGTCTTCCCCATCTCCAACTGGACCGAGCTCGACGTCTGGCAGTACATCGAACGTGAGGGGATCGAGCTCCCCGGGATCTACTTCGCCCACGAGCGCGAGGTCTTCAGCCGTTCCGGCATGTGGCTGACCGCGGGCGAGTGGGGCGGCCCCAAGGACCACGAGAAGGTCGAGACCCGCCAGGTGCGCTACCGCACCGTCGGCGACATGTCCTGCACCGGCGCCGTCGACTCCGACGCCACCACCCTGGAAGCGGTGATCACCGAGATCGCCGCCTCCCGGCTCACCGAGCGGGGCGCGACCCGGGCCGACGACAAGATGTCCGAGGCCGCGATGGAAGACCGCAAGCGCGAGGGATACTTCTAAATGAGCATCACCACCGAGCAGTTGTCGGCCACCACCCTGCTGCGGTTCGCCACCGCGGGGTCCGTCGACGACGGCAAGTCCACCCTCGTCGGACGTCTTCTGCACGATTCCAAGTCGGTCCTCACCGACCAGCTGGAGGCCGTCGCACTGGCCTCCACCAACCGCGGCCAGGAGGCGCCGGACCTGGCGCTGCTGACCGACGGGCTGCGGGCCGAGCGCGAGCAGGGCATCACCATCGACGTGGCCTACCGTTACTTCGCCACTCCGCGCCGCCGTTTCATCCTCGCGGACACCCCGGGCCATGTGCAGTACACCCGCAACATGGTCACCGGCGCCTCCACGGCCGAGCTGGCCGTCGTCCTCGTCGACGCCCGCAACGGCGTGGTCGAACAGACCCGCCGCCACGCCGCTGTCGCCGCCCTCCTGCGTGTCCCCCACGTCGTCCTCGCCGTGAACAAGATGGACCTCGTGGACTACGCGGAACCCGTTTTCGCCGCGATAGCGCAGGAGTTCACCGCGTACGCCGCCTCGCTCGGCGTCCCGGAGATCACCGCCATCCCCATCTCGGCGCTGGCCGGCGACAACGTGGTGGAACCGTCCGCCCACATGGACTGGTACGGCGGCCCGACGGTCCTGGAGCACCTGGAGACGGTGCCGGTCAGCCACGACCTCACCGCGTGCCACGCGCGCTTCCCCGTGCAGTACGTGATCCGCCCGCAGACCGCCGAGCACCCCGACTACCGGGGGTACGCCGGTCAGATCGCCGCCGGGGTGTTCCGGGTCGGCGAGAGGGTCTCCGTGCTGCCGTCCGGACGCACCACGACGATCGAGGGGATCGACGCGCTCGGCGAGAGCGTCGACATCGCCTGGGCCCCGCAGTCGGTGACGATCCGGCTGGCCGACGACATCGACGTCTCGCGCGGTGACCTGATCGCCCCCGTGGACGACGCCCCCGCCGTCACGCAGGACGTCGAGGCGACCGTCTGCCACGTGGCCGACCAGCCGCTCACGGTGGGCCAGCGGGTGCTGCTCAAGCACACCACCCGCACGGTCAAGGCGATCGTCAAGGACATCCCCTCACGGCTCACGCTGGACGACCTCTCCCAGCACCCGGCTCCCGGGCGGCTGGTGGCCAACGACATCGGCCGGGTCGTCGTCCGCACCGCCGAGCCCCTGGCTCTCGACGCGTACGCCGACTCGCGGCGCACCGGCTCGTTCCTGCTGATCGACCCCGCCGACGGCACGACCCTCACGGCCGGCATGGCGGGTGCCTCGTTCGCCGCCGTCGACGGCGCGCAGGCGGAGGCGGACACCTCCGCGAAGGACGCGGAGTGGGACTTCTGATGACCACGGATTTCTTCTCGACGTTCGCGAAGGAGGGCGGCCGGGTCGGCAGCGGCGCCCTCGGGAGCGGGCAGGGCGGGGTGGGGCGATGTGCGTGATGACGTACGCGCACTGCCTGCGCGCCCGCCCGCACGACCAGTCCAGACGAAGACCTGCCGACTTCCCGGCCGCGCCGCCCGACTCCAGGGGGGCGTGAGCACCGGGCCGACGAGAGGAAACCCTCCCGTGCCTGCCACCCGCACCACGCTCCGACGCAGTCTGGCCACCGCCGCCGCATCGTCGCTGCTCGCCGTGGCGCTCACCGCCTGCGGTTACGGCTCCCAGGCCGAGGAGGACGACACCGAGAACCTCTCCGCGGGCGGTGAGAAGCTCTCGGCGGACACCGTGAAGATCGGTTACTTCCCGAACCTCACGCACGCCACCGCCCTGGTCGGTATCCAGGAAGGCCTCATCGCCAAGGAGCTGGGCGGCACCACGGTCAAGCCCTCGACGTTCAACGCCGGGCCCTCCGAGATCGAGGCGCTCAACGCGGGTTCGATCGACATCGGCTTCATCGGCCCCTCCCCCGCGGTCAACGGCTACAGCAAGTCCAAGGGCCAGAGCCTGCGGATCATCGGCGGCTCGGCCTCCGGCGGCGTGAAGCTCGTCGTGGACCCGAAGAAGATCAAGACCCTGGACGACCTCAGGGGCAAGAAGATCGCCACCCCTCAGCTCGGCAACACCCAGGACGTGGCGTTCCTCAACTGGATCTCCGAGAAGGGCTGGAAGGTCGACGCCCAGAGCGGCAAGGGCGATGTCTCCGTGGTCCGCTCGGACAACAAGGTGACTCCGGACGCCTTCAGGTCCGGTTCCCTGGACGGCGCCTGGGTGCCGGAGCCGACCGCTTCGAAGCTGGTCGCCGAGGGCGGCAAGGTCCTGCTCGACGAGTCGACGCTGTGGCCGGACGACAAGTTCGTCATCACGAACATCATCGTGTCGCAGAAGTTCCTCTCCGAGCACCCGGACGTCGTGGAAGCCGTGCTGCGGGGCACCGTGAACACCAACAAATGGATCAACGCCAACCGGGACGAGGCGAAGGCCTCGGCCAACGCCGCGCTCGAGGAGCTGAGCGGCAAGGCCCTGCCCGCCGAGGTCCTCGACCCGGCATGGGAGTCCATCCGGATCACCGACGACCCGCTGGCCGCCACGCTCGAGGCCCAGGCGGGCCACGCGGTGAAGGCCGGCCTGCTGGAGGAGCCGGACCTCCGCGGCATCTACGACCTGAAGCCGCTGAACAAGATCCTCAAGGCCGCAGGCCGGCCCGAGGTCGCCGACGCCGGTCTCGGCGTCAAGTAGGGCCGACCGGCCCGAGCCCACCCGACCGCACCAGGATCCCTGAAGATTCCCAGGAGGTGACGACCATGGCGACCACCACCCTCACCAAGGCCGAGGACCGTACAGCGGTCGAGCACGCCGCTCGCATCGCACACGTCTCCAAGTCCTTCGCCGGACCCACGGGGCGGCAGCTCGTCCTGGACGACATCACGCTCGATGTCGCTCCGGGTGAGTTCGTCACCCTCCTGGGAGCATCCGGGTGCGGAAAGTCGACCCTGCTCAACCTGGTGGCCGGGCTCGACCGCCCGACCGCGGGGTCCATCGAGACCCCCGGCGGGCGGCCGGCCCTGATGTTCCAGGAGCACGCCCTCTTCCCGTGGCTGACCGCGGGCAAGAACATCGAACTGGCCCTGCGGCTGCGCGGGGTCCCGAAGTCCGGCCGCCGCCCGGAGGCGGAACGGCTGCTCGAACTCGTACGCCTCGGCGGGGCGTACGGGAAGCGGGTGCACGAACTCTCGGGCGGGATGCGCCAGCGGGTCGCGATGGCGCGTGCTCTCGCCCAGGACAGCCGGCTGCTGCTGATGGACGAGCCCTTCGCCGCGCTCGACGCCATCACCCGCGACGTGCTGCACGACGAACTGACCCGGATCTGGCGGGAGACGAACGTCTCCGTCCTCTTCGTCACCCACAACGTGCGCGAGGCGGTGCGGCTCGCCCAGCGCGTCATCCTGCTGTCGTCGCGTCCCGGCCGGATCGCCCGGGAGTGGTCGGTCGGCATCGAGCAGCCCCGCCGCATCGAGGACACCGCCGTGGCGGAGTTGTCCGTCGAGATCACCGAACAACTGCGTGGGGAGATCCGCCGACATGGCCAGCACTGAAACGAAGGCCGACGACCTGGCGGGGCTCGAAGCGGGCCTGGACGCGCTCGACGCCGTACAGGTCCGCAGGACGCCGGCCCGCGAGATCCTGCTCGACAAGGTCCTGCCGCCGGTCGTCGCGGTCTTCCTGGTGGTCCTCGTCTGGCAGGTACTGGTCTGGGCGGAGGTCACCGACGACTACAAGCTGCCCCCTCCGGCCGCGGTCTGGGACAGCCTCAAGGACATGTGGCTCCAGGGCACCCTCCTGGAGGTCATCTGGACCAGTGTGTCGCGCGGCCTGCTCGGCTTCGTGATGGCCGTCGCGATCGGCACCCCGCTGGGTCTGCTGGTCGCGCGGGTCAAGGTCGTCCGGGCGGCGATCGGCCCGATCCTGTCCGGGCTCCAGTCCCTGCCGTCGGTGGCGTGGGTGGCGCCGGCCATCATCTGGCTCGGTCTCGACGACAGAACGATGTACGCGGTGATCCTGCTCGGCGCGGTCCCGTCCGTGGCCAACGGCCTGGTCTCCGGCGTGGACCAGGTTCCGCCGCTGTTCCTGCGCGCGGGCCGCACGATCGGCGCCACGGGACTGCGGGGGACGATCCACATCGTCCTGCCGGCGGCGCTGCCCGGCTATCTGGCGGGCCTGAAGCAGGGCTGGGCGTTCTCCTGGCGCTCGCTCATGGCCGCCGAGATCATCGCTTCCTCACCCGACCTGGGCCTGGGCCTGGGACAGTTGCTGGAGAACGGCCGGAACAACTTCGACATGCCGGGGATCTTCCTGGCGATCCTCCTCATCCTCTTCGTCGGCATCGCGATCGACCTGCTCATCTTCAGCCCGCTGGAGCGGCGGGTGCTGCGCAGCCGCGGCCTCCTCGTCAGGAACTGAGTCTCCGTGTCCGCCCCCGTTCTCCTCGTCATCGCCCACGGAAGCCGCGACCCGCGGCACGCGGCGACCGTGCACGCGCTCACCGCGCGGGTCCGGTCGCTGCGGCCCGGACTGCGCGTGGAGACGGGCTTCCTGGAGTTCAACGCCCCGTCCGTACCCAGAGTGCTGGAGCGGCTGGCCGCGGAGGGGGCGGACGAGGTCGTCGCGCTTCCCCTGTTGCTGACCCGGGCCTTCCACGCCAAGACGGACATCCCCTCGGTGCTGCGCGAGGCCCGCACACGGCTCCCGCGGCTGCGGATCAGCCAGGCCGATGTCCTGGGCCCCTCCCCGCTGCTGAACGCGGCACTGGAACAGCGGCTGTACGAGGCCGGGGTCTCCCCCGGTGACAAGGGCTCGACCGGGCTGATCCTGGCCTCGGCGGGCTCCACGGACCCGGAGGCGAGCGCAGTGATCGCTGAAATCGCGCGGGAGCTGCGGCACACCGGTTGGTGCGCCGTGCGGCCTGCGTTCGCCTCCGCTGCGACGGCCGGCGGTTTCTCCCGCACCGCGGACGCGGTGCGCGCCCTGCGGGCCGACGGCGTACGGCGGGTCGCGGTGGCGCCGTACGTCATCGCCCCCGGCCGGCTCCCCGACCGTATCGCCGCGGGCGCCGAGGAGGCCGGGGCCGATGTGCTGGCCGGCGTCCTCGGACCGTCCCGCGCACTCGCCCGGCTGCTGCTCACCCGGTACGACGAGGCACTCGCCCCGGTGGAGGGGGCGATGAGCGCCTAGCCGGGAACGAGGCGCCGGGCACTCAGGCAGTGCCCCCGCAGAAGATGAGGCGCAGCCCGGCACAGCGTCCGCCCCCGCGGGGAGCGGGTACGGCAACGGGCCGCGCTCAAGGAGCGCGGCCCGTCGGCAGATGGTGCTGGAGGGAGTCCTAGAAGACGCTGACGCCGTAGGCGCTCAGCGCCTCGGTGACGGGCTGGAAGAACGTGGTGCCGCCCGAGCTGCAGTTACCGCTGCCGCCCGAGGTGAGGCCGAGAGCCGTGGTGCCCGCGAAGAGCGAACCGCCGCTGTCACCGGGCTCGGCGCAGACGTTGGTCTGGATCATGCCGTAGACGATGTCGCCGCTGCCGTAGTTCACCGTGGCGTTGAGGCCGGTGACGGTGCCGCTGTGGACGCCGGTGGTGGAGCCGCTGCGCTTGACGGCCTGGCCCACGCGGGCGTTCCCCGCAGAGGTGATGTCCTGGTAGCTGCCGTTGTAGAGGTAGACCCGGCCGTCCGCGGCGGCGGAGTTGGCGTGCCGGATGATCCCGTAGTCGTTGACGGGGAAGCTGGAGCCGGTCCTGGTACCGAGGGCCGTGCTCTGGCCGGAGTTGGTGTACCAGGCGCTGCCGATCTCGGTGCAGTGCCCGGCGGTCAGCGCGTAGTAGGTGCTGCCGCTGCGGACGTTGAAGCCGAGGGAGCAGCGTCCGCCGCCGGCGTAGATGGCCTGTCCGCCCGCGATCAGCTTGTTGAACGTGCCCGGGGTGCGGTTGATGTCGGCCTTCGCGCCGGAGTCGGTGACCGACTTCTTGATCTCGGCGATCTCGGCGGCGGTGACCGTGCTGTCGACGGTCACGACGACCTTGCCGGTGCTCGCTTCGGTGTACCAGGCGGTACCCGCGATGTCGGCACCGCGCACGGCCGAGCTGGCCGAGGCCAGTTCGGCCTTCGTCACGGTGGTGTCCGGGGCCGCCTGGGCGACCGCGGTGGGTGCCGCAAGCGCCACGGCGGTGACCAGACCTGAGGTCGCGGCGATGAGGCGAGCACGTCTGGAGATCGAGCCGAGGGGGGCGAAGCGCTTGAAGGTCACAGGATCCTCCGTCTTTGGGGGGTGTCCGGTCCGCTGGGTGGGCGGGCCGAGGGTGTACGGCTGTCCACGACGAGGGGTACTGGTCGTGGACCTGCCAACCGCACGCCTCGAATCCTTGACTTCGCTCGAACAGGTGACAAGGTCCACTTCCGGACCACGGCGGACAACGGACCGTGAACTCCGATATGCGTGCGGATGGCTTCCGAACAACGGCGTCCGCTCACCGAACGGAGGCGGACAGCGAATTGCAGCAAAGTCCGGAACGGGGGGCGGACGTCGGCCGCTGTCTACGCGCATCGCTTTCACACACACCGCCCCTGCCCGGAAGGGCATGCGCGCGGGCGCCGGCAGTCCGGGCCGGGCCTGCCGGGGGCGCGGTCCGTTCGGACGGCTTACCGGCGTTTTGCCCAGGTGCTCCGGATGGCCGGAATCAGCTCCTCCGGCGAGAACCGGCCGGGCTGCGGGGTCGGATCAGACCGGGGCGGCACTCTTGCGGCGCCGCTGAAGGATGTGCTGCCGGGCGGTGCCGGGGAGCAGCGGGTCAGACCTCGGCGAACGGGTCGTCGACGAAGGGCGTGGCCTGGTGGAAGTAGAGCAGCCAGCCGCTCCCGGTCAGCCGCCACAGAGAACTGCGGTGTGAGCGCAGGCCTTTGGACTCGGTGTCGAAGGTGAGGTGCACCAGGTCCGCCGCGAGCTGCTCGCCCCGCATCCGTGACGCGGTGAGCGGGCCGGGGCGCGGTGCGTCCGGGGCCGTGAGCATCGCGATGATCGTGTCCCGCTCCCAGAGCCGGCCACTGGTACCGATCTCCCGGAAGCCGGGGTGCAGCAGAGAGGCCAGCATGTCCGCCGAGGCCCGCACCACGGGATCGAGGAGCCGGAGCTCCCCCTCGACGGCTGCGGCCACGGCGGGCGAGGGCTCAGTCACGCGTCATCTCCACAAGCTTGACCACGGTGTTCCAGTTGCGGCTGGTGGCGACGAGGCCGCGGGTGAGGGCGGGCCGCCCGAGCGCCACGGCGAGCCTGGAGCGCCCGAGCCCGTCGGGCGCGTACAGATAGAGGGCGCGGTCCCCCAGCCGGACCTCCTCGGGGCGGAAGGCGTCCGCGTCGAGCGGGGCGAACCTGGCGGAGTCGACGGCCTTGTCGAAGTACGTGACGTGCACCTGCTTGCCTTCGAGCCCGGCGGCCGGGAACGGACAGGCATCGGCCACACCCGCGAGGTAGGCGCCCGGCCGTACGACACAGTCGACCGGGAAGCCGAACCGCTCCTCGATCGCCCGCTCCAGCCCGGCGGCGAGGGCGTCCTCGTCGCCCGTCGCACTGCGGAACACGGCGTTCCCGCTCTGCAGGTACGTGGCGACGTCCTCGTGTCCCAGCTCTCCGAGCAGCGTACGGAGTTCGGCCATCGGGACCCGGCGGTGCCCGCTGACGTTGACCCCGCGCAGCAGCGCCGCGTACATCGTGCTCATGGGATCCACCCTAGGGCTTTCCGCAGGCGGCGGCCGCCGCGCCCCGTGGGGGAGGGCGCGGCGGCCGCCTGTCCGTTCCGGCCTACTCCACGATCTTCAGGAGCCTGTTCGCCGTGCCCTCGGTCGCGTCGGAGATGACGTCCGGGGTGGCCCCGCCGGTGAGCGCCGCGGCGACCTCCTCAGGGGTGGCGTCCGGGTGGCCGCCGAGGTGGACGGCCGCGGCGCCCACGACGTGCGGGGTCGCCATGGACGTACCGGAGATGGTGTTCGTGGCCTCGTCACTGTCGTTCCAGGCAGACGTGATGTCCGAACCGGGGGCGTAGAGGTCCACGACCGGGCCGAAGTTGGAGAACGACGACTGCTCGTCGGCCGCCGTGGACGAGGCGACGGTGAGGGCCTCGGGGACGCGGGAGGGGGAACCCGCACCCGCGTCGGCGGCCTCGTTGCCCGCGGCGACACCGAAGGTGACACCGGAGGCGATGGCCTTCTGCACCGCGGCGTCGAGGGCGGGGTCCGCGGTTCCGCCGAGGCTCATGTTGGCGACGGACGGGCCCTCGTGGTTCGCGGTGACCCAGTCGATCCCCGCGACGACCTGCTCGGTGGTGCCCGAGCCTGCGTCGTCCAGCACACGTACGGCCACGATCTTCGCCTTCTTGGCCACGCCGTGGGAGGCGCCCGCGATGGTCCCGGCCACGTGGGTGCCGTGCCCGTTGCCGTCGTCGGCGTCGTCGTCCTCGTCCACGGCGTCGAAGCCCGAAGTGGCCCGGCCCCCGAAGTCGCTGTGGGTGACGCGGACACCGGTGTCGATGACGTACGCGGTGACGCCCCCGCCCGCGGCGTCCGGATAGGTGTACGCGCCGTCACCGGTGGTTCCGGCCTGGTCGATCCGGTCCAGCCCCCAGGACGGCGGGGCGTCCTGGGTGGCGTCGATGTGGAATTTCTTGTTCTGGACGACCTTGGAGACGGCCGGGTCGGCGGCGAGCCGCCCGGCCTCGGTCTCCGAAAACCCGTCGGCCGAGAAGCCGTTGATGGCCGACGTGTAGGTCCGCCGGAGCTTGCCGCCGTACTCCTCGGCCAGAGCGGCCTTGTCCGCCTTCCGGTCCAGCATCACGATGTAGCTGCCGGAGACGGCCGTCGCCGCGTCCGCTCCGTGGACGGTACCCGTGGCGGGCGCCGTCGCGGCTCCGGCGGACGGGGTGGTGAGCAGGGTGACACCCGCGGCCGCCGCCACCGCGGTTATCGCGGCGGTGAGCCTGACGGAGCGTGCGCGCTTGTGAATTGTCATGAAGAGGGGTCTCCTCGTCATTCCTTGTGGGGGGATTGGCCCTCGGCCGGAAGATCTCCGGGGGCTGGCTCGAAACACTGCTCGATTGACGCGCCCAGATCAAGACCTTCATGCAGCCGTCACGCACTCGGCGGGGTTCCGTCACAGAAAACCCGCGCACTCCCCTCCAAGTCGGGCCGAGCCGTCGGCCCTCCCCCGAACACTTGGGCGCACATGGGTTCCGGTCGGGTGAACTTGACGCGTTCGGGCACCCCCGGCCCCACCTCATTGCCGGGGAGGATCGAAACGCAATGTCATGTTTCGGTTGTGCACATCGCCAGCAACACACCACATCCCCCACGCACGGTCGCGTGGCAGACCGCTCGTACGGCAGACCGGGATGACGAGGCATCAGGCGGCGAAGGGGCGTACGCGGCCGCCACCGCCCTCCCGGAACCCGCGGCGGCCCCGAGTCTGCCCTCACAGCTCCAGCCCGGCCGCCGCCCCACGGTCGCGGTCGTCGGCCTCGGCTACGTCGGGCTGCCCACCGCGCTGTCCCTCCACGCGGCGGGCCACTCGGTGGTCGGCGTGGACATCAGCGAGAGCCGGCTGGGAGACATCAGGTCCGCCCGGGCCGACCTGCTGCCCTCCCAGCACAGCCGGCTGGCCGCGGCACTGCAGGACGCCGGTTTCCAGCTGACGGCCGACCCGGCCGCGGTCGCGGGCACGGACGCGGTGATCATCTGCGTGCCGACCCCGGTCGACGACCGGCTCGTACCCGATCTGCGCCCGCTGACCGCCGCCTGCTCGTCGGTGGTGGCCCATGCCGCTCCAGGACAGCTGCTGGTCCTGACCTCGACCAGCTATGTCGGCACCACACGTGACCTCCTCGTCGAACCGCTCGCGGCACGGGGGCTGAGGCCCGGCACCGATGTCCTCGTGGCTTTCGCACCCGAGCGGATCGACCCCGGGAATCCCGCCCACTCCCCCGACCGGACCCCACGCGTCATCGGCGGCCTCAACCCCCGGAGCACCGAACTCACCGCCTCGCTGCTGGCCGGCACCACGCCCTCCGTCCACCGGGTGGACAGTCCGGAGGCCGCCGAGATGAGCAAGCTGTGGGAGAACACCTTCCGGGCCGTCAACATCGCACTGGCGAACGAACTGACGGAGAACTGCCTGGAGTTCGCACTGGAGCCACGACAGGTCATCGACGCCGCGGCCACCAAGCCCTACGGCTTCATGCCCTTCTACCCGGGCGCGGGCGCCGGCGGGCACTGCATCCCCTGCGACCCCCACTACCTGCTGTGGCAGTTGCGGGCGAGGAAGGTCGCCTCCCCCCTGGTCGACACCGCGATGGCAGCGATCGCGCAACGGCCCGCCAGGATCGCGGGAAAGGCGCGGGAAGCTCTCACGGCACAAGGACGCGCAGCCCTCGGCGCCCGGGTACTGATCCTGGGCCTCGCCTACAAGCCCGGAGTCGCGGATCTGCGCGGGAGTCCGGCCCTGGAGATCATGGACCTGCTCACGGCCTGGGGCGCCACCGTCGAATACACCGATCCCCTGGTGCCGCGTCTGGACCGGCACGGCGTCGTGCGCCGCAGTGTCGACGCCCCCGGGACCCGGAGCTGGGACCTGGTCCTCGTGCACACCGTGCACCCCGGCGCGGACCTCGGCTGGCTGGACGACGGCCCCGCCGTCCTGGACGCCACCCACCGCCGGACCGCGGCCGCCTCCGGTGCCGCCGTATGAACACCGGACACACGTACCCGGTACCGGGGCGGCCCGTGGGCGGGGAGGGCGTCTGCGCCGGACTCCCCGCGCCGGACGCCGTCCCCGGCCCCCGCACGCCCGCCCGCCGTGTCACCGACCCCGCGCTCGCACACGGGGTGCGCCGGCTGCTCGTCCTGCTCTGCCTGATGCCGCTCCTGGTCGTCCTGGCCCATCACACCGCCCGGCTGCCCCGGCTGAGCCTGCCCGTCTGCTACGGACTCGTCGTGCTGGCCGGCACGATCGCCATGCTCTACATCGCCTACAGCCGTTACGAGGACCCGGCCGAGGGTGAACCACGGGTGCGGCCGGGCCCTGAGGAGTCCTTCCCGCCCCTGCCCGGGAATCCGGCGGTCACCTTCATGCTCGCCGTCAAGGACGAGGTGGACGGCATCGAGGCGTGCGTACGCTCCATGGCCGCCTCCGACTGCCCCGGAGTACGGATCATCGTGGTGGACGACCACTCCCAGGACGGCACGGGTGACGTGCTGCGCCGGCTGGAGGACGAGCTCGGCATCACCGTCGTCCGTCTGGACGCCAACGTCGGCAAGAAGCACGCGCTGGTGCGTGCCTGCGAGCTCGCCGGCACCGAGATCATCGCCTTCACCGACTCCGACTGCGTCCTCGCCCCCGACGCCCTGCGCCGCTGTGTGCGGGCGCTGGTCACCCATCCCGAACTGGGCGCCGTGAGCGGTCACTGCAGGGCCCTCAACACGGATGCCGGCTTCCTGGCGCGGGTGCAGGACGTCTGGTACGAGGGGCAGTTCAGGGTCGCCAAGGCGGCCGAGGCGTCCTTCGGCTCGGTCTCCTGCGTCTCGGGCCCGCTGGCAGTGTTCCGCCGGGACGCCGTCTACAACTACCTCCCCGCCTGGGCCGACGACCGGTTCATGGGCGCCCCGTTCCGCTTCGCCACGGACCGCCAGCTGACCGGGTACGTCCTCGGGCAGGTGTGGCGGGGCGCAGCGCTCAAGCGCCGGTACGCCGGGTCCCCGTTCGTCGAGGAGGACTTCGCCGAACGCCGCTGGCACGTCGGGTACGTACGCTCCGCGAAGGTGTGGACCGATGTGCCCGCCAGGCTGGGCCCCCTGCTGCGCCAGCAGGTCCGGTGGAAGAAGAGTTTCATCCGCAATCTCTTCTTCACCGGTTCCTTCATGTGGCGCCGCGGTGCAGGGTCCGCCGTGCTCTACTACGGGCATGTGCTGTGGGTGCTCGCCGCACCGGTGACGGCGTTCCTGCATCTGGTCTGGGCGCCTGCGCAGGGCGCCCTCCTGCTCACCCTTCTCTACTTCTGCGGAGTCCTCCTCAAGGGCTGTGTCTGGGGGCTCGCGTACAGGATCGACCACCCCGGGGACACCCGCTGGCGCTACCGGCCGTTCATGAGCCTCTTCTCCTCCGTGCTGCTCGCCTGGCTGCTGCCGTACTCCCTGCTCACCGTCCGGCGCGGTGTGTGGTCCAGGGGGGCGGTGTGAGAGGCCCGGCCCGGCTGGTTTCCAGGGCGCTGGCCGCGCTGCTCGGCGCGGCCGCCGTCATCGTCCTGTACGTACTCGTGCTCACCCGGGGAGCCTTTCCGTGAACCGCTCCGCGCCCGGGCGGGTACTGCTCGGCCTGCTGGCCCTGGCCATGGTCTGCGTGCCCTTCTACGGTGCCTGGCGCTACGACGGGTTCCGCAGGGCGGTGGCGGCGCAGGAAGCGCCTCCCGGAGCGGTGACCGGCACCCCCGCCGCCGCGGGCGAGCCGTCGGGCTCGGGGCACCGGGCGGAGGGCGCCGCCCCCGTCGTGCTGGCGTACCACGACATCGGCCGGAACAGCCGCAGCCGCTACACGGTGACCCCCGAGGCGTTCGACGCCCAGCTCGCCGCCCTGGCGGCGGCCGGCTACCGCGCCCTGAGCAGCGAGGAGTTCGTCGCCTACCTGGAGGGAGGACCGGCCCCGCGTTCGGTGTTCCTGACCTTCGACGACGGCGCGCACGGGCTGTGGGTGCACGCCGACCGGATCCTGGCCAAGTACCGCATGCGGGCGGCCGCCTTCCTCATCACCCGTGCGGTGGGGAGCCATCGTCCGTACTACCTCTCGTGGGAGGAGATCGGCCGCATGGCCCGGTCGGGGCGCTGGGACTTCGAGGACCACACCCGCGACCTGCACCGGCGGGAGGCCGTGGACGCGGCCGGCCGTACCTCCTCCGTCCTCACCGGCCGGCTGTGGCTTCCCGGTGAGGAGCGGCGGGAGACGATGGAGGAGTACCGGCGGCGCGTCGAGGACGACCTCGACCGGTCGATCGGCGACATCACCCGCCACGGCCTGCCCGCCCCGCGTCTCTTCGCCTACCCCTTCTCCGAATCGAGCGGGCGCTTCTCGGCCCTGCCCACGAACCGGGTGCTGCGCGCGGCACTCGCCGCACGGTTCACCGCCGCCCTGACCAACAGCGCGGACCGGCCGCTGCCGGCCGGGCGCCGGGCCGCCGCCGCCCGCGAGGTGCAGCGGGTGGAGGTCACCGGCGGGACCGGGGTACGGGAGCTGATGGCCGACGTCGAGCGCTGGACAGCGGTGTCCCCGGCCGAGTGCCCCGCCCCGCTCACCCGGCCGCACCTGTGGCGGCGCAGCGGGCAGTCGGCCACCGGGGGCCTGGGGGCGCTCACCGGTGCCGGCCCCTACCCCGGCCGTACGGGGTACGCCGCCGCCTCCTACCGGCCGACGAGCTCCGCCGACTGGAGCGAGTACACCGTCGAAGCCCGGGTGGACCGGCTGCGCGAGTCGGAGAACAGCGTCGGCCTCGTCGTGCGCGACGGCAGCCTCGACCCGCTGGAGGTGTCGCTCAGCTACGGCTACGTCCGCCTGCGCGAGCACCGGGGCGGCCGCTGGCACGAGGTCGGCCGCCGCGCCCTCGCCGACGCCGCCGGGCACCGGGTCAGGATCACCGTGGACGCCGGCCGGACCGTCGTCGCCGTCGACGGCAGGGCACGGATCGAACGCGCCGCACGCGCGGCCGGCGGGCACGCGACCGGGGGGATCGCCATCAGTGTGCGCAACAGGGACCCCGGCGGGGGCTGGCCGCGCTTCTCCTCCCTGACGGTGCGCGCGCCGGCCGAGGCCGCCGCGGCTCCTGGACGGTGAAGGGCTTCCTCAGGAGGGCAGTTCGGCCTCGATGAGGTCGGCCGCCCTCCTGGTCCCGCCCTCCCCCGCCATCCGCTCCCGGATCCCCGCCAGCCTCGCGGCCACGTCCGGATCGTCCACCAGGGCGAGGACCGCGGCGCGCAGGGACGCGGCGTCGGCCTCCTCCTTCGGGAGGTGCCTGGCCACACCGAGTGCCTGGAGCATGTCCGCGTTGCCGAACTGGTCGACGGCCTGCGGGACCGCCACCATGGGGGTGCCGGTGGCGAGTCCTTCCTGGCTGCCGCCCGCGCCCGCGTGGGTGATGAAGGCGTCCGCCTGCTTCAGCACGGACAGCTGGGGGACCCAGGAGTGCACCTCGACGTTGCCGGGTACCCCGCCGAGTTCGGAGGGGTCGACGTGTGCGCCGATCTGGAGCACCACGTGCCAGTCCGGCAGGCCGCCGAAGGCCTTGACGCACTCGCGGTAGAACGCGGGCTCGTCGGTGTACGACGAGCCGAGCGAGACCAGCAGGACCTTTCCGGCGCCGGGCGGCCGCTTCCACTCCCCCTGGTCGGCCCGCTCGCCCTGGCATGCGCCGACGAAGGTGAACCGGGCGTGGTCGACGCGGTCGGCGTTCGGCTGGAGCGCCTCGGGGATCAGCACCAGCCCGCGGCGCGGCCGGGCCACGAAGTCGTCCGCCGAGAGGTCGCCCAGGCCGTTCTCCGTGAGCCAGGCCGCGAAGCGCCCGAAGTACGCCCGGCCCTGCTCGGTCTGCTTCAGCTCGGCGTTCGCAGGATCGCCGACCTCTTCCGCGTAACCCTCCCAGGGGACCAGGTTGGGCCAGAGCTGGACGGCGGGCACACCCCAGCGGTGGGCGAGGACGCGGGCCGGGTACGCGGTGATGTCGTGCAGGACGAGGTCCGGCTCGTCGCCCTCGAAGGCGCCGACGAGCTGCGGGAGCGCCTGGACGGCGTCGTCGAGGAACGGCTCGATGTAGTCGATGGGCTCACTGCCCCAGTCCTCCGGGTCGGTGGGCAGTGTGGAGGTGTAGATCACCGGATCGGCTCCGGTGCCGGCGACCTTCCCGGCGAAGGAGGCCGGGATGGCGTAACTGACGCGGTGCCCACGGGCCACGAGTTCCCGGATCACTTCGAGGCTCGGGTTCACGTGCCCGTGGGCGGCGATGGAGAACATGGCGATGTGGGCACGCGGGGTCGTTGTCATGCCGCCAACGTACGCGAGACGAAACGTCTCGTCCAGTTGTTTTCCGGCCCGCGCCGGGCCGGATCAGCGCTGATAGCGCGCCAGGACCCGGTTTCCGTCCTCGACCAGGCGTTTCTTCAGCTCCTCGGTACCGATGGCCCCGCTGTAGTACTCCTGGAGCGCGGGGGTGGCGACCTTGTCCTTCCACTCGGGATAGCCGCGCACCGACTGCGCGGGGGCGGGGCGCAGCGCCCGGGCGAGAGCGGTGCCCGTCGCCCAGCCGTCCTCCTCGGTGTGCAGTGCGGGATCCGCCAGCGCCTCCGTGCCGGTCGGAAGCATCCAGTCCCCCCTGGCCAGCCGCACCATGTTCGCGGGGCGCAGCAGGAAGTCGATGAACTGCACGGCCTCCTCCTTGTGCGGACTGTCCTCGGCGACCGAGAGGGTCTGCGGGCTGACCCCCTGCGCGAGCCCGCCCCGGCCGGCCGGCGGGGGCAGCACCGTCCACTCGAAGCCCTCGGGAGCCTGTTCGACGACTTGCTGACGGTAGGAGAAACCCAGCGGGACCATGGCGTACTTGCCGCCGAAGAAGCCGGGGAGCGTGTCCGAACCTCCCATTCCGAGCGCTGACCGCGCCGCGCTCCTCTGCGAGTTGACCTGGTCCCGGACCGTCCCGGGCATCACCCGGTCACCCTCGCCGAACCGGATGGTCACTTTGCCGTCCGCGCCGCGGTGGAAGAGCTGCCCACCGGCGGAGAGACCCAGATTCAGGGTGACGGAGACCGGCTCCTTGAGCGGCCAGGCGACCCCGTACGTCCCCTTCTTCGTCAGTTTCCCGGTGACCTGCCGGAATTCCGGCCAGCTCCAGGGGTTCCCGGGAGTCGGGATCCGCACGCCCGAGGACTTGAGGATCTTCGTGTTCGCGATCAGGACCTTGGGCTCCTGGAGGAAGGGGACCCCGTAGACACCGTCGCCGAAGGTGGTGGTGGCCCAGGACCGCCGCGGGATGTCCCCGGTCAGCCGGTCCGGCAGCAGGGTGCGCAGATCGGCGAGGTAGCCGCCGTACGCGAAGTCCGCCAGGTCGTCCGAGGCGTCGTGGATGATGTCGGGCGCCTCACCGCCCTCGAAGGAGGTGAGCAGCTGGTCGTGGACGTTGTCCCAGCTGCCCTGCACGTAGTCCACCTGGATGTCCGGGTGGGCCGCGTTCCACTCGCGCACGAGCTGTCTGTTGGCCTCGACCGACTCCTTCTGCCAGGCCAGTGACTGGAAGCTGAGCCGGACCACTCCCTGCGCACCGCGTCCGCCCTCTCCCGAGCAGCCGGCCAGCAGGAGGGCGAGCGCGGTCACCGCGGCGCGGAGCGCGGGCAGCCGCCGCATCAGTTCTTCACCGCCCCGGCCGTGAGCCCGCCCGTGATGCGCTTCTGGATGACCGCGAAGAGCACGAGCGAGGGGAGGGTGGCGAGGAACGCGGCGGCGGCGAGCGGCCCGAGGTCGGCCACACCCTCCGCGCCGAGGAAGTGCGTGAGTACGACCGGCAAGGTCTGCTTCTCCGGTGTCTTGAGCAGGACGAGCGCGAAGAAGAACTCGTTCCACGCGGTGATGAACGCGAAGAGTGCGGTGGCGACGATCCCCGGGGCGAGCAGCGGCGCGGTGACCGACAGGAGGATCCGCGCCTTCCCGGCCCCGTCGACGGCGGCGGCTTCCTCCAGCTCGGGCGGTACGGCCCGTACGTAGCCGGCCAGCATCCAGAGGGCGAAGGGCAGCGACCAGACGACGTACACCAGGACCAGCCCCCACAGCGAGTTGATCAGATGCAGGTGCTTGAGGACCAGGAACAGCGGAATGATCACCAGGACGAAGGGGAACGCCTGGCTGACCACGACCCACCCGGTGGCGGCGGTGGAGAGCCGTCCTCGGTGCCGGGCCGTCACATAGGCCAGGGGCGTGGCGATGACGACCGCGATGAGAGCGGCGCAGAGCGCGGCGGTGAGCGAGTTGGCCGCGGCCCGCAGCAGCGGCTGTTCGTCGAAGGCCTGCCGGAAGTTGTCCAGCGTCGGGTCCTCGGGGATCCACGTCGGGTGCAGCGAGCCGAGCTCGCGGGCCGGCTTGAAGGCGGTGGAGACCAGCCAGAGGAAGGGGAACGCCAGAAAGACCAGGTAACACAGGAGGGCGGCGTACTGCCCGGCGCGCGCGGTTCTGCCCGTACGGAGGCTCATGCGTCCTCGCCTCCCCTGAGCCGGCCGGCGAGATGGAAGGCGAGGAGCACCGAGATGACGGCGACCATCACACATCCCATCGCGGCGGCATACCCGAACTGCCCGTAGCGGAAGGCCTCTTCGTAGGCGAAGAGCATGGGCAGCCGGGTGCGGCCCCCCGGTCCGCCGCTGGTCAGGACGTAGACCAGGGCGAAGGAGTTGAAGTTCCAGATGAAGTTGAGCGCGCTGATCGCGAGGGCCACGGGCCGGAGGGCGGGCCAGGTGACGGTACGGAAGCGCCGCCAGGCCCCGGCTCCGTCGAGGGCGGCCGCCTCGTGGAGTTCGTGCGGGGTGTTCTGCAGCCCGGCCAGCAGCGCCACGGTGGTCTGCGGCATCCCGGCCCAGATCCCGACGATCACCACGGCCGGCAGCGCGGTGGCGAGTCCGGTCAGCCAGTCCCTGCCGTCACCGAGCCCGAGATCGCGGACGGTCTCGTTGAGGATGCCGGCGTCGGGGTTGTAGACCAGGCGCCACATGATGCCGACGACGACCTCGGGCATGGCCCAGGGGATGATCGCCAGCGCCCTGGCGAGCCAGCGCATCCGCAGGTTCGCGTCGAGCAGCAGGGCGAGGCCCAGAGCGAGTACGAACTGCGGGACCGTGACCCCGACCGCCCACAGCAGGCCGATCCTGAAGGAGTCCCAGAACAGGGTGTCGTGCAGCAGGTCCTGGAAGTTGAGCGCGCCGATCCACCGGGTGGAGCGGGTGCGGCCCGACTGCGCGTCGGTGAAGGCCAGCACGATGCCGTACAGCAGCGGGCCGACACTCAGGATCAGGATCGGGATCAGCGCGGGCAGCACCAGGAACCAGGCGGCGCCGTCCCGTCGGCGGCCTCCGCCCCGTCCGCCCTGCGGGGCCTTGCGCCCGGACCGCTTCCCCGCGGCCACCGGTGTCATGGATTCGACCCCTTTGCTGTCCTGGATCGCTTTCATCCCTGTATTGCCGCCCCGGCGGCCCCCGTCATCGTGCTGAGGGGCCGCCCGTTCGTCAAGGTGGCCTGCGGGGATGAGAAAATCGGACCATGGACGACATGAGTGCGCGTGAGGTACTGACCGCTGCCGGACTGCCCGCCGGTGCGGAGCTCCTCGCGCTGGGGGAGAACGCGGTGTTCGCCGTCGGCGGCCTCGTGGTCAAGGTCGGCCGGGACGCCACGCACCACCCGGAGCTGCGGGAGCGTGCCGAGCGCGAGGTGGCCGTCGCCCTGTGGCTCGCCGAGACGGGCGTACCCGCCGTGCGGGCCGCCGAACCTCTGGCGCGCCTGGTGGAGGGACACCCGGTGACCCTGTGGCACCGGCTGCCCGAGGCCGTGCGCCCGGCCGAGCCGCGCGATCTGGCTCCGCTGCTCACCCAGGTGCACGCACTGCCCGCCCCTGAAGGCTTCACCCTGCCGCGCCGGGAGCTGCTCGGCGGGGTCGAGCGCTGGCTGCGGCTCGCGGGCGATGCGATCGATCCCGCCGACGCGGATTATCTGCGCGGCCGGCGTGACGGCTTCGCGAAGGCCGCCGCGGCCCTCGTCCCGCACCTGCCGCCGGGTCCTCTCCACGGCGACGCCCTCCCGCGCAATGTCCACGTCGGCCCGGACGGGCCGGTGCTGGTCGACCTGGAGACCTTCTCCGCCGATCTGCGCGAGCACGATCTGGTGGTGCTCGCCCTCTCCCGCGACCGGTACGGCCTGCCCGCCCCCGCCTACGAAGCGTTCATCGAAGCATACGGATGGGACGTACGCACCTGGGAAGGGTGCGCGGTGCTGCGCGGTGCCCGTGAGACGGCGAGCTGCGCCTGGGTCTCCCAGCATGCCCCGGCGAACCCCAGGGCGCTGGCGGAATTCCGGCGCCGGGTGGCGTCACTGCGCCAGGACGACCCCGAGGTGCGCTGGTACCCCTTCTGAGCGGCACTGATCCGTCGCACGAAGGCCCTGGACGAGCCCGGCCCGCCCGGTCGTGCCGTCACCTGCGGCCCTCATCGGCGAAGAAACGGTGCAGAGACCGGGGGTGCTGCTACCGCACGTGATCATCCTCCGTACCATGCCTCTTGGCCGTGAGGCCGAACAGGTGCGATTGCAACGGGGGTTGCCCATGGGGTCCGGAGAAGGCGGCGAGCAGAAGCTCGCCAGCTCGTCGAGCGACAAGCAGCGCGCGGCGACGTACATGACGGAGCACCAGATACCCGGCACCGAGGCGGCCGCCCGGATGGCCGCCGGCGGCGGTGCCGTACGGGTGCCCTACCTCGCCGCGCCCACGGCCCCCGTGAGCCCGCTGCTGAAGCAGGACACCGGGCTGAAGGGACTCTCCGGCTGGGCGTCGGACCAGGGTGTCTCCGACGCGCTGGTCGCATGGCAGGGGCAGGCGAACCGTCTGACCGCGCGGTTGCAGCAGGAACTCGCCGGACTGAAGAAGACGCGGGCCACCCTCAACGACCAGGATCTGCTGGCCGGTGCCCAGGCGGACTCCATACGGCTCCCCAGCAGCTTCGACGGGATGTGACGGGCACCGCCATGACGCTGGACTACCACGACGTGGTGACGGCCGACCTGTCCTCCTTCACGGATGTCGCGGCCGCCTGGAAGAAGATGGGCGAGCGCTTCGGCGAGCTCAAGGTCGACTACGAGAAGCACGTGCAGAGCGTGCTGGGCAACGGGAACTGGCAAGGGCTCGCCTACGGCGCCCAGCAGCACACCGCCGCGGCGACCGCCTTCGAGTACGGAGCGGCGAAGAGGCAGGCCCTGGCCATCGCCTCCCTCCTGACGGACGCGCAGACGGAACTGACCCGCCTGCAGAAGGCGGTCAAGGACCTCGTCGAGGACGCGGAGAAGAAGGACTACAAGGTCGACGGCTCCGGCAAGGCGACCTATGTCGGGTACGACAAGCTCTCCGCGCAGGAGCGCTACACCCTCCAGCACGACCCCGACTATCCCGCGCTGCTGGCCGACGCCCGTGAGAAGGCGCAGGGCTGGACCGACCGGATAGCCAGGGCGGTCGAGGCCGTCGACACCACCGACCGGAGTGTGAAGCGGGCACTGTCCCGCGCGACGAGTGACGGCTCGACCGACGGCATCGGCATCGGCGGGTTCAACACGGCGGCCGAGGGCGACCTGGCGAAGGCCGGCAAGCCGGACCCCGAGCCCGGCAAGAAGGACGGCTGGGTCTCCGAGACCGACTCCGAGGCCTCGGGGCCAGGAGTCGGGTCGGAGGCCAGCGGCCCCAACGTCGGGAAGGGAAAGCTGGCCGAGGCCGAGGCACACGCCGATCTCGGCCGCGCCAAGGCGGAGGGCACGCTCACCAACGGTCCGCTCAAGCTGGCCGGGGAGGCCGAAGCCTATGCGGGCGCCAAGGCCTCCGCGGCCGCCGGCATCACCCATGAGGGCGCCCAGGCCGAGGCCGGCGCCTTCGCGGGCGGCGAGGCCTCGGCCGGGGGAACGGCCGACGCCGGCCCCGTCGGGGTGTACGCGCGTGCGGAGACCATGGCCGGCGCCGAGGCGGGCGTCAACGCGGGGGCGGGCCTGGACGGTCTGAACGTGGGCGCCGAGGCCTTCGCCGGCGCGAAGGGCGGTGTCGGGGCCGGCGCGGACGTCGGAGGGATCGGCGTGGGTGTCACGGCCGAGGGCTGGGCGGGTCCCGGTGCGGAGGCCGTCCTCAACGCCAGCAAGGACGCCAACGGCGTATGGCACTTCGGTCCGAAGGTGGGCATCTCCCCGGCGCTCGGGGGCGCCGTGGGCTTCGAGTTCACCGTCGACCCGGGAAAGGTCGTCGACACCGTGAGCGATGCGGCGGGCGCCGTGGGCGATGCGGCGAACTGGGTAGGCGACGGGATCGGCAGCCTGTTCTGACCCGCGCCGCCGCGGACCCGCCGCCGTGGGCCCGCGGTCGCAAGCACACCGCTGCCATGAGCACGCCTCTGCCGTAAAGGAGACCGAGATGACCACCACCCTGCCCGTACCGATCGCGTTCGAGCTGCCGGACGGCTGGCGCGCCACCCCGCCGGACGGAGTGGGCGCGACGGGCTCGGCATTCGTCGCACTGCACGCGCACCCGGATGCGGGATTCACCGCGAACATCACGGTCGACGGGGAGTTCCGCCCGGACGCGGCGACGCTCCCCGGGATCGCCGACGAGTCGGTGGAGAACCTGCGCCGGTCCGCCGCGTCGGTCGACGTCGTCGAACGCCGCGAGGTCGGCACCGTGGACGCTCCCGGCCTCACCCAGACCCTGGCGGTCTCGGCGGTCGCCGGGGACGCGCTCCGCGATCTCGTGCAGTCACAGGTCTACCTGTCCATGCTGGACGTCGTCGATCCGGGCAGGCGGGCGGTGGTCCGTCTGGTCCTGACGGCGACCGCCTCCCAGCACCCCGCGGTCGTGGAGGACTTCCGGGACTTCGTGCGCACGGTCCGCCCGGACACCGGCGCGGCCTCGTAGCCCTCCCGCCGGGACGGTCTTTCTTGCACCGGTGATCCGACCACTCATAGGTTGACCTCATGGGATTCTTCGACATGCTGACCGGAACCAAGCGCCCCGAAGCCGGGGTCGTGCCACGCTCAGCCGGGGAACTGCGGACCTCCCTGCTCGGCCTCAACCGGCCGGATGTCCCCTACGTCATCCGCGACGGCGCGGCGCACGACGCCGACCTGGTGGCGGAGTGGCGGCTCCACGAGCCCGCCTGGCAGACCTTCTTCATCGGGTCCCAGCTGACGCACGCCCTCCGGATCCGCATGCGCCTCGCCGAGGAGGGCGGCCCCGAGGTGCGTGCCGTCGAGGAGCAGTGGGAGGTCACCCGCGTCGGGAATCCTCCGCGGCTCCAGATCTCGGCGGAGTACGCGCGCGGCTCGGGCAGGACCGTCTCCCGCCGCTACACGCTCCAGCGCGGGGAGAACGGCCGCCTCGAAACGACGGAGACGTTCAGTTTCGACAGCGCGCAGCTGACCGAACCCCTGCGGAACACCGCCCTGGAGTCGGGCTGGACCTGGCGCGGAGTGATCTTCGGCAAGTTGTGAGGTCTGCGGGTCCACGGCTCACGGCCCGGCCGCCCGGCGGCCTTCCCCCGCTCGCCCTTGCGGCAGCGTCCGCCCCTCCGGGCCACGGCCCGGACCGGGACCGGCCCCGGTATGTCCTGCCTGTTGCCGGAGGCGGGGCGAGCGCCCTCCGGCGGCATCCGCGGAACACCGTCCCACGTATGCTTCCGGCGACTGTCTTGATCATCCGAAACGGAGCACCCCATGACCACAGCCCGCGTGACCGCAGCGAAGTGGAGCCTCCCGGCCGTAGCCGCCGGTGTGCTGCTCGTCGGCTGCTCGGCTTCGGTCGACGTCGGGACGTCCGGTCCGAAGCTGTCCGCGGACAAGCTGGCCACCACCGTCTCCGAGAAGCTCGCCAGTACGACGGGCCAGCCGAAGCCGGACATCGCCTGCCCCGAGGACCTCGCCGGGAAGGTCGGCACCACCACCCGTTGCAAGCTCACCGCGGACGACGGCAGCACCCTGGGTGTGTCGGTCAAGGTCACCTCGGTCGAAGGAGAGCAGATCAACTTCGACATCGAGGCCGACGAGACGGCTTCACCGGCTCCGAACTGACGCCCCCGGACCGCCCTCTCCCGCCTGCGGCTGCTGCCTCCGGGGGATGAGCGGCCAGGCCGGTTCGACGACCGCCGCCGGGTCCCCGGTACGCCGCAGATAGGCCTGCAGGGAGAGCGACTGCTCGGCTGCCGCATCCGTCTGCAGACTGTGCAGGTCCTCCAGCGGCATCACTGCGACCGGCTGGTGCTTCTCCCCCAGGCGCCGCACCACACGGGCAGCGGCGACGGCGTCGGCCCTGGCGTCGTGCGCGTCGTCGAGCGGCACCCCGTAGTGGGCACACAGCGCGTGCAGGGCCCGCTTCCCCTTCCGGTACTTGTCGACATGCTTGTCGATCACCAGGGGGTCGATGACGGGCGAAGGCGGGCCGCCCAGTCGCTCGCTGACCGACTCCACCGTGTACCGCAGGCACTCACGGTCGAGCAGGGACAGGTCGTAGCGCGCGTTCATCACCACCAGCGGCGTCCCCGAGCGCAGCCCGTCGGCGACGGCGCGGGCGATCTCCTCGACCGCGGCTGCGGCCGGCACCCCGTGCTCGCGGGCGCGTTCCGTCGAGATGCCGTGGATCGCCGACGCCTGCTCGGGTATGTCCACACCGGGATCCAGCAGCCAGGTCCGCTCCTGCGACACGGATCCGTCCGCCTCCAGCCGGACGACCGCCGCCGTCACGATCCGGTCGGTCTCGACATCCGTGCCCGTGGTCTCCAGGTCGAACGCCAGCAGCGGTCCGCTGATCCAGCTCATCCCGTACCTCCTTCTGTGGTGCTTCCCCCCAGGTGCTGACCACCTTCGCACGCACCACTGACAACGCCGGGAAGAGGCGTCAGGAGACCGGTCTGGAGTCCGTCCAGACCGACTCGAACTCCTCGCGGTACGTCTCGAAGAGGCCGTGCTCACTGTCCTGCCCCGCCCTGACGACCGCACGCCCCCCGCCGCGCAGCACCAGCACGGGAGCCTCCATACCGCGTGCGCGCCGCAGGTACGGCTGGACGACACCGACCGCGCCGGGCCCGTCGCCGTCCACCAGGTAGGCCGTGAAGCGCGGCGTCTCGTCGAAGACATGGATCTGGAAGGCGCCCGGATCACGGAGCTTGGAGCGGACCCGGCGCATGTGGAGGATGTTCATCTCCACGGAGCGGCTCAGTTCACCCTTCTTGAGGCCCAGCTCGCGCTCCCGGCGTTTCACCGCGCTGCTCGCCGGGTTGATGAACAGCAGCCGGACCCGGCATCCGGACTCGGCGAGGCGGACGAGCCGGCGCCCCGAGAAGTTCTGCGTGAGGAGATTGAGCCCGATACCGATCGCGTCCAGCCGGCGTGCCCCGCCGAACAGGTCCTCGGCGGGCAGCTGGCGCTGGAGCCGGACCCGGTCGGGGTGGACGGAGACCACATCGGCGTAGCGGTCGCCGACCAGTTCCTCCACCGCGTCCACGGGCAGCCGGTCGGCCGACGGGACCGCGGCCCCGCCGCCGAGGATCTCCAGGAGCCGCGCGGAGGCCCGCTCGGCCTGTGCCAGGACCGCCTCGTTCAGCGCACGGTTGCGGGAGACGACGTTGCGCGCCACCTCCAGCTCGTCCAGGGCGAGCTCCACCTCGCGGCGGTCGTCGAAGTACGGCTCGAAACACGGCCAGTGCTGGACCATCAGCTCACGCAGCTGCGGCAGCGTCAGGAAGCTCAGGACGTTGTCGTCCGCCGGGTCGAGCAGATAGCCCTTGCGGCGCGAGACCTCCCGGACCGCGACGGCGCGCTGCACCCACTCCTGCCCCGCGGGGCCGGCGGCGGCCACCACCCAGTCCTCGCCGTGCACCGGCTCGTAGATCGGCCGGATCACGGCGGAGACCACGGCGCGCAGCCTCTGTTCCACCAGATTCAGCCAGATGTACGCACGCCCCGCCCGCTGGGCCCGTGTGCGCACCTCGTTCCAGGAGTCCGCTCCCCAGTCCAGCGCAGCACCGATCTCCACGGGCTGTGCGAGGGAGACAGCCCCTGGCGGGGCATCGGTCGATTCCCCCTCGTGACCTGCGTCACCTGGGGGCAGCTCGAACCCTCCCGAGCTCACCCGCGCACCGCCTTCCAGTCCCCCACCAACGATCAAGGAAGGGTACTCCGGCAGCGGGAGCCGGTGCAGCCGGATGCACAGGCTCCTTACTCAACTCCCCGATGGAGCGGGCCCGTTCCTTGCGATGAGATCAGGTGGAGTGAGATGGTTCATAGCGATTGCGCACCCCCTCGCAAACGGCATACCGGACGGAGGAGCCGCCCGGCGGTCCGGGCCCCCTGTCCGGGCGACACCGGGGCGTCCCAGGTTGACCGGTCCGGCGGGACCGTACGACAGGACCCGGCCGCACCGCTCGACGTACTAGGTACAGGACCGTCTTTCGGGGAGTATCGGGTCGAAAACCCCCGACACCCGGATCAGAAGTGGAAGAGTCCTATCTATGCAGGTCTGGCCGGGACACGCGTATCCCCTCGGCGCCACGTACGACGGCGCCGGAACCAACTTCGCGGTCTTCTCGGAGGCCGCCGACCGGATCGAGTTGTGCCTGCTGCACGACGACGGTTCAGAAACGGCGGTGGAGCTCCGCGAGACCGACGCCTTCGTCCGTCACGCCTATCTGCCCGGCGTGATGCCGGGGCAGCGTTACGGCTTCCGGGTGCACGGGCCCTACGAGCCGCAGCGCGGGCAGCGCTGCAATTCGGCGAAGCTGCTCCTCGATCCGTACGCACGTGCGATCTCGGGACAGATCCAGTGGGGCGAGGCGGTGTACGGCTATCCCTTCGGGAAGCCGGACGAGCGCAACGACCTCGACTCGGCGCCGCACACCATGAGCGCGGTCGTGGTCAACCCGTACTTCGACTGGGGAGACGACCGCCGTCCGCGTACGGACTACCACCGCACAGTGATCTACGAGGCCCACGTGAAGGGCCTGACGATGCTTCACCCGGGCCTGCCCGAGGAACTGCGCGGCACCTACGCGGGTCTCGCGCACCCCGAGATCATCGCCCATCTCACGGAACTGGGGGTCACCGCGATCGAGCTGATGCCGGTGCACCAGTTCGTCCAGGACCACCGTCTCGCCGACGCCGGCCTGGCCAACTACTGGGGCTACAACACCATCGGATTCTTCGCCCCGCACAACGCGTACGCCTCCTGGGGTGACCGCGGCGAGCAGGTGCTGGAGTTCAAGCAGGCGGTGAGGGCGCTGCACCAGGCCGGCATCGAGGTGATCCTCGACGTCGTCTACAACCACACCGCCGAGGGCAACCACCTCGGTCCGACCCTCTCGTTCCGGGGCCTCGACAACGCCTCGTACTACCGCCTGGCCGACGACCAGAAGTACTACATGGACACCACCGGCACCGGGAACTCCCTGCTGATGCGGTCGCCGCACGTCCTGCAACTGATCATGGACTCGCTCCGGTACTGGGTGACCGAGATGCACGTGGACGGCTTCCGCTTCGACCTGGCGGCGACGCTCGCGCGCCAGTTCCACGAGGTCGACCGGCTGTCCTCCTTCTTCGACCTCGTGCAGCAGGACCCGGTGGTCAGCCAGGTCAAGCTGATCGCCGAGCCCTGGGACGTGGGCGAGGGCGGATACCAGGTGGGCAATTTCCCGCCGCTGTGGACCGAGTGGAACGGCAAGTACCGGGACACGGTGCGGGATCTGTGGCGGGGCGAGCCCAGGACCCTCGCGGAGTTCGCCGGCCGCCTCACAGGCTCCTCGGACCTCTACCAGGACGACGGCAGACGCCCGCTGGCCTCGATCAACTTCACCACCTGCCACGACGGTTTCACCCTGCACGACCTGGTCTCGTACAACGAGAAGCGCAACGACGCCAACGGTGAGGGCAACCGGGACGGCGAGAGCCACAACCGTTCGTGGAACTGCGGGGTGGAAGGAGAGACCGAGGACAAGGAGGTGCTGGAGCTGCGCGGCCGGCAGATGCGCAACTTCATCGCCACGTTGATGCTCTCCCAGGGCGTCCCCATGCTGAGCCACGGCGACGAGTTCGCACGGACCCAGCGGGGCAACAACAACGGTTACTGCCAGGACAACGAGCTCTCCTGGGTCCATTGGCCCGATCCGGCCGCCGCGTCGCGCGCCGGGGACGGCGAGGAGGAGGCGAGCGGCACCGACACGAGCCTGCTGGAGTTCACCCGGGCGATGGTCTGGCTGCGCCGCGACCACCCGGTCTTCCGGCGCAGGCGCTTCTTCCACGGCCGCCCGGTGGAGGGCACGCACGACGAGCTGTCCGACATCGCGTGGTTCACTCCCCGGGGCGAGGAGATGACCCAGCGGGACTGGCAGGCCGCTCACGCCAAGGCCATGACGGTCTTCCTGAACGGTCATGCGATCTCCGAGCCGGGCCCGCGCGGCGAGCGGATCGCCGACGACTCGTTCCTGCTCATGTTCAACGCGGCCGCGGAGAGCCTGGAATTCACCGTCCCGGTGAACCACGGCAAGCAGTGGCAGGTCGTCGTGGACACCGCGATTCCGGACGGGGTGCCGCCCGGTGCGGGGCCCAGGGTGTCCGCGGGCGAACGGGTGACGCTGGTCGGGCGCAGTCTGACCGTGCTCAAGCGTCCGGCGTAGGCCGATGGGGTGACGGGCACCGGCCGGGCCGCCGCCGGGCCGGTGCCGGCCGGCCGGGAAGGTGGGAGAGAGGCCCCCGGCTGGGTACGTACGATTCCATGACGCCCACTGCCACGTACCGGCTGCAGCTCCAACCGGATTTCCCGTTCGCCGCCGCCGCGGACGCCGTGCCGTACCTCGCCGAGCTCGGCGTCTCCCACCTGCACCTGTCCCCCGTCCTGGAGGCCGTGCCCGGTTCCGGACACGGTTACGACGTCGTCGACCACACCAGGGTGCGGGCCGAGCTCGGGGGTGAGGAGGGCCTGCGGGAGCTGGCCGCCACGGCACGCGCCCACGGCCTCGGACTGATCCTGGACATCGTGCCGAACCACATGGCCGCCGCGCCCCGGCACAACGTGCCGCTGTGGGAGGTCCTGCGGGAGGGCCCCGGGTCCCCGTACGCCCGCTGGTTCGACATCGACTGGGCGGCCGGGGGCGGGAAGGTGCTGCTGCCGGTGCTGGCGGGACGTGTCGGCGAGGAGAGCGGCAGCCTGGAGCCGGGCACCAGGGACGACGGCACGCCCGTGCTGCGCTACGGCGATCTGGAGTTCCCCCTGCGCGCGGGCACGGAGGGCCTCGCGCTGCCCGAGCTGCTGGCCGCCCAGCACTACCGGCTCGCCTGGTGGCGGTTGGCCAGGACCGAGCTGAACTACCGGCGGTTCTTCACCGTCTCCGATCTGATCGGTGTCCGGGTGGAGCACCCCGAGGTCTTCGACGCCACCCACGGCAAGATCCTCGAACTGGTCCGCGACGGGGTCGTCGACGGACTGCGCGTCGACCACCCGGACGGGCTGGCCGATCCCGCCGCGTATCTCGGACGGCTCGGTGACGCCACGGACGGGCGGTGGACGGTGGTGGAGAAGATCCTGACCGGTTCCGAGGCGCTGCCGGCCGGCTGGGCGGTCGCGGGGACGACCGGATACGACGCGCTGCACCGGATCGACGGCGTGTTCACCGACCCGATGGGCGCGGCGGATCTGCTCGGCCGCTACCGGGACTTCGCGGGCCCTCCCGGGGACCGCGGCGGCTGCTGGACAGCGACCGTACGCCGGGCGGCGTACCGCGTGGTCACCCATGAGCTGGCCGCCGAGACCCAGTGGCTGACCCGCCTGGTCGTCGAGGCGTGCGCCGGGGACCCCGCGCTGCACGACCACGCGCCGTGGGCCCTGCACACGGCGGTGCGCGAGCTGCTGGTGCGGGTGCCCGTGTACCGGCCGTACGTGACGGCGGGCGGCCCGCTCACCGAGATCGCCGAGGCGACGCTCCCGGCCGAGGCGGTGCGGGACGCCAAGGCGGTCTTCCCGGTCCCGCAGGAGGCGGAGGCCGTCGATGTGGTGCGCGACCTCGCGCTGGGCCGGCTCGGGGACGGGCCGGAGCACGCGGCGTTCTGTGCCCGGTTCGCGCAGACCGCGTCCGCGCTGCACGCCAAGTCGGTGGAGGACACGGCGTTCTACCGCTACGTCCCGCTGATCTCGGCGGCCGAGGTGGGCGGCGATCCGGGGCAGCCGGCGGTGAGCCCGGAGGAGTTCCACGCCTTCTGCACCCGCCTCGCGAGGGACTGGCCGGCGACCGGCACGGTGCTGACCACGCATGACACCAAGCGCAGCGGGGACGTGCGGGCCCGGATCGCGGTCCTGTCCCAGTGCCCCGAGCGGTGGTCCTCACTGGTGGCGCAGCTGTCCCGGGCGGCGTCCGTGCCGGCCCCGGACCCGCAGCTGGCCTGGCAGGCCTGGCAGTCGGCGTACGGCTGCGCGGGGCTGCCCGCCGGTGAGACCGCGGGCAGGCTGGAGCCCGCGCTGCTGAAGTCCGTGCGCGAGGCGGGCCTGTTCACCAGCTGGACCGAGCCCGACCCGGCGTACGAGCGGGCCGTGGCCGACTTCGTGGCGGCCGGTCCGGGCAGCGACGCGGGCGAGGCGCGGTCGATGATGACCACGTTCGCGAAGGCTCTCGCCCCCTTCGTGCGGGCCAACGTGCTGGGTGCCGCGCTGGTGCACCTGACGATGCCCGGAGTCCCCGACCTGTACCAGGGCACGGAGCGGGAGTACATCGCGCTGGTCGACCCGGACAACCGGCGGCCGTTCACCCGGCCTGCCGGGGACGGCGGCGAGAAGGCCGCGCTGACCAGGGCCGCGCTGCGCCTGCGCCGGGAGCGCCCGGAGCTCTTCGGCGAGTCGGGCACCTATGCCCCGCTGGCCGCGCGGGGGCCTGCGGCAGCCCACTGTCTGGCGTTCTGCCGGTCCGGCGAGGTGGTCACGGCGGTGACCCGGCTGTCGCTGCGGCTCGACGAGGAGGGCGGCTGGCGCGATACGGAACTGACGCTGCCCGACGAGGGCCCGTGGGCCGACCTCCTGTCGCCCGGGCGGGAGTTCACGGGCTCCGCGGTCGGTGTGGCGCGGCTCTTCGCCGAGCGGCCGGTGGCGCTTCTCACGAGGGTGAGGCGCTGAGCGGTCCGTTCGCTCAGACCGGGGGTACGGGCAGCGACGCGGTCAGCCGGAAGGCCATCCGGCCGAAGCTCACCTGGTCGCCGTCGCGCACCGCGACCGAGCCGACGACCCGCTGGCCGTTGACGCACGTGCCGTTCGTCGAGCCCAGGTCGCGCAGGATCCACCGGCTTCCGTGCGCGGTCAGTTCGGCGTGCAGCCGCGACACCGTCTCGTGGTTGAGCCGGAGTCCGTTGCCCGGGTCGCGGCCTATGCGCAACGGGTGGGGCCCGGGCACCGGCAGCAGGAGTTCAGGCAGCCGCCCGGCCTGCCACGCCCTGCGCACCCGGGCCGGGAAGGCGGAGACCTCGCCCACCGCGCGGAACAGGCCGCGGGACCAGCGCCCGCCTGGCTCCAGGTCCGAGGTGAGCGCCTTCAGCTCCTCGGAGCGCCGGGCGGTCAGGGCGAGTTCCATGCGCCGCAGAAAGGTGTCGTGGGAGAGCTTCCCCTGTGCGGCGCCGTCTCTGAGCACACCGAGAACACGGTCGCGCTCGGCGTCCGAGAGCCGCGCGGGATACGTGTGGGACTCGAAGGAGGACGTCACAGAACCGATTCTCGGCCCGCGACGCCCGAGGTGTCCAGACGAGGCCCGGTCCCGGCCACCCTGACCTGCGCCGCAGTGGATGAATGCGGCCCGCCGGGGCCCGCGAGTTGTTATCCTCACGCGCTGCCGCCTTCGGAGGCGGCACCCACATCGAGGAGACCGTGTACCCCCTGCACCACCGGAACTGACCATCCGTCCGCTCGCCGGAGCGGACGAACTCGGTCTCTTCCTCCGGCTGTCCTACGTGCTCGACCACGAACTCGCCGACGACCTCGCCACGGGCCGCCGCCGCCCCGAATGGATGTGGGTGGCGCTGCGCGGCGACCGTGTCGTGGGGCGGATCGCCTGGTGGACGGGCCAGGACGGCGGCGGTCCTCAGCTCCTGGACTTCTTCGACCTGGACGACACCCTGCCGGAGCCGGAACGCGGCACGAGGGACCAGCCGTGAAACCGGTGGACGCGGGACGCCGGAGGCCGTAACGTCGGCGCCCGGCACCTACCCGGGCGCCCGCCCCGGACGGTTCCGGACGAGGAAGGAGGCGAGACACGTGCGTGACCTCGGCACCACCCGTAGCACCACGTTCACGCGCTCCCGTCCCGTCCGCAGGACGGTGTCGGACTCGGTCTGACCGGGGGCGCCGAGTACCGGAGGACACCACCATGACCGTTACGGTCATCCGCTCGCTCACCCCGGGCGACGCGCATCTCTTCGATTCCCTGCAAGGCCCCTCTCTCGTCGGCCGTGCCGCGTTCGGCCACCGCTACGCCGTCGTGCACGAAGGCGGTGAGTACCGGCCCGAGTGGACCTGGGTGGCCCTGCGCGACGGCGTCGTCGTCGCCAGGGCGGCCTGGTGGGGCGGGCCCGAGGACACCGAGCCCGTGCTGCTCAACTACTTCGACTTCGCCGAGGGCGAGGCGGCGGCGGGCACCGAGCTGCTGCGCCGCGCCCCGTGGTCCGTCGAGTACGAGCTGATCGTGCCGCCCGGCTGGCGGGAGGTGCCCGCGGTCCGGGCGGCTGCCTCGGCGCGGATCGCGGCGGCCGGGGCGGCGGGGATGAAGCCGCTGGTCGAGCGCTACCACTACGAGTGGACTCCCTCGGACGGCCTGCCCGAGCGGCCCGGCCGGCTGATCTTCCGCGAGGCACCCGACGACGCGGTGGTCCTGGACGTCCTGCGCCGGGTCCACTCCGTGACCCTGGACGCCCACGCCAGGCGTGTCATCGAGGGCCCGGGCGGTCTGGAACAGGCCGCCCGGGAGGAACTGGACTTCTTCAACTGGTGCCCCTCGCCCCGTTCCTGGTGGCAGCTCGCCCACACCCCGGACGGCGCACTCGCGGGCATCCATGTGCCCGCCCGCAATCCGGGCGGCCCGTGCATCGGCTTCATCGGGGTCGTGCCCGAGGCGCGGGGGCACGGCTACGGCTACGACCTGCTCGTGGAGAGCACCCACTTCCTCGCCGGTGAGGGTGCCACCTCCATCGCGGGCGCGACGGACCGGGGCAACGCGCCGATGGCCGCCGCGTTCGCCCGCGCCGGCCACCGCGTCACGCAGGAGCGTGTCCACCTGGTGTGAGCGGCGTCCCGGGCGTGCCTCCGGCGCGCTGCGCGCGGATCACGTCGCGGTACCAGGCGTAGGACTCCTTGGGGGTACGCCGCAGGGTCTCGTAGTCGATGTGGACCAGGCCGAACCGCTTGCTGGCCCCCTCGGTCCATTCGACGTTGTCGGTCAGTGACCAGGTGAAGTAGCCGCGCACGTCGACGCCCGCGTCGATGGCCGTGCGCAGCGCCTCCAGGTGCCCCTCCAGGAAGGCGATGCGGCGGCCGTCGGCGACCGGCTCGTCGACCGCGCAGCCGTTCTCCGTGATGTAGACGGGCGGCAGCCGGCCGCCGAAGCGGTCCCGCAGCCGGCCGAGCGTCTCGGCGAGCCCCTGGGGAACGACGGGCCAGCCGAAGTCGGTGGTGTCGTACCCCTCGATCTCCCTGATGCCGAAGGGGAGTCCGGCCGGTATCGGGTGGCCGGAGAAGGAGTCGAGCGCTCCGGGTCCGGGGGCGCCGACGAGGGTCGGGTTGTAGTAGTTGACGCCGTACCAGTCGAGGGGTGTGGAGATGACCCTGAGATCGTCCTCGACCGGGCCCGGCATCAGCGCGGCGAAGCCTTCACCGGGGTAGCGGCCGGTGAGGACCGGGTCGGCGAACAGCCAGTTGGCCAGGGTGTCGTAGATCTCCGCTCCCGCCCGGTCCTCGTCGGAGTCCCCCGCCGTCCAGACGGGGGTGTGCGACTGCGCGATGCCGATGTTGCCCGCGCCGGCGGCGCGCAGCGCCCGTACGGCCAGTCCGTGGGCGAGCAGCTGGTGGTGGGCGGCCGGCAGCGCGTCGAGGAGGAGCGTGCGGCCGGGGGCGTGCTCGCCCAGGGCGTAGCCGAGCATCGTCACCTCGGCCGGTTCGTTGATGGTGATCCACATGGGGACCCGGTCGGCGAGGCGCTCGGCGACGATGCCCGCGTACTCGGCGAAGCGGTAGGCGGTGTCCCGGTTGAGCCAGCCGCCCGCCTCGTCCAGCGGGAGCGGGGTGTCCCAGTGGTAGAGGGTGGGGGCCGGGGTGATGCCGTGGGCGCAGAGTTCGTCGACGAGCCGGTCGTAGAAGTCCAGTCCGGCGGGGTTGAGCGAGCCGCTGCCGCCGGGCACGACCCGGGGCCAGCTGATGGAGAAGCGGAAGGCGTCCGCGCCCAGACCGGCGAGGAGGGCGACGTCCTCACGGTAGTGCTCGTGGAAGCCGGTGCCCCGGGTGGTGTCCGTACCGTCCTTGATCCGGCCGGGCCGGGCGGCGAAGGCGTCCCAGCCGGAGGGCCCCTTGCCGTCGGCGTCGAAGGCCCCTTCCGTCTGGAAGGCGGAGGCGGAGGCGCCCCACAGGAAACCGGGTGGGAAGGTCGGCACGGGCATCTCGGCCTCCAGCAGCCGTAGGAGGGACCTCGTCCTACTCGCCGGGCCCACCGCGAATGAGCGTGAGCCCGGTAGGGCAATGATCAGGACCAGACCCTAGTCGCCAGGTACGGGCTCGCTCCAGTGTCCCGGGGCCGTGCGTGCGAATTCCGCCGATCATGGGGCCTCCGGCGAGGCATCCGGTTCATGGACGAGGAGTGATGGATGCAGTTCGAGGTGTGGGCCCCTGAGACCGGGTCGGCCGCGCTGTGCACGGCGCACGGCCGGCGGCCGATGGAACGCGACCCGTCGCGTGCGGGCTGGTGGACGGCTGAGGCCGAGGCGGCGGACGGTGACCGTTACGGCTTCGCGCTCGGCGACGGGCCCGTGCTGCCCGATCCGCGCTCCCGCCGCCAGCCGGACGGGCCGGACGGCGAGAGCGCCGTCGTCGACCACGCCGCGTACGCCTGGCGCACCGAGTGGGCCGGGCGCGGGCTGCCGGGCGCCGTCCTGTACGAGCTGCACGTCGGCACGTTCACGGAGGCGGGCACCTTCGACGCCGCGGCCGAGCGGCTCGGCCACCTCGTGGACCTCGGCATCACCCATGTGGAACTGATGCCCGTCTGCCCCTTCCCGGGCACGCACGGGTGGGGGTACGAAGGGGTGTCGCTGTGGGCGGTCCACGAGCCCTACGGCGGCCCGGAAGGGCTGAAGCGTTTCGTCGACACGGCGCACGGTCTGGGTCTCGCGGTCGTCCTGGACGTGGTCCACAACCACCTGGGTCCCTCGGGCAACCATCTCCCGGCCTTCGGCCCGTACTTCACGGACACGCACCACACCCCCTGGGGCTCGGCGGTCAACCTCGATGCCCCCGGATCGGACGAGGTGCGCGCCTATCTGCTGGGCAGCGCTCTCGCCTGGCTGCGGGACTACCGCCTCGACGGGCTGCGCCTGGACGCCGTCCACGCGCTGGCCGACGGTCGCGCGCTCACCTTCCTGGAGGAACTGTCCACCGCCGTCGACACCCTCGCCGCTGAGCTCGGCCGGCCGCTCGGCCTGATCGCGGAGTCCGACCTCTGCGACCCGCGTACGACCTCTCCGCGCGCGGACGGCGGCATCGGACTGCACGCCCAGTGGAACGACGACTTCCACCACGCCCTGCACACCGCGCTCACCGGCGAGTCCCAGGGGTACTACGCCGACTTCGCGGCATCCCCGCTGGCCGCCCTCACCAAGACCGTGACCGGCGCGTTCTTCCACGACGGTACGTACTCCAGCTTCCGGGGCCGGACGCACGGCCGTCCTGTCGACGTCACCCGGACTCCGGCCCACCGCTTCGTCGGGTACGCGCAGACCCATGACCAGATCGGCAACCGCGCCCTCGGTGACCGGCTCGCCGCCGGGCTCTCCCCCGGGCTCCAGGCGTGCGCGGCGGCGCTCGTGCTCACCGGGCCCTTCACCCCGATGCTCTTCATGGGCGAGGAGTGGGGCGCCCGCACCCCGTGGCAGTTCTTCACCGACCACACCGACCCCGAGCTCGCCCGTGCCGTGCGTGAGGGCAGGCGGAGGGAGTTCGCGGCGCACGGCTGGGCCGAGGAGGACATCCCCGATCCGCAGGATCCGGCCACCCGGGCCCGCTCCTGCCTCGACTGGAGTGAGCCGGCGCGCGAGCCGCACGGCCGGCTGTACGCCTGGCACCGCGAGCTGATCGCCCTGCGCCGCACCCTGCCGGACCTCTCCGATCCGGATCTGGCCTCGGTGCGGACGGCGTACGACGAGGAGGCCCGCTGGATCGCGTACCGCAGGGGCGATCTGCGGATCGCGGTCAACCTCTCGGGGAAGCCCGCCGCCGTCCCGCTGGGTGCCGGCCGTCACCGGGCGGGCGGGGGGAGGGTGCTGGCCGCGTGGGAGCCCACCGCGGCGCCGGACGCCGACGGGGTGCTGCACCTGCCGCCGGAGTCGTGCGCCGTGCTCGCCGACGACTGAGAAGGGTGGTGCGCCGCAGCACGGCCGGGAGGCCCCTCACGACGTGCTGAACGGGTCGTGCGGCCGCGCGCCGCAGGACCTGGGGGCGCTACTCGACGATCGCCAGTTCACGAGCGGTGGTGTTCAGCCGCCTGCCCCCGCTCTCCGTGACGGTGACGATGTCCTCGATGCGGACACCGAAGCGGCCGGGCAGATAGATGCCCGGCTCCACGGAGAAGCACATTCCGGGGACGAGCGGCTGTTCCTCGCCCTCGATCATGTAGGGCGGCTCATGGGTGGTGACACCGATGCCGTGACCCGTGCGGTGGATGAAGCGTTCGCCGTAGCCGAACTCGGTGATGACGGCGCGGGCCGCCCGGTCGACGTCCTGGCACGCCACGCCGGGCCGCACGGCGTTGCAGCCGGCCTCCTGCGCCTCCCGTACGACGTCGTGGACCCGCTGTTCCTCGGCGGTGGGTTCGCCGACGTGGACCGTGCGGGAGGTGTCGGAGCCGTAGCCGTGCATCAGCCCGCCGAAGTCCAGGACCACCATGTCGCCCTGCTCGATGGTGCGGCCGCCCGCCTCGTGGTGCGGGTTCGCGCCGTTCGGACCGGAGCCGACCACGGTGAAGTCGACCTGGGAGTGCCCGTGTTCGGTGAGGAGCGCGGCCAGGTCGGCGGCCACGTCGCTCTCCCGGCGGCCGGAGAACCGGACCTTCAGGATCTGCTCGTACGTCGCGTCGGCGGCGGCCCCCGCGGCGGCGAGCCGCTCCAGCTCGGCCGCGTCCTTGACGGCGCGCAGCATCGGCAGGGCCTCGGTGAGGGAGGCGTAGGAGGTGCCGGGGAGGAGCTTGTGCAGGGCCAGCAGGTGCAGCGCCCAGGCGTTGTCGCTGATCCCGAACCTGCCCTCGGCGTCGAGGAGTCCGGCGGTCAGGGTGTAGGGGTTCGCGGCGTCGGTCCAGTCCCGCAGGGTGAGGGCGGGGGCGCCCGCCGCACGCTCGGCGTCCGCCGCCTCCAGGGCGGGGACGACGAGGACGGGGTCGTGGCCGGCTCTGAGGATGAGCAGGGTGAGGCGCTCGGTGTCCGCCGTCGGCCGGTAACCGGTGAGGTGGACCATGTCGGGCCCGGGTGCCACGAGGACGCCGGCCAGGCCCGCGGCTTCGGCGGACTCGGCCGCGCGGGTCATCCTGGCCCGGTAGTCCTCGGCGGTGAAGGGCAGGGGCTGGTCGTCACTGGGCATGGGGAACCTCCTGGCGGGGCGCGGCACGGCACTCAGCATCCTGCCCGCCGGCGGGGGCGGACGCGAGCGGAATCCGGGAACGCCCCGGGTGTGCTCAGCTGAGCCGTACGACGAGGTCGGCGCGGTCGCGGTGCCGCTCGGCCAGCCGGGCGTTGTGCTCGTCGGATCCGGCGACCCAGCGCTCGGCGTACGGGCGGGGCTTGCCGAAGCGCACATGCCGGTCCACGAGTCTGCGCACCCGCAGCCCCGGATCGGCGTCCAGGAACCACGCCTCGTCCAGCAGGCCGCGCACCGGCGCCCAGGGCCCCTCGTCCAGAAGCAGGTAGTTGCCCTCGGTCACGACGAGCGGGATGTCCGCGGGGACGCACACGGACCCGGCGACCGGTTCCTCCAGCGCCCGGTCGAAGGCGGGCGCGTACACCGGGTCCGGGCCTCCGGGGTGGCGCAGCCGGCGGAGCAGGGCCGTGTAACCGGCCGCGTCGAAGGTGTCGGGGGCGCCCTTGCGGTCCGCCCGCCCGAGGCGTTCCAGCTCCGCCCCCGCCAGGTGGAAGCCGTCCATCGGGACGAGGACCGCGCGCTCCTGGAGCTCCTCGACGATCCGGGCGGCCAGTGTGGACTTCCCGGCGCCGGGCGCTCCCGCGATGCCCAGGATGCGGCGGCCGCCGCCGGCGGCGAGGCGGCGGGCGCGGTCGGTCAGTGCGGCGCGGTCGGTCAGTGCGGCGCGGTCACTCAGCGCGGCACGGTCGGCCGGGGCGGCGCGGTCACTCGTGTCCATGAGGGGCATTGTCCCCGGCCCGGCCCCGGCCCCGTTAGTGTTACGTATAACCACCTACCCGTACCCCGAGGACGAGGATCGGTCCCATGTCCCACATCGCCCTGGTCACGCTGGTCGTCCGCGACTACGACGAGGCCCTCTCCTTCTACACCGGCGCCCTCGGCTTCCAGCTGGAGCAGGACACGGACCGGGGTGACGGCTCCCGCTGGGTCGTCGTGCGGCCGCCGGGCACCACGGGCACCGGACTGCTGCTGGCGCGCGCCGAGGACGCGGCCCAGGAGGCGAGCGTCGGGGCACAGACCGGCGGCCGGGTCGGCTTCTTCCTGTACACGGAGGACTTCGCGGGTGACCACGAGCGGATGCGGGCCGCCGGGGTCCGCTTCCTGGAGGAACCGAGGCACGAGCCGTACGGCTCCGTCGCGGTGTTCGAGGACCTCTACGGCAACCGGTGGGACCTGCTGCAGCCCGCGTGACCGGCCGCCCGGGAGGTCACCCGGGCCCTGCCGCCGCACGCAGCGCTTCGAGGACCGGCTTGATCAGCGGGTGCCCTTCGGCTCCCTGCCGTACCGCGGCGAAGACCCGCCGCGTCGGGGCGGCGCCCTCCACCGGCCGTACGACGACCCCGCCGGGCTCCGTGCCGCGCAGCGCCGAGCGGGGCACCAGCGCCACCCCCGCGCCTGCTCCGGCCAGGGCGACCACGGCGTGGAAGTCGTCCGACGAGTGCTCCAGCAGGGGTTCGAAGCCGGCGTACTCGCAGGCCAGGACCACCACGTCGTGACAGGGATTGCCCGGGTAGGGGCCGATCCACGTGTCCTTGGCGAGATCGGCGACGGCGACGTGGGCCTGGTCCGCGAGGCGGTGGCCGACCGGCAGCACCGCGTCGAAGGGTTCGGAGTACAGCGGCACCCGGGTCAGCCGCCGGTCGTCGTCACCGGGCGCGCCCCGGTATTCGACGGCGACCGCCACATCGACCTGGCGGTCCAGCACCATCGGCACGCTCGCGTCGCCCTCGGCGTCCTGCACCCGGACCCGGATCCCCGGCGCGGTGCGGGTGAGCTCGGTGATCGCGGGGGCGAGGACGAGCCCGATGCCCGTGGCGAACGCGGCGACGGTGACCGTCCCCGCGACGCCCGCGCCGTAGTCGGCGAGCTCCGCCTCCGCCCGCTCCAGCTGGGCGAGGACGGCGTTGGCGTGGGTCAGCAGGATCTCCCCGGCGGCGGTCAGCCGGGTACCCCGGGCCCCGCGCTCGACCAGCCGGTGACCGGTCTCCTGCTCCAGGGCGGCGAGCTGCTGGGAGACCGCGGAGGGGGTCAGATACAGCGCGGCGGCTGCGGCGGTCACCGTGCGGTGGTCGGCCACCGCACGGAGGATACGCAGCCGGCGTGCATCGATCATGCGCTCATTGTCCCAGCCCGGAGGGCGCCCCTACGCCTCCAGTGCGGTCCGTGCGCCGACGAACGCGTCCACGGCGCGGTTGACGTCCTCGGTGGAGTGCGCGGCGGAGAGCTGGACGCGGATGCGTGCGGCCCCCTGCGGGACGACGGGGTAGGAGAACCCGATCACATAGACACCGCGCTCCAGGAGCAGCTCCGCCATCCGGCCCGCCTTCGCCGCGTCCCCCACCATCACGGGGGCGATGGCGTGGTCGCCGGGCAGGATGTCGAACCCCTCCTCGGTCATCCGGGAACGGAAGAGCGCGGTGTTGGCGCGGAGCTGCTCCCGCAGGTCGCCGGCGGACTCCAGCAGGTCGATGACCTTGAGGGAGGCCGCGGCGATGACCGGGGCGAGCGAGTTGGAGAAGAGGTACGGGCGTGAGCGCTGGCGCAGCAGCGCGACGATCTCGGCGCGCGCGGCGACGTAACCGCCGGACGCGCCGCCCAGCGCCTTGCCGAGGGTGCCGGTGATGATGTCGACGCGGTCCATGACACCGTGCAGCTCGGGGGTGCCCCGGCCGCCGGGGCCGACGAAACCGACCGCGTGGGAGTCGTCGACCATGACCATGGCGTCGTAGCGGTCGGCGAGGTCGCAGATCTCCGCGAGCGGGGCGACGTAGCCGTCCATGGAGAAGACCCCGTCGGTGACGACGAGCCGGCGCCGGGCCCCGGATGCCTCCTTGAGCTGCTGCTCCAGGTCGGCCATGTCGCGGTTGGCGTAGCGGTGGCGCTTCGCCTTGGAGAGGCGGATGCCGTCGATGATGGAGGCGTGGTTGAGGGCGTCGGAGATCACCGCGTCCTCGGGGCCGAGAAGGGTCTCGAAGACTCCGCCGTTGGCGTCGAAGCAGGAGGAGTAGAGGATCGTGTCCTCCTGCCCGAGGAAGGACGACAGGCGCCGTTCCAGCTCCTTGTGGACCTCCTGGGTGCCGCAGATGAAGCGGACGGACGCCAGCCCGTAGCCCCAGCGGTCCAGCGCCCCGTGGGCCGCGGCGACGACCTCGGGGTGGTCGGCGAGGCCCAGGTAGTTGTTGGCGCAGAAGTTGAGCACCTCGCCCGCGCGGCCTCCGGAGGTGACGGCCACGGTGGCGGACTGCGGGGTGCCGATGACCCGCTCGGGCTTCTGGAGTCCGGCGTCGCGGATCTCGTCGAGGGTGGTGCGCAGGTCGTCGCGTACGGAATCGAACATGAAAGATGTCTCCCAGGTGGATACGGGTGCGTACGAGGAGCTTCAGGCAGCCCAATCGAGCAGGACCTTGCCACCGAGACCACTCGCGGCGTCGTCGAACGCGGCCTCGAAGTCGCGGTAACCGTACCGGCCGGTGATCACCGGGGCGAGGTCGAGCCCGCCCTCCAGGAGTACGGACATGGCGTACCAGGTCTCGTACATCTCGCGGCCGTAGATGCCCTTGATCGTGAGCATCGAGGTGACGATCCGGGACCAGTCGACGGGGAACTCGGCGGACGGCAGGCCGAGCATCGCGATCCGGCCGCCGTGCGTCATGTTGGCGATCATGTCCTGCATGGCCTCGGGGCGTCCGGACATCTCCAGGCCGATGTCGAAGCCTTCGCGCAGTCCGAGCCGGCGCTGGCCGTCGGCGACGGTCTCGCCCCTGACGTTCAGGGCGAGATCCACCCCGACCTTCCTCGCCAGTTCGAGCCGGGCCTCACTCACATCGGTGATGACGACGTTGCGGGCTCCCGCGTGACGGGCGACTGCCGCGGCCATGATGCCGATCGGGCCCGCGCCGGTGATCAGGACGTCCTCGCCGACCAGCGGGAAGGACAGCGCGGTGTGCACGGCGTTGCCGAACGGGTCGAAGATCGCGGCGACGTCGAGGTCGACCTCGCCCCGGTGGACCCAGACGTTCGACGCGGGCAGCGCCAGGTACTCGGCGAACGCCCCGTCACGGCCCACGCCGAGCCCGAGGGTGGAGCGGCACAGGTGCCGGCGCCCGGCGAGGCAGTTGCGGCACTTACCGCAGACCAGGTGGCCTTCGCCGCTGACCAGGTCGCCCACCTCGATGTCGACGACGTCCGCGCCGATCGCGGCGACCTCCCCGACGAACTCGTGGCCCAGGACGAGCGGCGTACGCACCGCCTGCTGCGCCCAGCCGTCGTAGTCACGGATGTGCAGGTCGGTGCCGCAGATCCCGGTGCGCAGGACCTTGATCAGCACGTCCCCGGGGCCGGTCTCCGGCTCCGGCACGTCCATCAGCCACAGTCCCGGCTCGGCCTTGTGCTTCACGAGTGCCTTCACGGCTGCGGCTCCCTGTACCCGATACCTGGTGGATGCCCCCCTCCCGGGCATGCCGAGGACGGCCTGCGGCGGGGCGGCGGGGGATACGGCGGACGGGACAGGGCGGAACGCCTGTCCACGCACTCTTCGCCGTCACCGAGAAATGTGCCGCACCCGGGCCCGCAGGTCCATCGAGGATTTCTTAAGCACGGCCGTAGATCCGCTTCAGGCCCTCCCCCTCCGGCCCCGCTCCGGGGCGCCGCCCGGACCCCTCCCCCGCCGGGGCCGGTATCCGCACCCTGCCGCTCGGCCTGGCCACCGTCGTCGCGCCGCCGCCCGGCGCCGCCCTGACCCGGCGCTTCGGGCCGAGGCTGCCCCTGCCCGTGGGCACGGTGCTCCGGGCGGCGGTCTCCCTCTGGATGCTGACCTGGGACGCCGGTTCGCACTCCGCCGTGATCGTCACCGCGGTCCTGTGCGCCGCCGGAGCGCAGCCGGCCGGGTTCCGTCATGGCAGGGGCACGAACCTCCTGACAGCCTCGCCCGCCCTCTGCGGCCGGTCCCCGAAGGACCCGTCGCCGCCGGTGTGCCCGTACCCCACCGCCCCGGCAAAGAGCGTCACTTCGGTCGTACGGCCGGGCCGGGACGTCCTCGTGCCGCGTGCGGCCCAACGGGCCGTCAGGGCTTGATAACGTCGCCCGCACGACTGCGGAAAGCTCCCCGCCGGGGTCGTCGCTCCGCCGGGCCGGGCCGCACCGACAGGGCGGCGAGCGGCGGCCGGTGCGTGTGACGGGGACGCACGTGGCAGGGACGATGAGGGCCTACGCATGAGCCTCCCGCAGTTGCACTACACCTCCGCCGCAGCCGGGGACGGGAGGGCCGGCGGCCGGTTCACCGCCGCCGACCCCGCGATACCCGGGCCGGTGCGCGCCGAGGCCGCCCCGCTGCTGGCGTACGAGGCTCCGGCCGGGACCCCCGAGCGGCTCACCGGAGATCGACTGCACGCGCTGCCCGTGGCGTTCGGCCATGCCAGGCTCTCCGACGGCAGTCATCTGCTCAGCCGTGCGGTGGCCACGGGCGCGGGGGGGTTCCACGCCCACGCCGTACATCTTCCGCCCGGCACACCGATGCCCGGCCGGGTGCTCCCGGTCGCCGCGTGGGGGGCCGCGGGGTGGCTCTCCGCAGCACCGGACCGCCTGCCGCCCGATCCCCTGACCTCGATGTCCACCGTGCGGGGACCGTCGCGAGGGCTCACCCGGGAGGGCCTCGGCGACTTCGCGGTGTCGCGCGGTCCGTGGCTCGCCGCCGTACTCGGCGACCTGCGCCGCGTGAGCGAGGACCCGTCCGCGCCCCCGGTCGTGCTCGTCGAGCGGCAGAGCGCGGACGTGGCCCGCTGGATCGCACTGGCCTGCGCCGTGCTCCCCCCGGAGCACGCCGAGCGGCTGACCTTCACCACATACACCCGGCATCCCGGACGCACCGCGTACCAGGTCATCGGTGTCCTGCCCGAGGACGCACCCGACATCAGCGATCCCCGTTTCCGCGTCCACGCCGCGGCGGGTCCGCGCCCGTCCGGGGCGGTGGACGACGCCTGGGCGGGGACCGCCGCCCGCATCTGGCGCAGCCGGTCCCCCGAGCTCTTCCGGGAGGCGGCCGAACTGCCGGGCGAGCCCTTCGCCGCCGGGCCCCTGGCCGTCACGGCGCTCGGCGCCGGCATCGCACTCGGGTCCGCCGAGCGGGCCGCAGCGGCCGACTGGGCGGCCGAGCGGCCCTACGCACTGGACGAGAAGCGCACCCTGCAGCTGATCGGCGCGCTGACCGCACCCGCCGACGACCGTACGGGCGGTGAGTGTGCCGCGGCGCTCCGGCTGCTGACGGCGCTCGACGGCCGCTGCCCCGCGTCCGTCACCGCACCGCTGGCCGCACTGCTGGTCACGGAGGCGGTGCGGGGTGGTGACGTGGCCCTGGAGCCGCCCGCGCGTTCGGCGTTCGGGGAGCCCGCGGGAGAACGCGCGCTCGCCGCGCTGGTCGAGGAGCTCGGTGACGAGCTCCTGGCCGAACTCGCCGCCGGGGAGCCCCCGGGCGTGGCACGGACGGTGCAGCTGCTGCGGATCGCCCGGCTGCTCGGCATCGCCCGCGCGGAGCTCCCTCCCGGCGTGGTGGGCCGGCTGGCCCGCGCCCTGCTCGACGACCCCGGGGCGGGCGCCTGCCGCGCACTGCTGGACCTGCTGGACGAACAGTTCGACGTGCGTACGGCGCTGCTGGGGGAGCTGGACCGGATCGCCCCGGACCACCCCGCCGGCATGGAACGGCTGCTGACCCGGGTGACCCTGCCGTTCACCGGGACGCAGACCCTGCCGCATCTGCGGATGTGCGCCGAGGCACCCGGTGCGAAGGCGCGGGGCACGGACCGGGTGGGGGTCCTGCACACGGTGCTTCGCGCGGCGGGCATGTCACCGTTCACCGAGCCCCTGGTGCTGCGGACCGCTGTCGGCCTGGTGTGGGGCGAGGAGACCCCGACGGCGGGTGAGGCCCGTTCGCTGCTGGGGGAGACCACGTCGGACGCCCACCGGGCGGCCGGCACGTGGGCGCGCCTGGCCGACGCCGCGCTCGCCGCACCCGTCGGCGACGAGGACGCCCCCGAGCTCGCCCACGAACTGCTGCGCGGCTTCCCGCAGGAACTCGGCGCCCGGGTGCGCGCCTGCCTGATGCTGCTGGACTTCGCGCGCGACATGCGCTCGGGAACGGCGGAACCCGGCTGGACGGACCGCGTCCGGACACTGCGTGGCCGCATCGAGCCGGCTGAGCCCCTGGCCCTGGCCCTGGAGCACGCCTCCGGCGCCCTGGCCGAGCGCCTCCTCGCTCCCGGCCGGCCGGAGGAGGAGCTCTACGCGTTCGTCCACAGCGAGGACGGGAGCCTGATCGCGGCGTACGGCAGGGCCGCCCGCCGTGACGCGGTCCTGGCGCTGCTGCGGGCGGATCCCGCGTACGTGGCGGACTGCTTCACCGTGTGGAGCTCCCACCCGCATGCGGGCAGCGACTGGGCCCGGACCCGGGCCGCCCTGCTGGAGGAGGTGCTGCGCCCCGTGGTGCGCACCCTGTCCGTCGACGGTCTCGCCGCGGTGGAGCAGGCCGTGGAGCGCGGGGGAAGCAGCCGCACCCTCGATGCGTTCCGCGCGTGGAACCGGCCGTCCCGCTCGATCGGGCGCCTCGGCAGAAGGATCGTGGGGCGGGTCCGCCGGGGCTGACCGGGGGGTGCGGCGCGGGCGGGCGGGTGCGGCGGCCCTCCGCCGAGGGAAGGGCCGCCCGCCCGGCGTCGCACGGCGGGCTCAGACGTTGGGAACCTTGAGCTTGTCCCAGCTGGTCTTCCCCGGGACGCCGTCCGCGTCGCTCCCCGAGTAGCCCAGCTTGCGCTGCCATGCGGCGTAGGACTTGCGGTCCGCCTCCGACCAGTCGGGGCCCGGGCCGACCTCGTACTTCCCGCAGCCCTCGGACACCAGTCTCCTTCCCATCGCCGTCACGATGGCGCTGCGCCTGCCGACCCGGAAGAACGCGGCTCCGGGGAACGGCTCGTACTGCGCCGGGGGCTTGGGGGCGGGCGGCTTCGACGGGCCGTCCGGCGCGCCTGTGAGCCGTGTCCCCACCCTGCCGCGCATCGAGTCCATCGTGAACCCGCGCGGGTCGATCTTCCCCGGCTGCCACTCCTTGTGGCCGATCACCGAGCGCTGGTTCCAGCCGTGTGCCCGGCATATCGCGGCGGCCGCCTTCTCGATGGCCTCCAGCTGGGCGGCCGGCCACGGGTCCTTGCCGTCGCCGAGGTTGACGCACTCGAAGCCGTAGAAGGAGCGGTTGCCGTCGGTGTTGGCCTCGTTGTCGGCGGGCAGTGCCGTTTCGTTGATCACCGCGCGCAGGACCTCGTCGTCACCGAGCCCGGCGTGGTTGGCCCGACCGTGGCCGACCAGGTGGACCGTGCCGTCCTTGGCGATCACGCCGTGGCACAGCGGGCCCGGCAGACCGGAATAGCCGTTGTAGCAGAGGTCCACGGAGCTCTGTGTGCCCGAGGTCACGGTGTGGTGGATCATCACCCCGTACACGGGCCCCCACGGGCCCTTGTGATTGCGGTTGTGCGTGCGCCAGTTCCGGTGTTCGACGACGTGCAGACCCTCGTCCCTCAGGGCCTTGAGCAGTTTGTCGGCGGACAGGGGCGTTGCCATCGTGGTGCTCCTTTACCCAGGTGGTGCGTCAGTTCTCGGGCTGTCCCTCGTCGTCCTGCCCCGCGGTCCGCACATCCGAACCGCCCGCGGTATCCCCGGACTTGGCCTGCGCCTCGGCCTCCGCCTCCGCCTCCGCGGCGAGTTCCTGTTCGTCCGCCGCGGGGACGGGTGCGGCCAGGGGTGCGAACGTCATGCGCAGGTCGGCGACCGATCCCTCCCCCAGCACCCAGGCCAGCGGCGCGTAGTGCACCCTGATGCCTTTCGGGGCCTGCAGGAGCGGGCGGCGGGCCGTGTCCGTCGGCCACTCGACACCGCCCGTGGCCGTACGGGCGGCAACGGTCCAGAAGTCACCCGGGCGGTAGGTCCGGCCCGGCTCGAAGTACACGGACACGCCGTCCTCCAGCGGCAGCCAGCCGCCCTCCTCGACCGGGAGCGCGCCGCCCCGCAGCTTCGCCGCGCTCTGCTTCGTACGGCCGGTGCCGCCCCCCTGCCGGGTACCGGGCCGCTGGTCCCAGCGCCGCAGGAACGGGTGGAGCTCGGGGCGCCGTCCGACCGAGGGGTGCGGCTCGTCGGAGAGCCGTACGCGCCGGCCCGGCAGATCGATCTCCTCGACCCGCAGCAGCGGCAGCGGCTCACCCCGGCTGGTGTAGCCGGTGTCCACGAACTCCACCTGGTCACCGACGTTCAGGCCCAGCTTGTCGTCGTTGCCGAGCGAGGCCAGCTCGGCCCAGGTCCCGTCGACCTCGTCGACCGGCAGCGTCACGGACCCGTTCTCCCGCGACCACTTGAAGGTCGCCTGCTGTGCCGTGCCGCCCTCGTGGATCTCCACCCGGTACAGCTGGTTCTCCGGGCCGCGGTAGCGGGCGTCCGGCGCCACCAGGCACGGATCCTCGTCCGCGTGCGCGGGGCGCTCGCTGCGCGCCGCCATCCGTGCGGTCGGCTCCTGCTCCGCCGCCCACCGGACGAACGCCTCCCGGACCTGGTCCTCGGTCGCCCCGTCCTCCAGCTCCAGCTGCCCACCGGGCAGCGGCAGGACCTGCCAGACGGTCCTGAGCCGGGCCGCCGTGTCGGGCATCGCGGCCCCGAGCGCCACCTCGCGCAGCAGCGGGTCCTCGGCCGCGGTCACCGAGCGCTCCCACACCTTGAGGCAGGCGAGGTACGGGAACCGGGTGGGCAGCCGGTCGCCGGGGCGCTCCGGATCGCGGTAACCGTCGGGCTGGTCCCAGTAGGTCCAGGTCGCCGGGGTCTCCGCGGCGTCGGCGGCGTCCTCGTCGGCCGGGACGCCGGGCTCCGGGCGGGTCGCGTCCAGCAGGATGCCGTCGACGTAGTAGCGGCCGGCGCCGAGCGAGAGGTCGTCGAGCTCCCGGCTGCCGCCCAGGAAGCCCACCTCGAACCCGGCGGCGCCGCGCGGACCGCCGTGCTGTCCGATCAGGTCGGCGGTGGTGGTCCGGGCGAGGTGCAGCTGGATCGCGGCCTGTTCGTTGGCGTCGGCGTCCAGCTGGACCCGGCCCTGCTGGGCGAGGACGGCCGCGTAGTGCCGGTCCGGCCGGAAGGTGTCGCGGGAGAGATCTGCGTGCATGGGAAGGGTCCCCCTCGGAAGTACGCGGGTCGCGGAAGAGATCGGGGCGGCGGGCGGGCGGTCCGGCCGCGTCAGGCCAGGCCAGGCCAGGTCAGGTCAGGTCACGGGGAAGATCCCGGCGTCCGTGCCGGCCGGGGTGTACTCGGCGAGCCGGGCCCGCAGGCTGTCCTCGCGCTGCGGTTCGTACAGCTGGTGGAAGGCCCCCATCTCGGAACCGTCGTCGGCGCCCCGCCGGATCTGCCACGGTCCGCCGTCGGCGAGCCGCCCGTACTCCGCGGTGCCGTACCGCTCACTGCTCAGCAGCGGGCGCACCGAGCCGGCCTGGCCGGCGTCCACGAGGTCCGGCTGACAGCGGTGGCGGCGCGGGGTGCGTGAGCCGGGCGGGACGTAGGAGAACCGCACACAGCCGATGCCGCGCCGGGCCACCCGCAGCTGCCCGGTGAAGATGCTGTTCTCCGCGATCCGCACGGCGTGGGTGTGCACCTCACCGATGACCGTGGTGCGGTGCGCGTGCAGCACGGCGTGCGCGTGCAGCACGGCGTGCGCGTGACGGCAGTCGGGTGCGGAGAGGGCCGGAAGGCCGTGGCCGGTGGCGTCCAGGATGCTGTCGCGGATGTGGATCGGCAGCGGGTCGGCGCTCACCTCGTCGCCGATCACCTCGATGGTGCCGAGGATGCTGCGGTCGATGGCCACGCAGGCGGTGGTCCGGTCCAGGACCAGGCTCGGCTCCTCCGGTGAGTGCGGAACGCAGTCCGGCTCCAGCGACCAGCCCGGCACCAGGGTGCAGTGGCGCAGCACGACCGCGCCGACGGGGCCGCTGACGTGCAGCCCGCGTCCGGTGACCAGCAGACCGTCCAGCACGATCCGGGGAGCGTCGCCGTCCCGCCGGGCCTCCTGTCCGTCCTGTCCCTCCCGTCCGTCCCGTCCGTCCTGTCCGTCCTGTCCGTCCTCCAGCGCCCGGATGTTGAGCGCGTCGGGGCGGTTGCTGTACCAGTCGAGCAGCCGGATCACCGGGCGGCAGCCCTCGGCCGCCCGCAGCTCCAGCCGGTCGCCCCGGCCGAGGTCGAAGTCGAGCTGCTCCTGGTAGGCACCGCTGTGTGTGATCTCGATGATGCCTTCGGCACCGCAGTGCCCCGAGCGCCGGTCGGTGCGCCACTGCTCGTACGCGTCCATGATCCGCCGGTGTGCCTGGCGGGGGCCCACCCGGTAGATCCGGGCGGCGGGCGGGGTGACGCGCTCGCGCGGGTACTCGCCGCCGCCGGTGTCGTCGCCGAAGGCGTAGTGGTAGGTGACCCGGACCCCGCGCCGGGGCGCGGAGCGGGACCCGAAGGCGATCCGGCCCAGCACGGGGTCCACGGCCACCTGTCCGGGCCCGGGACGGTAGCGCCAGCCCGAGAGGTCCGCCACGACGATGTCCGACATCGGCACGGGTTCGTCCTGCCCGTCGCACCGGACGGTGAAGCTCTTTCCCGGCCCGTAGTGGTCGGCGAGCCGGTCCGCGAGCTGCCGCCTGCTGAGGGAGGCGGGCACGTTGTCGACCGTCGCGATGTGCGTGGTGGAGGGTTCCGGCACCGGGCGGGTCACCAGCGCGGTGTCGTTGCCCAGGATCGAGAACGTGTACAGGCTGCGGGCCCGGTCGACGCAGTACGCCGGTGCCCGGCTCACCCGGTACGGCCTCAGCCGCCACACGAACAGCCCGGCCCCGGCGGGCGCATGGCCGCCCCTGCGGCGCGGTGAGGCGGCCCTGCGCACGTCGGCGGACCGGGCCGTCGTGTCGAACGGCCCGCCCGCCAGGTCGAGTCGCGCACCGTCGCGCACGTCGGCCAGTCTGCCGCGTCCCAGTCTGCGTACGTCGGCGGACGCCGTCCCCGTCCCGTACAGCCTGACCGGCTGGTGGTGGGAGACCAGCCGGGAGAACTCCACGGCCCTGGCCGGCCACCCGGCGGTCTCCCGGGCCAGCTCCTCCAGCAGGGCGAGGGTGCCCTTGCGCCGGCGGTTGGCGACCGTGGCCGCGACGTCCCGCCGGGGGGCGAGTGCCTCGGCGAGCCGGGCGCGGGCCCGGCCGTCGTCCGGGTCGCCCGCTCCGGCCGACCGGATCCGCTCGTAGCCGGGCAGCATCCGGTAGCCCACGAGGTCGCCGAGGTACGGCAGCGCCCAGGGCGCGGCCGTCTCCACGAACAGGTCCTCGTAGCTTTGGTCGACCCCGTCGCGCACCCGGTCGGCCTGCTCGGCGATCACCGCGAGCAGTGCCCGCAGCGGCTCCCCGCCCTCCGCGTCCCGCAGCCGGTGCCACTGCGGGAGCAGTTCCGTGAGCCCGTCGGGTTCCCTGCTCATGCGGCGCTCCCTTCCTGGGTGTTCATGCGGTGACCTCCGTGAGGATCAGGGTGTCGGGGACGTCCGGTGACAGCAGGGCGAGCTGGGCGGGCCGGATCCCGCGGAAGACGCACACCGCGCGGCCCCTCGCCAGGCGCCGGGTGTCGGTGATGTCCGGATTGAGGCGCAGCAGCCGGTCGAGCGTGATGCCGTACCGGGTGGCGACCGAGGTGAGCGTCTCGCCCTCCGGGGAGGTCACCCGGTGCACGTCCTCGTCGTACGTGGCGAGCCGTGCCGGGACGGCCGTCCGTGGTGCGGCGAGCGTGTCCGCGAGGGCGGGCAGGCCGTCCGGTGTGAGGGACGCGGGCACCGCGCCGAAGACGTCCACGTCCACGTGGTCCACCCCGGGCACGGAGTGGGCCGTCGCCAGCACGTCCGACAGATGGGCGGGGCTGCCCAGCTCGCGCCGGGAGCTGCCGAACCGGGTCAGCAGTGCCCCGCGCAGTCCCGGCTCGACGGTCTGCCAGCTGTGGTCCCGGGCCACCTTCACCTTGGCCGCGAGGAGGAGCAGCAGCAGTTCGCGCACCTGCACCCGTACCGGCAGCCGGGGGTCGCCGTACCGGGCGAGCGAGGAGCGCAGTGCGGTGAGCACGTCGGAGTCCTCGGCGATCGGGGTGTCCTGGACCCCGGCGACGGTGACGTGCAGCACCCGTCGCCGGCCGTCGAAGAGCTCGCGTGCCGCCGCCCGCCCGATCCCGGCCCGGGAGCGGGCGAAGTCCTCGTAGTCGGCGACCGACACCAGCCGGTCGAGGGCGGACACGGCGAGCGGGATCGCGGACCGGGTCCGGCCGGGGCCGTCCGCGTCCGCGCCGCCCGTCGCGGGCCGGGGATTGGTGACCCCGGTGACGCCCAGCGGCCGGGTGACCGCCTGCGTGATGCGGTCGGCCCGGAGGTTGGCGGCCCGGCCGGTGCCGAAGCGGTAGCGGGCCCGGACGTTCCCGTTGCCGGTGGGCAGGCGGGCACCGTGCACCCCGTCGCCGAAGGTCACCGTCGTACGGCCGTCCGCGGCACCGCAGACGTAGACCCGCTCGCGCGGGCCGCACCCGGCGAGGCTGTCCACCCTGCGCCAGAGCAGCCCGTCGACCCGTACCTCCAGGGCCGGGGCCGCGCCCAGCGGGTTGTCGGCGGGCAGCCAGGTCAGCGGCGTCTGCCAGAGCGCGAACGTCTGGTTGGCCAGGTCCGCGTTCCCGTTGCCGATCGGCTCCTCCCGGCTCTCGCCGTGACCGGCCGCCACGACGTTGCCCCGTACGCGGACGGTGGCGCGCCGGTAGCGGTGGACCAGGTCCGTCGTCAGCGTCAGCCTCGTGTGCACGTGGTCGCCGGGCAGCAGGGGGTCGAGCACCTGCTCGACGCCCGCGACCGTCACCAGTTCGGTGGCCGGCACGGCGGGGACGTCGGTGCGCTCCCCCGACACGATCAGCTGCCGCCCGGGGCGCAGTCCGTCGTACAGCTCGGCCAGTTCCAGCTCGTTGCCGTGCACGTCCTCGGCGAGCGGCTCGTCGGCGAGCCGCAGCGCCTGTCCGCCCGCGTGCACGGTGGCGTCGCGGATGGTGGAGAGCAGTACGTCGTGCTCGTCGAGCCAGGGGTCGGCCAGGGTCAGCTCCGTGCCGCGGCCGGTGATGCCGAAGTCGGTGTACACGGCGGTGCGCAGCGAGGTGACCCTGGTGGTGACCGATCCGAGGGCCGGATCGCCCGGAATGCCGTCCGGTCCTGCGGCGCCCTTGCGGGGGCGCTCGATCACCACCCAGCTGCCGACCGTGACCGAGTCCTGCACGGAGTCCAGGGCGAGCACCCGCCGGTTCGCGGGCTCCGGCACCGTGGCGATGCCGATCACCACGTTCGCGGGTTCGCTGCCGACCGTGTAGCGCACGGTCAGCTCGTGGCCCTCGTGCCTGATCTGCTGGTGGTCACCGGGCGCCAGCCGCCAGCTCGCCGGCTCGCCGTTGTCCACGGCGACGTGGACCTGGCCGTCGTCCCCGGGCCGGGACACGAACAGCGTCCGCCCGGGCAGGCCGTCGAGCAGCTGGGCGGTGACACCCGGTTCCTGCGAGTCGGCGGAGCGCCTGTTCAGCGAGCTCGGATCGTGGTCCTGAGCGGTCCGGGTCATGACCGCGACCCGCCCGGGACCAAGGGCGAACGTCGCCTCCGACGGCAGGTTCTCCGCGTGCTGGACGGACGAACCCGTCTCGGTGTGCTGGAACTCGGCACGCACCGGGACCTTGCCCGCCGTGTCGAAGACCACCCGCATCGTGGTGAGGGCCGAACCGGTCAGCGGCCAGTCCGCCTGCCTGATCACCCGCCCCCGCTCGTCCTGCACCGGCCTCAGCGGGGCCGTCGCCCCGAAGGGGGCGGCTGTCACCCGCATCGCCTGCACCTCGTGCAGGAGCGCCGGCGCGGTGGGGGCGGACCGCCGCCACGCCGGGTACATGCCGTCGGCGATCCGGGGGTCGAGCGCCGCCAGCAGTCGCGCGCCCAGATCGGAGCCCGGCGCCGGCAGCGGCG
>Ga0196960_10000008_pt1 | contig 71776 bp, 60 predicted proteins | sample S3v_5metaG_FD_183187 | JGI IMG/M metagenome (GOLD analysis project Ga0196960, IMG submission 183187) | Soil microbial communities from Anza Borrego desert, Southern California, United States - S3+v_5 | ecosystem: Environmental > Terrestrial > Soil > Desert | place: USA: California | collected...
CTGCTCGACCTGGGAGACACCGAAGGTGTCGTCCTCGCCCGGGTCCTCCCAGTCGATCTCCTTGCCGCCCGTGGTCATCGGCTGGAGCGCGCCGAGCGCGACCGCCCCGTCCGCGTTGCGCTTGAACCAGATGTTCGGGAAACCGAGGAAGCGGTGCCAGGCGACACCCATGTCGGTGTTGAGCGAGACCGTGATCATCCAGATGAAGGAGGTCGCGATTTTCAGGCCGGCGAAGAAGTAGGTGAGGTTCTGGAGCGTGGAGAGGTCCATGCCCTCGAGCCAGGAGACCACCGGGTACGAGATGAAGAACGACGCCTCGTACCCGGCGACGTGGTGCTGGGCGCCTTCGAGGGCGTGGAGCATGAAGATGCAGACGCCGACGATGAGGATGACGGCCTCGACGAAGTACGCCTGGCCGAAGTTGGAGCCGGCGAAGCGGGACTTGCGTCCCGCCTTGCCCGGCCTGCTGAGCTGGCGGATCACGATCAGGACGAGGATGCCGAGCACCGTCATCGTGCCGATGAACTCGACGAAGACGTTGTACGGCGCCCACTCGCCGACGATCGGCAGCAGCCAGTCGGCCTGGAACAGCTGGCCGACGGCGTTGACGATCGTCAGCAGCAGCGAGAAGAAGCCCACCGCCACGAACCAGTGTGCGACACCGACGATGCCCCAGCGGTTCATCCGGGTGTGGCCGAGGAACTCCTTGGCCACGGTGACGGTGCGCTGTACGGGGTCATCCGTGCGGGTGCCTGCGGGCACATTCCGGCCGAGCCGCATGAAGGTGTAGATCTGCAGGAGGGCGCGGGTGAAAAGTGCCACGCCGACCACGATCAGAACCAGCGACACGATGATCGCGGCGAGTTGCATGGGAACGCCTTCTGTCTTCCGGGACTCAGCCCTTGCGGGTCTTGACCTCGTCGGTGAGCTGCGGGACGACGTCGAAGAGGTCGCCGACGACGCCGTAGTCGACGAGGTCGAAGATGGGGGCTTCGGCGTCCTTGTTGATGGCGACGATGGTCTTCGAGGTCTGCATGCCCGCCCGGTGCTGGATCGCGCCCGAGATACCGGAGGCGATGTACAGCTGCGGGGAGACGGACTTGCCGGTCTGGCCGACCTGGTTGGTGTGCGGGTACCAGCCGGCGTCCACCGCGGCGCGCGAGGCGCCCACGGCCGCACCGAGCGAGTCGGCGAGGGCCTCGATGATCGTGAAGTTCTCCGCGCCGTTGACGCCGCGGCCGCCGGAGACGACGATCGCGGCCTCGGTCAGGTCCGGACGCCCGGTCGACTCACGCGGGGTGCGCGAGAGGACCTTGGTGCCGGTGGCCGTGGCGGAGAAGGAGACCGTGAGGGCCTCGACCGTGCCCGCGGCCGGAGCGGCCTCGACGGCGGCCGAGTTCGGCTTGACCGTGATGACCGCAGTGCCCTTGGAGACACGGGACCTGGTGGTGTAGGAAGCGGCGAACGCGGACTGCGTGGCGACCGGGCCGGAGTCACCGGCCTCCAGGTCGACGGCGTCGGTGATGATGCCGGAACCGATGCGCAGCGCGAGACGGGCGGCGATCTCCTTGGCCTCGGCCGAGGAGGGCAGCAGCACGGCGGCCGGGGACACCGCGTCGTAGGCGGCCTGGAGCGCGTCGACCTTGGGGACGACGAGGTAGTCGGCGAACTCCGGGGCGTCGGCGGTCAGGACCTTGACCGCACCGTGCTCGGCGAGCGCGGCGGCGGTGTCGGCCGCCCCGTTGCCCAGGGAGAGGGCGACCGGCTCGCCGATGCGGCGGGCGAGCGTCAGCAGCTCCAGGGTGGGCTTGCGGACGGCACCGTCCACGTGGTCGACATAGACGAGAACTTCAGCCATGGGACTTCAATCTCCTGCGTGCGAGGGAGTGCGGGGCGGTGGAAGGAACGGCCGGGGCTCAGATGAACTTCTGGCCCGCGAGGAACTCGGCCAGCTGCTTGCCGCCCTCGCCCTCGTCCTTGACGATCGTGCCCGCCGTGCGGGCCGGACGCTCGGCCGCGGAGTCGACCGCGGTCCAGGAACCGCCCAGGCCGACCTCGTCCGCCTCGATGTCCAGGTCCTCCAGGTCCAGGGACTGGACCGGCTTCTTCTTGGCCGCCATGATGCCCTTGAACGACGGGTAGCGGGCCTCGCCCGACTGGTCGGTCACCGAGACCACGGCCGGCAGGGACGCCTGGAGCTGCTCGGACGCGGAGTCGCCGTCGCGGCGGCCCTTGACCGTGCCGCCGTCGACCGAGACCTCGGACAGCAGCGTGACCTGCGGGACGCCCAGGCGCTCCGCGAGGAGCGCCGGGAGCACGCCCATGGTGCCGTCGGTGGACGCCATGCCGCAGATGACCAGGTCGTAGCCGGTCTTCTCCACCGCCTTGGCCAGCACCAGCGAGGTACCGATGACGTCGGTGCCGTGCAGGTCGTCGTCCTCGACGTGGACGGCCTTGTCGGCGCCCATCGACAGCGCCTTGCGCAGCGCGTCCCTGGCGTCCTCGGGACCCACCGTGAGCACGGTGATCTCCGCGTCGTCCGCCTCGTCGGCGATCTGCAGCGCCTGCTCCACCGCGTACTCGTCGAGCTCCGACAGCAGACCGTCGACGTCGTCACGGTCCAGGGTCAGGTCATCGGCGAAGTGCCGGTCGCCGGTGGCGTCGGGCACGTACTTCACACAGACAACGATCCTCAAGCTCACGCCGGCTCTCCTACTGCATCGTCATTTCTGGGCTGCCTTGTTGCACGCAGCATAGGCGCCTTGTCGGGCGGTTTCCGGTCGGGGACGACCCGGCTCCCGGTGAAATATTACTCGCCAGTACACCCAGTACGTTACCCATAAGCAAGCGCTTGGAACTGTGACGTAGCCAACGGAGCCCGCCCCGCCGCCGCCCTGCTCGCCCTCAGTCTCGCAGAGCCGTGAACCGGCCTCGGTGGTAGACCAGCGGCAGGCCGTCCCCCGAAGGGTCCCCGGCCACGACCTCGGCGATCACGATGCGGTGGTCCCCCGCCGGGATCCGGGCCGCCACCCGGCAGACCAGCCAGGCCACCACTCCCCCGAGCAGCGGCACCCCCTCGGGGCCCCGGCGCCAGTCGGTGGACGGGCCGAACCGGTCGGCGCCGCTGCGCGCGAACGTCGCGGCGAGCTCCCGCTGGTCCTCGCCGAGTATGTGCACGCCCACGTGCCCGGCCTCAGCGATCACCGGCCAGCTGGAGGAGGAGGTGCCCACCCCGAAGGAGATGAGCGGCGGCTCGGCCGCCACGGAGTTGAGCGAGGTCGCGGTGAAGCCGACGGGACCCGCGCCGGCGGCGGTGATCACGGCCACCCCGGCAGCGTGCTGCCTGAAGACGGAACGGAGGAGTTCGGGGGCAGCCGTCACGGGAGTACCGAGACCGGGCGAGGCCGTCATGGAGAGATCCTTCTGCGAGATGGCGTACAGGCCGTGCTTCTTCAGGCACCCGGACAGCGCGCGCCCGCATGGCGCACGAGGTCGAGGTGGACCCGGCCGAAGAGAAGGAGTACTGGCGGCATACCGTCAGAGTGACGATCCGTGGTGTGCACAGTCAAGCCGGTCCCCTCATGTGGGAGATGCGTCATGGTCCGTCACATCACCTGCCCCAGCGCCGCCACGACATCCGCCGTACGCGGCCTGCCCGCCGCACGGCGGACGACGCGGCCCTCCGCGTCGAGCACCAGGACCGTGGGGGTCCGGCTGATCCCGAGGCTGCGCACGAGCGTGAGATGCGCCTCGGCGTCGATCTCGACGTGGGCGACGCCCTCGACCATCCCGGCCACCTGCGCAAGGACGCGCCTGGTGGCGCGGCACGGCTGGCAGAACGCGCTCGAGAACTGCACCAGCGTGGCCCGATCCCCCAGTTCCGCGCCTAGTTGGGCCGCGTCCATGGTGACGACAGCCGTCTCCGGGTCCATCCCTGCCTCCCTCTCCTGAGTCCGCGCAGAAGGCCAGCGCCCTGCGCCCGCGTTACATTCCCGGATGATTCACGTGACAAGAATCTCTCGCCCCGGGCCCTTTGGGGCTGGCCACGGCGTCGCGCATGGGGCACGATCGCCCCAATGCCGAAAACCTACGGCTGCGTAACTTCCGCCGGGAGAACCCTCCCCAGGCACCGAAGAAGGGTCTTCAACCAGATGGCAGAGCTCGTCTATCGGCCGGTCATCGGCGCCGCTCGCACACTGTTCAAGGCGCTCGACCTGAAGATCGACACCCAGGGTTCGGAGCACATCCCGAAGACCGGTGGCGCGGTTCTGGTCAGCAACCACATCAGCTATCTGGACTTCATCTTCACCGGACTCGGCGCCCTGCCGCAGAAGCGGCTCGTCCGCTTCATGGCGAAGGACTCGGTGTTCCGCCACAAGGTGTCCGGCCCCCTGATGCGCGGTATGAAGCACATCCCCGTCGACCGCAACCAGGGCGAGGACGCCTACGCCCACGCGCTCGCGTCGCTGCGCTCGGGTGAGATCGTCGGCGTATTCCCCGAGGCGACCATCTCGCAGTCGTTCACGCTCAAGAGCTTCAAATCGGGCGCGGCACGGCTGGCCCAGGAAGCCGGCGTACCGCTGATCCCGATGGCCCTGTGGGGTACCCAGCGCCTGTGGACCAAGGGGCGCCCGCGCAATTTCAAGCGCAGCCACACGCCGATCACGATCCGGGTCGGCGAGGCCATGGAGGCTCCCGCCGACCAGTACGCGGGCGCCATCACCCGCCGGCTGCGCGAGCGCGTCCAGGAGCTCCTCGAAGCCGCGCAGCGGGCCTATCCCGTGCGCCCCAAGGACGCGGCCGACACCTGGTGGGTGCCGGCGCACCTCGGCGGTACGGCTCCGACGCCCGCCGAGGTGCGCGAGCTCGGCTGATCCGTCGCACGATTCGGCGGAGCCCGGCGGCCGCGGCCCCGGGCTCCGCCGTCGTCGCGTCCTCGCCGCTCACGGCCCGGTCAAAGGACTGCGGCTCGCCTGCCGGCATGGATCTCCCCGCGGAACGCGACGATGCGGCCGGCCGGATCCAGTGTGCTTCCGGTCGGCCGCGTGTCCATGCCGTTACTGCCTGCCCATCTCCTCCTTGAGGGCCAGCAGGAAGGCGTCCACATCGTCCTCGCGGGTGTCGAAGGCGCACATCCAGCGGACGTCTCCGGCCCTCTCGTCCCAGAAGTAGAACCGGAACCGCTTCTGCAGCCGCTCGGTCACCTCGTGCGGCAGCCGGGCGAAGACGGCGTTGGCCTGGACCGGGTGGAGGATCTCCACTCCGTCCACCGCCCGGACCCCTTCGGCGAGCCGCTGGGCCATGGCGTTGGCGTGCCGTGCGTTGCGCAGCCAGAGGTCCCGGGCGAGCAGCGCCTCGAGCTGGACCGAGACGAAGCGCATCTTGGAGGCGAGCTGCATCGACAGCTTGCGCAGATGCTTCATGGCCCGGACGGAGTCCGGGTCCAGGACGACGACGGCCTCACCGAAGAGCGCGCCGTTCTTGGTGCCGCCGAAGGAGAGGACGTCGACGCCGACCGTGTTGGTGAACGTGCGCATCGGCACGTCCAGTGACGCGGCGGCGTTGGCTATCCGAGCTCCGTCGAGGTGCACCTTCATGCCCAGCTCGTGGGCGTGGTCGCAGACGGCGCGGATCTCGTCGGGTGTGTAGACGGTGCCGAGCTCGGTGTTCTGGGTGATCGAGACGACCTGCGGCATCGCCCGGTGCTCGTCCTCCCAGCCGTGCGCCTCGCGGTCGATGAGCTCCGGGGTGAGCTTGCCGTCCGGGGTCGGGACGGTGAGCAGCTTCAGCCCGCCCACCCGCTCCGGGGCACCGCCCTCGTCCACGTTGATGTGCGCGGACTCGGCGCAGATCACCGCGCCCCAGCGGTCCGTCAGGGCCTGGAGGGCGACGACGTTGGCTCCGGTGCCGTTGAAGACCGGGAAGGCCTCGGCGGTCGGGCCGAAGTGGCTGTGCATGATCCGCTGGAGGTGGCCGGTGTAGTCGTCCTCGCCGTAGGCGACCTGATGGCCTTCGTTGGCGAGGGCGAGCGCGGCGAGGACCTCAGGGTGCGCGCCGGCGTAGTTGTCACTGGCGAAACCGCGTATACGCGGATCGTGACGACGTCGCGCGTCGGTCCTTACGGTTGCGGGGTCAGCCACAGACGCTTTCCGTTCACTTCTCCGGCGGGCCTGTCCCAGACTCCGGCGATGGCCTCGGCCAGCTCCGTGACGTCCGTGAAGCCCGCGAACTTCGCATTCGGGCGCTCGGCGCGCATCGCGTCGTGCACCAGTGCCTTGACCACCAGGATCGCAGCTGCCGAGGTCGGGCCCGCGTCACCCCCCGCCTTGCGGAAGGCATCGGCCATGGCGAGCGTCCATGCCTCGGCCGCCGCCTTGGAGGCGGCATAGGCCGCGTTGCCTGCGGTGGGGCTGCTGGCACCGGCCGCGCTGACCAGCACGTACCGGCCCCGGTCGCTGCGCTGGATGGCCTCGTGGAAGGCGAGCGAGGTGGACTGGACGGTGCGGATCAGCAGTTTCTCGAGGTGATCCCAGTCGGTGAGGCTGGTGTCCGCGAAGCCGGCACCGCCACGCCAGCCCCCGACCAGGTGGACCAGACCGTCGACGCGGCCGAACTCCTTCTCCGTCTTGTCGGCCCATTCCCGGGCGGCTGCCGGGTCGAGGAGATCGACCGTGTCTCCGGTGACCGTCGCTCCGCCGTGGGCGTAGCGCGCGGCGTCGACGGCCTCCACGAGCCGCTCGGGGTTGGCGTCGGAGGCGACCACGGTCGCACCCGCCTCGGCGAGCCTGAGCAAAGTGGCGCGGCCCGCGGGCCCCGCCGCTCCGGCCACCGCGATCACAGCACCCTCGAGCACGCCGTCGCCACCCCTGCCTGTTGCGTTCATCGCCACCGCCTCCTCAGAACCCGCGCTCACGCAGCTGCCCGCCCGGCGTCCGCCGCGGTGATCCCCTTGGTGGAGGCGATCACATGCTTCAGCTTCTTCGAGAGCGCCTCATAGAACATGCTCAGGGGAAACTCGTCCGCAAGCACGTCGTCGACGAGCTTGCGGGGAGGCTGGGTCAGGTCCAGGGCGTCCGGGCCCTTGGCCCAGCGAGACCCCGGGTGGGGTGCGAGATAGGTCGCGACCAGGTCGTACGCCGCGAACCAGTGAACGAGCTTGGGACGGTCGATGCCGTCGCGGTAGAGCTTCTCGATCTCTCCGCACAGCTGATTGGTGACCTCCGGGGCACGGTCCCAGTCGATCTTCAGAGTGTTGTCGGTCCAGCGGACCACATCGTGCTTGTGGAGGTAGGCGAAGAGCAGCTGGCCGCCGAGGCCGTCGTAGTTGCGCACGCGCTCACCCGTGACGGGGAAGCGGAACATCCGGTCGAAGAGCACGGCGAACTGGACGTCGCGGCCCTGGCCGAAGCCCTCGGCCTCCAGCTGCACGGCCTCCTTGAAGGCGGTGAGGTCGCAGCGCAGCTCCTCGAGCCCGTACATCCAGAACGGCTGGCGCTGTTTGATCATGAAGGGGTCGAACGGCAGGTCGCCGTGGCTGTGGGTGCGGTCGTGGACCATGTCCCAGAGCACGAACGCCTGCTCGCAGCGCTTCTGGTCACCGAGCATCTCCCGGATGTCGTCGGGCAGCTCAAGACCCAGCAGCTCCACCGAGGCCTCGGTCACCCTGCGGAAGCGGGCGGCCTCGCGGTCACAGAAGATGCCGCCCCAGCTGAAGCGTTCCGGCGCCTCGCGTACGGCGATGGTCTCGGGGAAGAGCACGGCGGAGTTGGTGTCGTAGCCCGAGGTGAAGTCCTCGAAGGTGATGCCGCAGAAGAGCGGGTTGTCGTAACGCGTGGCTTCGAGGTCGGCGAGCCACTCGGGCCAGACCATCCGCAGCACGACGGCTTCGAGATTGCGGTCCGGATTGCCGTTCTGCGTGTACATCGCGAACACGACCAGGTGCTGGAGGCCGTCCGCGCGGTCCTTGGCGGGCTGGAAGGCGAGCAGGGAGTCGAGGAAGTCCGGGACGCCGAAGCCGTCGGCGGCCCAGCGGCGCAGGTCGGTGACGAGCGCGCGGTGGTAGGCGTCGTCGTGCGGGAGCAGCGGGGAGAGCTGCTCGACCGCGGTGATCACACGCTCGACGACGCTGCCGGCTGTTTCCGCGGAAGGGGCTCCGTCAGCGGTGAAGTCGATGGAGCCGTCCTTGGACTGCCAGGGGCGGAGCTCTTCCACGGCACCCTTGAGCGCGGGCCAGGCCGGGTGCTCCACGACCCGCCGGGCGGCATCTGTCGCACCGGCTGCGGTGGCGTGCTCAAGAATTTCCGTCATAACACTTCCTTCACGGGAGAACCTCGCGTCGAGCAACCGTATCCACGCTCGGTTCCTTCAGACAAGTGGAGGGCAGAAAATTATCCTGCCGACCCTCAGTTTCACCGTTATTTTTCCTGCCACACATCCGCGCGACAACTTCTTCCACCGGATGGGAGGGCCAGGGGCCGCCCTGCGCGCAAGAACTGGTTCTCTGGGGGCAGGAGCCGCACGCGGGGCCAGGACGACGGACGGAAGCGGGAGTGCCTTGACTTTTCTCACCATCGGTCATCGCGGGGTCATGGGTGTGGAACCGGAGAACACACTGCGTTCGTTCACGCGCGCGGAGCAGGCCGGTATGGACGCCGTGGAACTGGATCTCCACCTGAGCAAGGACGGCGCGCTCGCCGTCATGCATGACGCCGCCGTGGACCGCACGACGGACGGACAAGGGCTGATCGCCGAGAAGACGCTCCTGGAGCTGCGCGAGCTCGACGCCGGCCAGGGCGAACGGGTGCCCGTCTTCGAGGAGGTGCTCGACGCGATCGGCTCCCCCCTCCAGGCCGAGATCAAGGATGTGGCGGCCGCGCGGGCACTGGCCGAGGTGATGCTGCGACGCGATCTGACCGGCCGCGTCGAGGTGTCCTCGTTCCACGACGCGGCGGTCGCCGAGATCGCGCAGCTCGTTCCGGGCGTGCGGACGGTGCTCGTCGCCAGCCGCTGGGAAGGCGACGTGGTGGACCGGGCGAAGGCGGTGGGTGCGGCGACGCTCGCCCTCAACATCCGCCGCCTCACCCTGGAGGTGGTCGAGCAGGCGCACGCGAAGGGTCTGAAGGTGATCGGCTGGGTGGTCAACACCCCTGACCACCTGCGTCTCGTCCGCGCCCTCGGTCTGGACGGCGCGACGACCGACTACCCGGAGATCCGGCGCGCGGGCCGTTTCACCGCCTGAGGCGCCCCACGGGCCCCGGCTCACCGCCACAGGCTCCCGTGGGGCCCCGGTCCACCGCCACAGGCCCCTGCGGGGCTCCGGCGCGCGTCACAGGTCCCGCGCGCTCTACAGGTCCTTGGCCAGCAGCTCGAACACGAGGTCGTCGCGCTGCGGGACGCCGAAGCGCTCGTCGCCGTACGGGAAGGGCGTCAGCTCCCCTGTGCGGCGGTAGCCCCGGCGCTCGTACCAGGCGATCAGCTCGGCCCGGACCGAGATCACCGTCATGTGCATCTCGCGCACGCCCCAGCCCTCGCGGGCCGCGCGCTCCGCCTCGGCGATGACCACCTTCCCGAGGCCGGCGCCCTGCAGATCCGGCCTGACCGCGAACATGCCGAAGTACGCGGCCTTCCCCCGGTGTTCGAGCTGGCAGCAGGCGACCGGATCGCCGTCCCGCTCGGCCACCAGGATCCGGCCCGAGGGGACCGCGAGCACCTCGCGCACCCCGTCGGCGTCGGTGCGCCGGCCGTGGAGGATGTCCGCCTCGGTGGTCCAGCCGGCCCGGCTCGCGTCGCCCCGGTAGGCGGACTCGACGAGCCGTACCAGGGCCGGCACATCGTCCCCGGTCGCGTCGCGGAAGGTCAGCTCTGTCCGTGCCGTGGCCGGTGCGATGTCCATGAGGCTCTTCTCCGATGGTGTGCTGCCGCCTGTGCGCTCCCGAGACTAACCCGGGCGCGGCCGCCCCCCGCAGGCCCGGGCGCGCTCCCCCCAGTACCCCAATGCGCCCCGGTAGGAGTGCCCGGCACAGGGCATCGATGGGACGGAACCGGCGTGATTCGCCGTAGGGGGAGGTGCACTGTGCACGGACCGGCGCTGTCCGGCTGGCTGCTCATGGTGCTGTGCGGGGCCACAGGGGCGTACTGCCTGCTGCGGGCCCGCGACGGCACACGACGGGAACGCGGATCGGCGCGGGCCGAGGCGCTGATGGGGTTCGGGATGGCCGCGATGGCGGTGCCCGCGGCTCTGCTCACGCTCCCGGGATGGACATGGGTGGTGTACACCGTGGTGTTCGGCGCCGCCTCGCTGCACGCAGCCCTGTACGCCAGGGGCGGTGGCCATCACCTGCATCATCTGGTCGGTTCGCTGGCCATGGTCTACATGGCTGTGGCCATGGCGCCGGGGGCGGCCCACGGCGCGGGCGGCGGCCACGCCGGCCACGGAGCGGGGGCGGCCGGAGGCGCCCCCGTGCTGACAGGAGCGCTGCTGGTGTACTACGCGCTCTACGTCCTGCGCTCGGCAGGACGGCTGATACCGGCCCCCGCTCCCCTCGGCGTGCCGGCCGGCGGTCCGACGGGCCCGGCGTGGGGCGCCCGGCCGGAACTCGCCCTGGCGTGCAGGCTGGCCATGGGCACAGCCATGTTCGCCATGCTGCTCACCCTGTGAGACGACGAGCCCCGCACACGGTGTCGTACGTCACTTGACGCGCGCGGCCATACCCGTGGGCGGCCCCGCGCTCATAGGCTGACGTCCATGTTGGTCTCCCTCGCGTTGCTGCTCCTCGGCGCACTGGCCGCCGTCGTGGCTCCGGGCCTGATGGCGAGGGCACGATGGCCGGAGCGCGAGCCGGTCGTGGCCCTGTGGGTGTGGCAGTGCGTGGTCGCGGGCGTCCTGTTGTCGTTCGGGCTCTCCATGACCTTCAGTGCGGCTGCCGCCTGGCAGGCGGTCCGCGGTCACGTCTTCGCACCCGCCCCGCACGCCGTGGTCGAGGCGTACGCCCTGGGGGCGTACGGGCCGTGGTCGGCGGTCATCGCGGTGCTGCTGGCGTTCGGCGGGGTGTGGACCGCCGCCATGCTCGTACGGGAGATCCACCGGGCCCGGGCACGCCGCAGGCGGCGGCGCACCGACCTGCTGGTCCGCTCCCCGCTGATGCCGGGCGAGGAACCCGGCAGCGGGCGCCTCGTGGTGCTGGAGGGCGAACGGCCCGATGCCTGGTGGCTGCCGGGGGCGGCGCCCCGACTGGTCATCACCACCGCGGCACTCGGCCGGCTGAAGGGGCGTCAGCTCGATGCGGTGCTGGCCCACGAGCAGGGCCATGCGCAGGCACGCCACGACTGGCTCCTGTACTGCTCGGAAGCGCTCGCGACCGGATTCCCGCAGGTGCCGGTGTTCGCCGCGTTCCGTGACGAGATGCACCACCTCGTCGAACTGGCCGCGGACGACGTGGCGTCACGGCGTTTCGGCCGCCTCACGATCGCGCTCGCCCTGGTCGAACTCAACGAGGACCGCGGTGTGTTCGGCCCGGCACCGGCTTCCGGCGCTCATGTGCCGCTCAGGGTGAACCGATTGCTCGCCCCCGTGGAGCGGCTCACCGCGGGCCGTCGGCTGCGGCTGACCGCCGCTGCGGCCCTGGTGCCCGTCGTGCCCCTGCTGGTGGCCTTCGTCCCGGGGCTCAGCGCTCTGGGATAGCCTCACGTGCCGGTCGTGCACGAGGATCATCCCCATGTACTCCCCTCCGCGCACCCGGGCCTTCCTGATCACCGGCCTCGTCTGCGCCTCGCTGTCCCTCGTCCTGACCGTCCTTGTCGCGGTGTCCTGGTCGCCTTTGACGGCGCTGGACACGACGGTGGCCGACGCACTGCACAGCAGAGCGGTGACCGAACCAGGGCTGGTCCAGGTCAACCGGGTTCTGACGGACTGGGTGTGGGACCCCTGGACGATGCGCGTCCTGACCGCAGTCGTCGTGGTCCTCCTGTGGTGGCACGGCTCACGGCTCCTCGCGGGGTGGGTCGCCGCGACCAGCCTGTTCGCCACGCTCGTACAGCAGGGACTCAAGGCGGCAGTGGGCCGGGAACGCCCGCGGTGGCTCGACCCGGTGGACTCGGCGCACTACGCGGCCTTCCCCTCGGGGCACGTCATGACCGCCGCGGTGACCTGCGGGCTCCTCGTGTGGCTGCTGCGCCTGCACGGCGTCCCGTCGTCCCTGTGGTGGGGCTCGCTGGTGCTCGCAGTGATCTCGGTGGCCGGAGTGGCCCTCACACGCGTCTACCTGGGCGTGCACTGGCTGAGCGACGTGGTGGGCGGAACGCTGCTGGGAGGGACCGTGGCCGGACTCTCCGTGGCCGGATACACCGGATACATCCGTCGCACCCGGCAGCCGGCCGGCGAGGAGGACCCGCTCCTGTAGGTGCTCACCGGAGGCGGCGATGATCGGTCACGCGCAGCCCGAAGGCGCACTTTTCGATTTCTCCGGGACCCTTCCCCGGGTCCGGCCCGCGAGGTGGCCCTTCCGGACTCGGACCTCTACGACGCGCTGTACGGCCGCCCTGTCGACCCTGCCGCCCGGCAGCCGTATCCCGAGGCGGCAAAGGTGCTGCGCGGGCTGCGTCACCACGGCGTCGCGGTCGGCGCCGTGCGCAACACCGGCTGGGACCGGCGCGCCGTCTTCCGGGAGCATGGACTGGACGAACCGGCCGATGCGTATGCCCTGTCCTGCGGACACGGCGTCCAGAAGCCCGATCCGCGGCTGTTCCGCACGGGGTGCACGCTGCCGGGGTGCGATCCGGCGGCTGTGGCCATGGCCGGTGACGACCGTCACATGGACGCAGGCGCGGCCGCCCTGGGCTGTGAGGTGCGTTCCGTGGACCGCCGGCCCGCGGCGGAGCGGCCCGGCGGGCTGTGGGTGCTCGGGCTGCCGGTACTCGCCGGGGAAGGGACGGGCACACCCCGCTCGTGAAGGATTCCAGGAGAAGGTGTGAGGGATATCCCTGCCCCTGAGGGGGGCCGGGGGCCCGGCGGGGGTTTAGCTTGGTGGACATGTCCCCGTATCCGAACCCGTCCGTCGCCGTGCGTCCCGCCTCAGTGGTCAACGAAGAGATCCGCACCCTGTGGCAGCGCTCCGGCGGGCTGCTGTCCCCGGACGACGAGGCCGAGTACCAGCGTCTGCTGGTGGAGTGGGCCGCAGCGGCGGGTACGAGCGTTCGTCCGGCCGTCTGAGCAGCCGGGCGGCGCGCGTTGCCGCGAATGGTTCCGGCGATCCCCCGCATCGCCGGAACCAGGGATACAGCATGTCCCCGCGCCGCCCACGGGTCAATGAGATAAACGTGCCCCGCCGGACGGGAACCGCCCGGCGGGGCGTTCTCTTCCACTCGCGGGAGAAACCGGTGGACCGGCGGTCGAAGCGGACCGTCGCCCATGCAGACCCCGGCCGCCAGGTCCATTCGACGGCGCAGCGGTGCTGTCGTGGTGCCCGGTGGTCCTTCGTCCTGGGAGGCGGCGGCGGGGCGAAGGCCGGAGCGGATCAGGGCCCTTCGCCGGTGGTGCCCGGGAAGCCCGGCGTACCGGCCGGGACGCTGTCGGCCGAGGGGGCCGTCAGCGCAGACCGAGGCGCTCGGCCTGCCGTTCCGCTCCGCCGAGGACGCTGTCGAGCAGCCCCGGGAAGAGGGCCTCCAGGTCCTCCGTCCGCACACAGCTCAGCTTGGCCGTGCCGCGGTAGAACTGGGTGATGACGCCGTTCTCACGGAGCACCCTGAAGTGGTGCGTGGCGGTGGACTTGGACACCGGGAGATCGAAGCGGGAGCAGGCCTGCTCGTCCGCCGCACCGGCCAGTTGACGCACGATGCGGAGCCTGATCGGATCGGAGAGCGCGTGGAGCACCCCCTCCACGCGGATCTCCTCGCGTGAGGGGTGGGCGAGTACGCGAGCGGCAGTCGTCGTCACGGTGGCTCCACTTCGCACAGGGGTCTCCATCGTACGAGGATCGTCGTAGTTTTATCCACGGTTCGCCACCACGAGCCGGACACGAGGGCTGCCGTCCGGCCTCCGGCCGAACTCCTCCAGGGGCAGCAGCCGCACCGCGAATCCGGTGTCCGTGAGGTCGTCCACCACACCGGCGAGCGGAAAGGTGCGGTAGTACATGACGAAGGGCGGGCGCCACAGCGCGTTGCGCACCCGCATGGCCAGATCGAAGCCGAGCAGCGACCAGTAGCCCGGGGAGCCCACATCGGGCGGCGCGCCCACCGGGAAGACGAACAGACCGCCCGGCCTCAGTGCCGCGTGCACCTGCCCGAACAGCCCGGGGCGTTCCTCCGGCAGGAAGTGGCCGAACGCCCCGAAGCTCAGGGCGAGGTCGAAGACCTGCGCGAACGGCAGCGACCGGGCGTCGGCCCGGACCCAGTCCACCGCCGGACCGGCGCCGTTCGCGGCGTGCGCGGTCCGGGCGACGTCGAGCATGCCGGCGCTGAAGTCGACGCCGGTGACCCGCTCCCCGCACAACGCGCGCAGCACGCCCACGCCCGCCCCTGTGCCGCAGCAGACGTCCAGGCCCCGGCCGAACGGCCCGAGGGGCCGCACCGCGTCGGCGACGGCTTCGAGCACCCGGTCCGGGGTCCGGTAGGGCGTCAGATCGAACTTCGGGGCGAGCAGGTCGTAACCGTGCATCGTCGAGGAGAGCGCCTGGACGGCCAGTTCGCGCAGTGTGGGGCCCTGGGGAGTGAACATCGCGGCTCAGCGTACCGACAGAGGCGGTGTCACACCGCCCGGTCGTACTGTTCGGGCGTCCGGACGTCCCCGCCGAGTTCGCGCGACGCCTTGCGGGCGAAGTAGGGGTCGCGCAGCAGTTCGCGGCCCAGCAGGACGGCGTCCGCGCTGCCGTCGGCGAGGATCTTCTCCGCCTGCACCGGGTCGGTGATCAGCCCCACGGCTGCCACCGGGAGGCCGGTCTCGTTGCGCACCCGCTCGGCGAAGGGCACCTGGTAGCCGGGTCCTGCGGGGATCCGCGCCTTCGGCGCCAGGCCGCCGGTGGAGACGTCCAGCAGGTCGACGCCGTGCGCGAGCAGTTCACGTGCGAAGCGGACGGTGTCGTCGGCGGTCCAGCCCTCACGCGGGTCGTCCGTGTTCTCGGACAGCCAGTCGGTGGCGGAGATGCGGAAGAACAGCGGGAGATCCTCGGGCCACACGGCGCGCACGGCGTCCACGACCTCCAGCGCGAGGCGGGTGCGGTTCTCGAAGGAGCCGCCGTAGGCGTCGGTGCGGTGGTTGCTGTGCGGGGAGAGGAACTGGCCGATCAGGTAGCCGTGTGCCCCGTGGATCTCGGCGACCTCGAAGCCCGCGTCGAGCGCCCGGCGGGCGGCGTCGGCGAACTGCCGCACGACCTGCTGGATGTCCTCGATGCCGAGCTCGGCAGGCACCGTGTGGGACTCGTCGTACGCAAGGGGGCTCGGGGCGACGGGCTTCCAGCCCTCGGGGCCGCCGGCGCCGAGGGGGGTCCCGCCGCGCCAGGGGCGGTCGGTGGAAGCCTTCCTCCCGGCGTGGGCGAGCTGGATGCCCGGGACGGTCCCCTGGCCGGCGAGAAATCCGGTGATCCGGCGGAACGCCTCCACCTGGCGGTCGTTCCAGATGCCGAGGTCCGCGGGGCTGATCCGGCCCTCCGGACTGACGGCGGCGGCCTCGACGAGGATGAGGCCGGTTCCGCCGGCCGCGCGGGCGCTGTAGTGGGCGAAGTGCCAGTCGTTGGCCGTGCCCGTGCCGGGTCCGGAGACTTCCGCGCTGTACTGGCACATCGGGGCCATCCATATGCGGTTGGGAATGTTCAGCGACCGCAGGGCGTAGGGCTCGAACAGTGCACTCACAGGGGACTCCGGTTCCTCGGGACGCAGCGGGCGAAGTGGCGGCCCGGGTACGCCGGGCCGCCACTTCGTACGAGATTCATCGTACTACGAGATTTAACGTAATACGACAATCATCGAAATACGGGCCGCGCGCACGATCCCCCTCATCCCCCCGGCCGCAGCCGGCGGCGGAGCCGGACGGCGGCGTCCGCCCCGTACATCTGGCTCCAGCTGCGACCGGCTCCTGATGTCCAGGTCACCTGTACGTCGGCCCCGACCGTCCTGACGGCCTCCACCGTCATCAGCCGGTCCCCGTCCCGTACGTCGCCGCGCCGCAGCTCGCACGCCCTGACGGTCACGGGATCCGCCGACCGCGCGTTCTCCGCCTCGCCGGCCGCCGCGACGAGCGCCGCGGCCAGCTCCCTGGCCGCGGCCGGGGAACAGGACCAGGAGGCGTGCGCCGCGGGCCCCTCGATCAGGATTCCGACCTGGAGGGGCCCCTCCGCAGGCCCGGGGGCCACCTCCAGCGTCGCACCGCCCCCCTCGGTGTCCCGGATCTCGATACTCATCCCTGCCGCCTCCTCGTCCCGCTCCGGTCAGCCGATCCGGAGACTCTCCGGCGGGCCCAGATAGCTGGGCTTGAGGCCGCCGGTGTCCACCACGAGGTTCTGGAGTACCACGGTCGGGTCGGCCATCCAGAATTTCAGCACGTGGACCCCCGCCCGGCCGATGTGGTGCACGGTGCCGGTGCGGTTGACGTTGTCCGAGGTGTTGCGGGCCCACTGCGTGTTCATGGTGCCGTCGTCGGCCCCCGTGACCGCGGTGATGTCGACGGACTGCGGTACGTCGTCGTCGAAGGAGACCGCGTAGGTGAGCCCGTCGGCCGCCAGGGCGCTGTTACGGGGCGAGAGGTACGCCCAGACGGTGACCGGGCCGGTGGTGAACAGGCTGACCCGGTACTCCAGCCGGGGCCCGCGGCCGCCGGGGGTCTGCCGCGCCGCGGTGACCGGGAAGGGCTCCATGCCCGATCCGGTGCGGCCGATGCCCGGGATGCGGCGCCAGGAGATTCCGCCGCGGCCGACCGCCCGGTGGAAGTGGTCGGCCTCGATGGAGACGTATCCGTTGGCCTCGACGAACCCCCTCAGCTGTGCGCGTGCCGTCCTGGGCCGGTCGATCACGGCACGGACGACGACCTCGCTGCCGCCGGGGCCCGACACGGTGACGGGAACCCGTGTGACGCCCTGCGGGGCCCGCGACCAGTCGACCCGGAAGGTGACCCGGGTCTGGGCGTCCACCCGGCCCCGCGTCCGGTCGGCGATCAGCCAGGAGGCACCCGTACGGATGCGGAAGCCGAAGGGTTCGGTGCCCCGGTTGAACACCTCGACGTACTGGGCGGGCTGGCTCTGGTACGGGCTGAAGACCGGCAGGACCGCTTCGCCGGTCTCACCGGCCCCCGGCCACCAGTGGGTGGAGCCGTCGACGGCCACGCCCATCTCGGCCACGCGCGGGAGTTCGATGCGCCGGACGGCGGGAAAGATCTCGTCCGCTATCGCCACGTCGTCCAGCTCGGGCTGCTGCCAGGGGGCGTTCGGGCCGTAGCGGTCCACATCGCCGTAACCGATGTGCGGCTGGGTCTGGAAACCCTTCCACTTGCCGCTGGCCACCTCGGTGTTGAAGCGCCGCGCCAGGGCGAAGTCCTCGGCCAGCCCCGCCTCGGCGGTGGCCGCGAGCTGGTTGGTCAGGGCCCGGCCCTGGGGTGCGTAGTGCAGGTTGGTGAACTCCGCCTCCCGCAGGGCGTACAGGTTGGCGGTGGCCCGGACGGCGTATCCGACGAGCTCGTACCAGGCGTCCTGGGCGGATGCGGGCAGGCTCCGCCGGACGCGTTCCGCGGACGCGTCCAGGCGCTGCCAGTCCTCGGTGACCCGCTCCAGCTCGCGGTAGTCGACGATGCTGAAGGGCGTGGCCCGGTCGTCGTAGACGACGGCCGAGGAGTCCGTCGCCGGGTCCTTGGCCGGATCGAGGGTGATCTTCCGGTTGAGCAGCTCGGGCTTGCGGCGGGACTGCAGCCGGGCGTACGTCCGCAGGATCCCGGCGATCTCCTCGGCCTGCCGCTCGCCGAAGTTCTGCGCGGCGTAGTGCTCCTCCCACTCCGGGAGGGCCTCCAGGGGCCAACGGCCGGGGTCCCAGGCGTATTCCAGGAAGAACTGGGTGGACAGTTCGTTGCCTTTGAGATCGCCCGCATTGGCGACCCAGAGACCGCGGTTGCCGTAGGCCGCGCTCTGGTGGAGCTGGTCCCACATGTTGGGGAGCGAGGTGGTGTCGACCCACTTGTAGTTGCGCCCCACCCCGACGTAGTCGAAGTGGTAGTAGAGGCCGTAACCGCCGCTGCGGGCATCGTGTTCCAGGTCCGGGAGCTTGCGGACGTTGGCCCAGTTGTCGTCGGTGAGGACGACGGTGATGTCGTCCGGGACCCTGAGTCCGCGGTCCCAGTAGTGCTGGACCTCCTTGTAGAGGGTCCACACCTGCGGGACCGCGTCCGGTGCGCCGAGTTCCTCGGCGAGGATCTCGCGCTGGGTGGCGATGATCTCGGTCATCAGCTCGATGCCGTCCCCGTCCGGCAGGCTGACGTCACCGTTGCCGCGCATGCCGAGGGTGACCACGCCCTCGAAGTCCTCGTCCGCCATGCGGCGGATGCCCTCCCGCCAATAGGCTTTGACCGCCTCGGCGTTGCGGCGGAAGGACCACTCCCCGGTGCCGCCGTACGGATCGTGGCCGGGCTCGGTGATGTTTCCGGCACTGTCGCGCACGGCGGCGACGGCGTGCCTGTTCCACTCCTCGATCCCCCGCATCATGGGCGCCTCGTGCGAGGTCCCCATGACGACTCCGTAGGCCTTCGCGGTGGCGTGGTTCTCCGGGTCGTCCTCGGCGAAGGCACGGCCCCAGACCGCCGGCCAGAGGTAGTTGGCCTTCAGCCGCAGCATCACTTCGAAGACCTTGGCGTGGAAGGCGGCGTTGAAACCGCCCTCGAAGCCGGGTGCCTTGCCGGGTCCGAAGTAGGCGGGGGCCCAGGTGCCGAGCGCCGGGTTCTCGTCGTTGATGAAGAACCCGCGGTATCTCACGGCGGGGGTGCCCTGGCTGTGCAGGCCGGGCAGGACGTACAGCGCGTCCCGGTGGACGGGGGTGACGTCGTCCCACCAGTACCAGGGCGAGACCCCGATGCCCCGGGAGACGTCGTACACCCCGAAGATCGTGCCGCGCTGGTCGCTGCCCGCGATGACGAACGCGCGGTCCACTCCGGGCAGCGGCTTCTCCACCACTGTCTGGAGGCTGGTCTCCCACTTGCCCTGGATCCCTGAGACCTTCAGCCTGCCGGCCTCGATCAGGGCGTCGATCAGCGGGCTGCGGCCGATGGTGCCGACGAGGACGAGCTCACGGCCGCGTGGTGCCGCCTCGCGTGACAGGGCCGGGCGGACGCCGCTGACACGTTCGATGTCGTCCTGAAGGTCACCCGCCACCCGGACGACGCCCTCATGGTCCTTGTCGCTGACCACGATCGGGGCCGCCCTGCCGCCCGCGACCAGGGGAAAGGCTCCGGAGCGGGGTCTGAAGGAGATGTACGCGCCGGGGTCGGCGGGCCGGAGGGCGGGTCCTCGGCGGGGCTGGGTGGCAGCGGCCTCCCCCGTCAGCCCCGTCAGCGGGCCGAGCGGCGTCGCCGCCAGGGCGGTGATCCCGATACCGGCCCCGAGGACCGATCTGCGGCTGGTGTGCTTGTCCATGTCCCTCTCCCATTTTGTTCACACGCATGACAAATTGGACGGGTGCGAGCCCTCGGCAGGCGGCCGGCGGGGCCCTACGGCTTCAGGTCGGTGGCGCCGGGTGTCGCGGCGGCCTGCCGGCCGGCCCCCGGCGCCGGTTCCCCGCCTTCCCCCGGGGCGGACGAGAGTGCGGCGACGATCGCGTCGGCGGTGTCGTCGGGCTCCGGCGTGATCAGACCGACGACGATGTACACCACCAGTGACGTGGCCAGCGGTGTGACGATCACGAGCGTCTGGTCCGTGCTGTCGAGCACGAACTTCACGAAGAGGTATCCCAGCAGCCCCAGCGCCCAGGAGGACAGTGCGGCCCGGGGCCCGAACCGGCGGAAGGCGGGCAGCAGCCCCAGGAGCATCGGGATCGATATGGGGCCCATCACGGCCGCGACCAGTCCGACGATGATGCCGAGCACACCCCCGAAGTGATCGGCCTGGATCGCGATGATCATGCTGACGCCGATGAAGACGACGGTGCACACCCGGGCGACGAGCAACCCGGTCGCCGGGGACAGGTCCCTGGCACGGCGGACGACGGCGGGGATGATGTCGCGGGTGACGACCGCGGAGACCGCGTTGGCGTCCGAGGAGGCCATCGCCATGGTGTGGGAGAACATCCCGGCCAGCGTCAGCCCGACGAGCCCTGCGGGCAGGTACGACTCCGCCATCAGGGCGTACACCTTCTCCGGGTCCGCGATGTCCGGCAGCAGCACGGCCGCGGCTACGGGCGGGAAGAGCAGGACGGCCGGCCAGACCACGTACAGCAGGGCGGAGAGCCCGGCCGAACGCCGTGCGGCTTCCGGGGAGTCCGTGGCCATGTACCGCTGGGCCAGGTTCCACATGCCGCCGTTGTACTCGAAGAGCTTCACGACGACGTACGCGCCGAGGAACGTCGCGGTGTACGGGCCGACGAGCGGCTGCCCGTGCCCCTCGGGCAGCCTGTCCCAGATGGTGCCCAGACCCGCCACGCCGTCGCCCAGGCGGTCCAGTACGACCCAGAGCATGGCGAGTGCGGCGGCTCCCTGGATGACGAACTGCCCGAAGTCGGTGAGCGCGTCGGCCCACAGGCCGCCCACCGTGCAGTAGAGCAGCGTGACGATGCCGGTGATCAGGATGCCCGCGGTCATCGGCATGCCGGTGAACACGTTGAGCAGTACGGCCACGGAGGCCCACTTGGCGGCCACGTCGAACACCTTGAGCAGCGCCCCGCTCCAGGCGAGCGCCTGCTGGGTGGGCACGTCGTAGCGCTTGGCGAGGTATTCGAGGGGCGAGGCGACCGCGTAGCGTTTCCGCAGCCGCTGCCAGCGCGGGGCGAACAGCCATGCCCCCACCGCGGTGCCGAACGCGAGCGGCAGGAAGGCCCAGACGTAGACGGTGATGCCGTAGCTGTAGGCGATGGCGGCGTACGCGACGAACACGGCGGCGCTGTACCCGGACATGTGGTGGGAGATGCCGGAGAGCCACCAGGGCATCCGGCCGCCTCCGGTGAAGTAGTCGCTCACATCGCCCACACGGCGGTGCGACCAGAGGCCGATGAGCAGCATCACCAGGAAGTAGCCGCCCAGGGCGGCCCAGTCGAGCGGGGCCATCAGAACTCCTCGATGTGCGTACGTGACCGGGGCGGCCGGCGGTGGACCGGCGGTCCGGCCGTTACCAGCGGGGCGTCTTCTTCTCGTAGGAGGGGTCGATCCGCCGCATGTAGCCGGTGTCGTCCCGGTTGCGCAGTCCGCACGCGATGTACTGCTCGTGCAGCCGGGCGAGGGCGTCACGGTCCAGTTCGACGCCGAGCCCCGGGCCGCGGGGGACGCCTACCGCCCCGTCGGCGAAGGAGAGCGCGCCCGGGACCACCACCTCCTCGGTCTTCCACGGCCAGTGGGTGTCGCAGGCGTAGGTGAGATTCGGCGTGGCGGCCGCCAGATGGGTCATCGCGGCCAGGCTGATGCCCAGGTGCGAGTTGGAGTGCATCGACAGCCCCATGCCGAAGGTGTCGCAGATTCCGGAGAGGAGCCTGGACCGGTGCAGGCCGCCCCAGTAGTGGTGGTCCGACAGCACGACCCGCACCGACCCCCGCTCGACCGCGGGCGCCAGTTGGTCGAAGGCGACGACGCACATGTTGGTGGCGAGCGGAAGGGGCGTCCCACGCGCGACCTCGGCCATCCCGTCCAGACCGGGCGTCGGGTCCTCCAGGTATTCGAGTGCGCCCTCCAGGCGGCCGGCCACCTCGATCGAAGTGGCCACGCTCCAGGCCGCGTTGGGGTCGAGCCGCAGCGGTACGCCGGGAAAGGCGTCGCGCAGGGCGAGGACCGCCTCGATCTCCTCCGCGGGCGGCCGCACACCGCCCTTGAGTTTGATCGCCGAGAAGCCGTACCCGTCGATCATGCGGCGGGCCTGGGCGACGATGCCTTCCGGGTCCAGGGCTTCGCCCCACCCGTCGGGGTCCGCCCCGGGGTGGGCGGCCCATTTGTAGAAGAGGTAGGCGCTGAAGGGGACCGCGTCCCGCACGGCGCCTCCGAGCAGATCGCTGACGGGGCGGCCCGCCGCCTTTCCCTGGATGTCCAGGCAGGCGACCTCGAACGGGGAGAAGACCCGGTCCACGAGGCTGCTGGTGGTGATCATCCCGGTGAGCCCGGACCCGCCGGGCCCGTCGTCGCCGGCCAGGGCCTCGGCCACCTTGCGGCGCATGGCGCCGAGGGCGTACACGTCCATGCCGGTGACCGCCTCCGAGGCTGTCCGCAGCCGGCGCAGATGTCCGTCGTCCGCGTACGTCTCGCCGAGGCCGACCAGGCCGTCTCCCGTGTCCACCTCCACGACCGCCCGCAGCGCGAAGGGTTCGTGCACACCGACCGCGTTCAGCAGTGCCGGGTCACGGAAGGCCACCGGAGTGATGCGCACTCCGGTGATGGTCCGGAGGTCCGTCGTCATTCCTTCGCCTCTTCCGTACCTGTGGGGTGGGGTGGTTCAGCGCCGGCCCGCGGAGAGTGCCAGGGTCTGGCGCAGGGTGCTGTAGGCGGGCTTGGGGGCGTAGTTCTCGTCGAAGATGTTGGCCGCGCCCTGGCCGGGGAAGGTGTCCGGGACCCAGGAGTAGGCGTCGGTGAAGCCCCAGACGGTGAAGCTGTCGCAGCGCGGGGTGAGGAGGCAGCCCCGCAACAGGACGCCGTAGCCCTCGGCCTGCGCTTCGAGCTCCGTGCTGTCGGCCGGCACCGGGATCCGGACGTCGGCCTCGGTGACGGCGGTCTCCAGGCCGAGACGGTCGAAGCGCAGCATGTTGTCGGCGATGTCGTGCGGTGCGCTGTACTGGACGCCCAGGTGGCCCTGGATCCCCACGCCGTGGACCGGCACGCGCTGCTTGCGCAGCTCGGTGACCAGTTCGTACAGAGCCGTGCTCTTCGCGTTGACGCCTTCGACGTTGTAGTCGTTGATGAAAAGCCGGGCCCTGGGGTCCGCCTCGTGGGCCCAGCGGAAGGCATCCGCGATGTAGCCGGGGCCGAGCTTCCGCAGCCAGATGCTGTCCCTCAGCGTGCCGTCGTCGTCGAAGGCCTCGTTGACGACGTCCCACTGCCAGATCCTGCCCTTGAAGTGCGTGACCTGGTCGGTGATGTGCCGGTGCAGGATCTCCCGCAGTTCCTCGGCGGTGAAGTCGCCGTCGTTCAGCCAGGCGGGCAGCTGGCTGTGCCAGACCAGCGTGTGGCCTCGAACCAGCTGCTTGTTCTTCTTCGCGAAGTCGACGAGTGCGTCGGCGGCGGCCCAGTCGTACGTGCCCCGCTGCGGCTCGACCGCTTCCCACTTCATGACGTTCTCCGCGGTGACGGAGGAGAACTCCCCCGCGACCTCGGCCCGGTAGGGCGCGTCCTCGGCCAGCGCGGAGGTGTCGACGGCCGTCCCGATGCGCAGGCCTGCCTTCTGACCGAGGGTTCCGAGGGTCTGCGGGGCCGCGCCGTGCTGCTTCCCGCTGTGCCGGCCGTCGCCGTCAGCGGCGGCGGAAGCGCTGGTGAGGGTGAACGCGGAGACCAGGAGGACGGCGGCCGCGGAGCCCACCGCGATCGAGCGAGTTGCCTTGAACATGACAGATCCCTTTCCGTGCGGGCGCTCGTCCGCGGAGCCGCGGGCCGAGCACGCCGGTGGCTTTCGAAAGTTTCGACATCGCCCCGCACACCTCTCCACGGGCGCGCGGGGCGGGCGTGCGGGGCGGGCGTGCGGGGCCGTGCGGCCCCCTCACCTCACTTCTGCGCGACCAGCGAGTCGACCGTCGCGGCGCACACCATCCGGCGCCGGTGATCGACGGTGCGCTCGGGTCCGGTGAGGCGCAGCCGTACGGTGTGCCGGACATCGGCGGCGTCGCTGGACGTGGCGAAGCGCAGCTCCAGGTCACCGGGTTCGACGATCCGGCGCCCTCCGGCCCCGGTGAAGGAGACCAGATCCGGATGGAAACGGAAGGTAACCCTCCGGGACTCCCCCGCGGCCAGCGGCACCCTGGCGTACCCGATCAGCCGCACCTCGGGGCGTGTGGTCTGGGCGACCGGATCGTGGACGTAGAGCTGGACCACCTCGGCCCCGTCGCGGTCACCGGTGTTGCGGACGGTGACCGTGAGGTCCGCCTCCTGGTCGGTGGGGAGTTCGGCCGGCGCATCGGCCCCCGCCTCCCAGGCGAACGAGGTGTACGAGAGTCCGTGGCCGAAGGGATGGAGCGGAGTCGGGTCCAGATTGCTGACCCCGTTCGCCCGGCCCAGCGGTGGCTGCAGATACGTCCACGGCTGGCCGCCGGGGCCGGCGGGCACCGACACCGGCAGGCGCCCCGAGGGGTTGACCCGTCCCGAGAGCACACCGGCGAGCGCCGGCCCGCCCTCCTCACCGGGGAAGAACGCCTGCACACAGCCGGCCAGCCGGTCCGCCCGTCCGCCGAGCGCGTACGCACGGCCGGTCAGCAGCACCAGGACGACCGGGGTGCCCGTCGCGAGCAGCGCGTCCAGCAGCTCGTCCTGGAGACCGGGCAGCGCCAGGTCGGCCGCGTCACAGCCCTCGCCCGAGGTACCGCGGCCGAACAGCCCGGCCCGGTCGCCGAGCACCGCCACACAAACATCGGCCCCGGCCGCGAGTGCCGCCGCCGCTTCGATCCCGGAGGCATCCGGACCGTCCACGTCGCAGCCCCGCGCGTGGTCGACGTCCGCGCCGGGGAACTCCTCGCGGAGCGCCTCCAGCACCGTCGGCACCTCGATGCCCATCGGCACCTCGGGGTGCTGGACACCGACGTGACTGGGGAAGGAGTAGCAGCCGAGCATGGCCAGCGGGTCGTCGGCGCGAGGTCCGACGACGGCGATCCGGCCGGTGCCGCTCAGCGGGAGCACACCTGCGGGGTTGGCCAGCAGGACACAGGACCGTTCTGCCAGCAGCCGGGCCAGGGCCCGGTTCCGCGGCGGATCGAGGTCCACCGTGCCGCGCGCCTGCTCCGGATCCACCCCCTTCAGCACGGCGGGCAGGGCCGGCCCGCCAGGATCGAGCAGACCCAGCCGGCACTTCTGCAGCAGTACGCGGTGCAGAGCACGGTCCACCAGGTCCTCGGCCACAAGACCGTCGCGGACGGCGGCGACCAGCGCGTCGCCGTAGCTGCGTACGGTGGGCAGCTCCACGTCGACGCCTGCCGTCAGGGCGAGGCGGGCTGCGTCACCGCGGCCCTCGGCCACCTTGTGCAGGGTTTCGAGGAAACCGATGCCGAAGTAGTCGGCGACGACCGTGCCGGTGAACTCCCAGGTGTCCCTGAGGAGTCCGGTGAGCAGGGCCGGGTCGGCGGCGACCGGGACCCCGTCGATCTCGGCGTACGAGTGCATCACCGAGCGGGCGCCGCCCTCACGGACCGCCATTTCGAACGGCGGCAGGATCACGTCGGCCATCTCCCGGGCGCCTGCCCGGACCGGGGAGAGATTGCGGGCCCCGGCCGACGCGGAGTAACCGGCGAAGTGCTTGAGCGTGGCGACGACGCCGGAGGACTCCAGGCCCCGTACGTACGCCGTACCGATGGTGGCGACCAGGTAGGGATCTTCTCCGATGGTCTCCTCGACACGGCCCCAGCGCAGGTCCCGCACCACGTCGAGGACCGGGGCGAGGCCCTGGTGGACACCGACCGACCGCATGTCGCTGCCGATCCGGTGTGCCATCTCGGCGACCAGCTCCGGGTCCCAGGCCGCGCCCCAGGCGAGCGGGACGGGATAGGCGGTCGCGCCCCAGGCGGTGAACCCCGCCAGGCACTCCTCATGGGCGAGCGCCGGGATACCGAACCGGCCCGCCTCGGCGATCCTGGCCTGGGCGGTGGCGAGCGAGACGGCGCCGACGCCCGGGTCCACCGGAGCGGTGCCGAACGGCCGGGTGAGCTGGCCGAGCCCACGGGTGGTGATCTCCTCGAAGTCGACCGGATCGACCATGTCGTTCTGATGCGGTGCGACTCCGTCGCCCTCCGCATCGGCGCCCACCCAGATTCCGTACAGCTGGGCGGCCTTCTCCTCGAGCGTCATCCGGGCCGCGAGGTCGGCCACCCTCACCTCGGGGCTGAGCGAAGGGTCGCGCCACGGGCCGTCGACGGCGGGGGGCGGATCGGACTGTCGGGCCGGCGGGGCGGGGTGGATTGCCATGGCGGCAGGAGTTCCTCTCATGAGTGCGGTGGTCCGGGGCGGCGTCGGTGCGCTATTTGCCGCCCACCCCCATCAGTCCGTTGATCAGCGCCCGCCGGGCCACGAGGTACACGGCGAAGATGGGTATGACGGAAAGGACGACGGCTGCCAGTACCGCGGGGATGTTCACTCCGAACTGGCTCATGAAGTTGAACAGCCCCAGCGTCAGTACGCGCTGCTCCTCCGACTGCGTCAGGATCAGCGGGAACAGGAAGCCGTTCCACGCCTGCAGGGCCGAGAAGATCGCCACCGTGCTGATCCCGGCCCTGGACAGCGGCACCGCCAGCTGCCAGAGCATGCGCACGGGCGAAGCACCGTCGAGGGCCATCGCCTCGTACATCTCCTCGGAGACGTCGCGCATCGTGCCGCTGAGCACGAGGACCGCGACGGGCATCGCGAAGGCGGCGGTGGGCAGGATGATCGCCCACAGGGTGTCGTACAGCCCCATCTTGCCGATCATCAGGTACAGGGGCACGATCACCGCCTGCGCGGGGATCGCCACACCGAGCAGGAAGGTCCGGAAGGCGAGCGACGAGAGGCGGCTGCGGGTGCGCACCGCCACGTACGCCACCGGAACGGAGAGCACCAGAACGATGGCGACCGTGGCCACCGCGACGATCGCGGTGTTGCCGATCAGCGCGAGGAACCCGCTGTCCAGCACGAAGCTGTAGTTCTCGAGCGTCGGATCCGTGGGAATCGCCAGCGGGTCCCCGTCCAGGGCCTCGTCCTGCCGCATCAGCGAGGCGGAGACCAGCGTGTAGAGCGGCACCAGAACGATGACCAGCCAGATCAGCGAGCCGATGCCGGCCACGGGGTTGCCCGGGGACCTGCGCCGGCGGACCGGGCGGCCGCGACGCGGCGGGCCAGGTGCTCTGAGCTGCTGCGCCGAAGCGGGGCGGGTGTCGATCGACATCTCGTCACATACCTTCCCGGGTGGACCGCATGGACCCGAAGCCGCTGAGGCGGACCATGATCAGCGAGATACTGGTGGCCACGACGACGAGAGCCGTGGCGACGGCCGCCGCATAGCCGAGGTCGTAGGTCTGGAAGCCGGTCCGGTACATCAGGTAGGGCAGGATCGTCGTGTCCGTGCCGGGACCGCCCTTGGTCATGATGAGCACGGTGTCGAAGTACGTCAGCGAGCCGACGATCATCAGGATCGACGAGGTCGTGATCGTGTGGCGCAGCTGCGGCAGGGTGATGTGGAAGAACTGCCGCACCATGCCCGCTCCGTCGATGGAGGCGGCCTGGTAGAGGACCTCCGGGATCTGCCGGGCGCCGCCCTGGTAGATCAGCGTGTGGAAGGGCATGAACTGCCAGCCGCCGACGAAGGCCACGACGAGCAGCGCGCCGGTGGACGACCCCATGACGTTGGGGTCGATGCCCAGCCAGGGCCCGATCGTCTGGATCACGCCGAAGTTGGGGTCCAGGAGGGCGCGGAACAGTATCGCGATGGCGGTGGTGGAGAGCAGCAGCGGGACGAAGAAGATCGCGGACAGGAACGCACGGCTGCGCTGGCGGCCCGCGGCCCATACGCCCAGCAGCAGGGCCACCGGAGTCTGGAAGGCCCAGCTGATCGTGGTGAGCAGGAGGCTGAGCCAGGCGGCCTGGCCGAACTCGGAGTCGTTGAACAGCCGGGTCCAGTTGTCCAGACCCGTGAAGGTGGGGGAGTTGAGCCCGTCCCACTCGGTGAAGGAGAGGTAGACGGCGATCGCCAGGGGGACGATCGCGAAGACGGCGAAGAAGAGGATGCCGGGGACGGCCCAGGCGAGCGGCGGGCGGCCGGCGCTGCCGACGGCCGCCTTCCTGTCTCCGTGCCTCTTCGCGACCGGGGTGTGGTGGGACATCGTTACTTTGCGGCCTTCATCGCTTCGACGAACTGCTCGGGGGTCGTCTTGCCGGCGAACAGCTTGCTGATCTCCGTGAGCAGTGGTGTGGCGTACTGGGCTTCGAGTGCCTGGTCCCACGAGAGAGTGAAGCTCGGGGCCTTCTGCACCATTTCGTACTGGTCGGTGGCGAACTGCGGGTTGGGGGAACCGCTCAGCATCGAGGCCGCGTTGGACGTGGTGGGAACGTCACCGTTGTCGACGAGGGCCTGCGCGTAGGTCTTCGAGGCCATCGTCTTCAGGAACGCGATGGCGGTGTCCTTGTGCTCGGTCCGGGCGTTGACGGACCAGTAGTTGGTCGGGTTGCCGACGATGTTCGCCGGGTCGCCGACCCCGCCCGCCACCGTCGGGAAGGTGGTCCAGCCGAGGTCCTTCTTGGCGAATTCGGGGGCCTTGCCCAACTGGGTCGAGTACTCCCACGAGCCCATGAGGTGCATCGCGGCCTTGCCCTTGCTGAGCAGGGTCGGCGCGGCTCCGCTGCCGTAGTCCACGGAGTTGAAGTTCTTGCCGAAGGCACCCTGGTCGATCAGTTCCTTGACGGTCCGGGCCGTCTTGAGCACCGCGGGGTGGCCCCAGCCGTCGGTGTCACCGTCCTGGATCTTCCTGAAGACCTCCGGGCCGCCGATCCGGTCCAGCAGGTACTCCATCCACATCAACTCGGGCCACTTCTCGGCGCCACCGAGCGCGAAGGGGGTGATGCCGGCGGCCTTGAAGGTCCTGATCGCCGCCTGGAGGTCTTCCCACGTCTTGGGCGGCTCGATCTCGTGTTCGGCGAAGAGGGCCTTGTTGTAGAAGAGCATCACGGGCTGCATGCCGCGCATGGGCACGCCGTAGATCTTCCCGTCGAGGCTGCCGGCCGTCATGATCGAGGGAATGAAGCCGTCCTTGAGGGTGGCGTCGTTCTTGACCGTCGACGTGAGGTCGACCAGGTCCTCGGAGTCGACGTACGGCTTGATGGAGCCGCCGCCCCAGTTGTAGAAGACGTCAGGAGCGTTGGGCGAGCCCATGGCGCTGCGCAGCTTGTTCACGTAGTCGACGCCGGGAACCGGAACCAGCTTCACCTTGACCTTGGAGGTCTTGTTGAACGTCTCGACCGCCGCCTGCTGAACCTTGACCGCGTCGTCCCCGTAGACGTAGGCGGTGATGGTTCCGCTGTCGCCGCCGCTGCTCCCCGATCCGCAGCCGGCCAGCACACCGGCCATGACCATCGCCGCGCCCGCCGCGGCCCATCTCGTCGTACGTGTGCCCTGAGTGAATATCCCCGACCGCATGACCGCATCCTCTGTCGAATGTTTCGGCTTGCTTTTCGAATGTTGCCGGAACCGTACGGTCGCGTTTCGGGCCAGTCAAGAGGGCAGGAGCAAGGATTTATGAACCCCGCCCGGCCGCCTTTTCCGGGTACCGGGGGAGCTACGATTCGTGCATGAGCCCTGCAAAGGTCCAGCCCCCACAGGAGAAGGCGTCCGCCGACGAGTCGTCGGAGAGCACCGCCACGCTGGCAGAGATCGCCCGAGCGGCCGGAGTGTCGGCTCCGACAGTTTCGAAAGTGCTGAACGGACGCGCCGACGTCGCCCCAGGCACACGCGCGCGGGTCGAGGAACTGTTGCTGCGGCACGGATACCGTCGCAGGCGCGGCGCCTCCCAGCAGTCCCAGCTCATCGACCTCGTCTTCCACGAGCTGGACAGCGCCTGGGCGATGGAGGTCGTCCGCGGCGTCGAGAACGTCGCCAGGGAGGAGGGCCTGAGTCTGGTCCTCTCGGAGAGCGCCGGCCGGCTCACCCCCGGCCAGACCTGGGTGGACGGCGTTCTGGCCCGGCGTCCGGCCGGAGTGATCCTGGTGCTCTCGGACCTCGACGCGGCGCAGCGTGCCCAGCTGACCAGCCGCTCCATCCCCTTCGTCGTCGTCGATCCGGCGGGGGACCCCGGCGACGACATCCCGTCGGTGGGGGCGGCCAACTGGCAGGGGGGCCTGGCCGCGACCCGCCATCTGACGGGTCTGGGCCACCGGCGGATCGGTGTCATCGGCGGGCCGACCCGCATGATGTGCAGCCGCGCCCGGATCGACGGTTACCGCGCCGCCCTGGAGACCTCGGGTGTGCCGATGGACCGCGAGCTCGTCCGGGAGAGCGAGTTCAACCATGAGGGCGGCTATACGGCGGCCCTGGAACTGCTGCGTCTGCCGGAACCGCCGACCGCGGTCTTCGCCGGGAACGACCTGCAGGCACTCGGCGTCTACGAGGCCGCGCGCGAGCTGGGGCTGCGGATTCCGGAGGACCTCAGTGTGGTCGGTTTCGACGACCTGCCGCTCACCCGCTGGATCGGCCCGCCGCTCACCACGGTGCGCCAGCCGTTGATAGAGATGGCTGAGACCGCGGCCCGCCTGGTGCTCGACCTGGGCCGGGGCAGGCAGCCTGCGACCACCCGGGTCGATCTGGCGACCAGTCTGGTGGTCCGCAGCAGTACGGCCCCGCCCGCCCGGTGAGGAGACGGCTCGTGGCTTCCGGCGGCTCGTGACTCCCCGGCGGCTCTCGACTCCCGACGTTCGGACGGCCCGCCTCCTGCTGACGCCGTGCACGCGGGGGGACGAGGAGGCGTCCGTCGCGCTGTTCCAGGACGTGCGGGCGTCCTGGTGGATGGGCGAGGGCCCCTCCACTGGAGCCGGGGACCGCGCCCTCTTCGGACGGGTCTTCACCGATGTGTACGCGCGAGGGCTCTTCGATGCCTGGGCGGTCCGCGAAGACGGCGGCATGGCGGGCCGTGCCGAGACCAAGCCCGCCCCGGCGTCCGGCGGGCACGGGATCGTCCACGCGCTCGCGCCGGCTGCATGGGACGGGCTGGGCACCGGACTGGCCGGGGCTCTCGCCGGCCACGGGGCCGTTCCACTCGGTCTGCGGGAGGCGCATGCCACGGTCGCCGCGGAACACGGGCCTTCCCTCGCTCTGCTGCGGCGTATCGGTTTCCGGCACGTCCGGGACATCCGGGAGGCGGACGGGAGCACGGCCCGGCTGCTGACCCGCACGCGTGAACGGACTCCGCGGCGGACGCCCGGAAGCCCGCCGCGGCAGGCGTACGCCCCCGACTGCCTTGTCCCGTGGCTTGCACCCTTGCCATGACCGCTGTGACCTGGGGTGACATCACATCTGTCCGCCACTGTCAGTGGTCGGGTGCAGACTGACCCCATCCGGTACAACGGCGTCTCGGGAGGTTCTGTCATGACCGATGTCCTGCTCACTGTCGGTACCCGCAAAGGACTCTTCATCGGCCGCAGACACGGCGGCTCCTGGGAGTTCGGCGACGCTCATTTCAACGCCCAGGCGATCTACTCGATCGGGATCGACACCCGCGGACAGGCTCCCCGGCTCCTGGTCGGCGGCGACAGCGCGCACTGGGGGCCCTCCGTGTTCCACTCGGACGACCTGGGCGCGACCTGGGTGGAGCCCAGGCAACCTGCCGTGAAGTTCCCGGAGTTCACCGGGGCGTCGCTGGAGCGGGTGTGGCAGCTGCACCCCGCCGGCCCGGAGGCCCCCGGCGTCGTGTACGCGGGGACCGAGCCCGCGGCGCTGTTCCGTTCGGAGGACCGTGGCGAGTCCTTCGAGCTGGTCCGCCCGCTCTGGGAGCACCCGACACGGTCCCGGTGGGTCCCGGGCGGAGGTGGCGAGGGGCTGCACACCATCCTGACCGACCCGAGGGACGCCGGAGCGGTGACCGTCGCAGTCTCCACCGCGGGAGTGTTCCGCACCCAGGACGGCGGCGAGCGCTGGGCACCGTCCAACAAGGGCGTCTCCGCGGTCTTCCTGCCGGACCCGGACCCCGAGTTCGGCCAGTGCGTGCACAAGGTGACCCGGGACGCGGCCGACCCCGACCGGCTCTATCTGCAGAACCACTGGGGCGTCTTCCGCAGCGACGACTGCGGGGAGCACTGGAAGGACATCGGTGCGGGCCTGCCCTCGGACTTCGGCTTCGCCGCCGCCGCGCACCCCCATCACGGCGGCACGTTCTACGTCTTCCCGATCAACGCCGACGCGGACCGTGTTCCCGCCGGGCGCCGCTGCCGGGTGTTCCGTACGCAGGACGCGGGTGAGACCTGGGAGCCCCTCACGCGAGGTCTTCCGGATGGTGACCACTACGGCACGGTGCTGCGTGACGCACTCTGCACGGACGACGCCGATCCCGCCGGTGTCTACTTCGGCAATCGCAACGGCGAGGTGTACGCGAGCGCGGACGACGGTGAGAGCTGGCAGCAGCTGCTCTCACATCTGCCCGATGTGCTGTGCGTGCGGGCGGCGGTGCTCCACTGACCGCCGCCACCCGCTCGGCCGGTGGCGGCGGGGCGCTCGCCGCGGCTGCCTCTCGCGACGCCCGGCTCGAGCCGGCGGGTCCGGCGTGCGCGCTACGGCCGGGCGTCCAGCCGGTGCTGCAGCGAACCGTCCGGGCCGAAGACGTCCATCGGACAGCCCTCGTCCAGCGAGAGTCCTTCCCCGCGTTCGAGGTAGCCGGCGACCGGCTCCTTCAGCTCCTCGAACGTCCGGGCACTGTTGTCGGGGTCACGTGTCCACACGACCAGCACGGGCACACCGTCAGGCCCGTCGCTCCTCTGGATTCCGTAGACCGTCTGCGCTCCGCCTGCGGCCCGGTACCGCTCCGCCACCTGCGCGGCGGCACCGGGCGCGACCGTGGCCGTGGGGCCCGCAGTGGCGAGGGCCCGGCCGGGGTCTGCCGCCTCCTCGCCGGTGCAGCCTGAAAGCAGGGCGATCGCTCCGGCACCGACGAGGACAGCGGCACTGATGACGCGCTTCATGGCGAAAGCTTCGCCGTCCCCGGGCCGGGCCGACGGTGTTCCGCGCAGCCGTTGTCGTTCTGTCACATGATGTACGCGCCGCGGGTCGGCCACGTCGGCACCGCACAGGCACACATGCCGGTGCGGGCACCGCTTACGGCAGACGCCAGTCCACCGGTTGTTCCCCTGCGCGCACCAGGAATTCGTTGGTACGGCTGAAGGGCCGCGAGCCGAAGAATCCGCGGTCCGCCGACATGGGGGAAGGATGAGCGGATTCGACAGCGGGCAGGTCGCCGAGGAGCGGCCTCACGTTGCGTGCGTCGCGTCCCCACAGCACGGAGACCATCGGCCTGCCCCGCGCGGCCAGGGCACGGATGGCCTGCTCGGTCACTTCCTCCCAGCCCTTGCCGCGGTGGGCGGCGGGCTTGCCGGGAGCCGTGGTCAGCGCCCTGTTGAGCAGCAGCACGCCCTGTTGCGTCCAAGGCGTCAGGTCGCCGTTGGAGGGCCTGGGAAGGCCGAGGTCGCTGTGCAGTTCCCTGAAGATGTTCTCCAGACTGCCCGGCAGACGCCGGACGTCGGGTGCCACCGCGAAGCTGAGCCCGATGGCCATGCCCGGGGTCGGGTAGGGGTCCTGACCCACTATCAGGACGCGCACCTCGTCGAAGGGCTGCTGGAAGGCGCGAAGAACGTTCTTCCCCGCCGGCAGATAGGTGCGGCCGGCCCCGATCTCCGCACGGAGGAAGTCCCCCATCGCCGCGATCCGGCCAGCCACGGGCGCCAGCGCCTCGGCCCAGCCGGGCTCCACAAGTTCACTCAACGGTCGTGCTGCCACAGCCGTCACCCTATCGTCCTACAGGCCCGGATGATCACGCCGTCCCCACCGACCGGGGCCGGGCGGTAGGGTGCCGCTCGTCGTCAGTCCTCCATCCTCGGAGTCCGTCCATGAAGGCGCACAGGCGTTCGCCCGCAGACGGCGCTGTCCTGGCTTCAGATGACCGGGCCGGCCCCCGCCCGGCCGCCCGGAGTCTGCCGTGACCGCCACCGCCCCGGGCGCGTTCGCCCTCGGGGTGGACTCGGGCGGTTCAGGGCTGCGGGTAGCGATCGGGCCGGTGGAGGCGGGGCACCCGGTGCTCACCGCTGTCTGCGCGGAACCGGTACGGACGGGCGCCGCCGGCATCGACGCCGGGCATCTGCTGGAGCAGTTGCTGCCCGCCGTGCGCCGGCTGCTGGAACAGGCGGGACCTGCGGCGGTCGTCGTCGCCGCGGCGATCGGGGCCGCGGGCATGGCGACCCTCGGCGGACAGCTGCGCGCCCGGCTCCCCGAGGCGCTCGCGGACGCGCTGGGTGTACGACGGGTGGCACTGGCCGCCGACGCGGTGACGGCGTACGCCGGTGCGCTGGGACAGCGGCCCGGAGCAGTCGTCGCGGGCGGCACCGGCATGATCGCGCTCGGCACCGACCTCAGGACGTGGCGGAGGGCGGACGGCTGGGGCCATCTGCTGGGCGACAGCGGCGGCGGCGCCTGGATCGGGCGGGCGGGACTCGACGCGGCGATGCGGGCCCATGACGGCAGGCGGGGTGGATCGCCGGTGCTGCTCGCACGGCTCGAAGCTGTCTTCGGACCGGCCACCGGCCTTCCCGGCCTGCTCTATCCGCGCACGGACCGTCCCGCACTGCTCGCATCGTTCGCACCCGAGGTCGGGGCCTGCGCGGCCGACGACGAGGTCGCCGCCGGGATTCTCCGCGAGGCGGCGGCGCATGCCGCCGAGGCGGCGGCCGCGGTGTGCCCCCGTTCCGGCGGCTGTGAAATCGCTCTGACCGGAGGGCTTTTCCGCATGGGTGAGCCCTTGCTCGGGCCGCTTCACAGGGAGCTCGCCCGGCAGGCCCCTCAGGCACGCGTGGTACCGGCGCAGGGTGATCCGCTGCACGGTGCCCTGGAGATCGCCAGAGCCCTCGCCGGCGCGGGGCTGCGACTGCCGCCCCACCCCTCGCTGCTGTTCGTACCGGGAGTAACATAGACGATTCGAGCGCTCATCCGCCCGGACGGAGCGGGCCAGTCACCCGCTTTGCGGCTCAACAGACATATACGGACAGATGACGCCTTGCCGCCCCCTCCCCGAACAGAGGGGCCCACAAAACCAGTAGCATGCGGCGCCATGAGCACCCCCACTGGGCCCGCTTCCGGCCTGCCTGTACGAATGCCGCGACCTCGCCAGTCCGGACGGCACCGCCGCCCGGAGCCCGTGGTCGCACCTGAGGGCGCTGCCGCGCTCGTTCTTGCCGTTCCCGGTACCCCTTCGTCGGCCTCGCGCAGCCTGGCCGAGGAAGTGATCAGTATCGCCCGTTCCGAGCTGCCCGGCCTGAACGCACGGATCGGCTATCTCGACGGCGATGACGCCGAATACCCCGCGCTCGCCTCCGCACTCACTCACGCCGCCTCCGAGCGCGTCGCGCGCTACGAGCAGGCCACTGCCGCGGGCCGCGAGGTCGCCGAGCCCGCAGGCCCGTCCGCCGTCGTGGTGCCGTTGCTCGCGGGCCCGGACAGCGCCATGGTCCGGCGCATACGGCAGGCCGTCATGGAGAGCGGCACACAGGCCGAGCTGACCGACGTACTCGGTCCGCACCCCCTGCTCGCCGAAGCGCTGCACGTGCGCCTTTCGGAGGCGGGGCTGGCGCGCGCCGACCGCGCGAGGCTGTTCACCGTGGCGACGGCTGCCGACGGCATCGTGCTCGCCACGGTCGGCGGCGAGGAGGCCGTACAGGCTGCCGGGATCACCGGCATGCTGCTGGCCGCCCGTCTCGCCGTGCCGGTGATGGCCGCGGCCCTGGACGTGGAGGGTTCGGTCGCCTCGGTCGCCGCGCAGCTGCAGAACTCCGGTTCCGCGCAGCTCGCGCTCGCGCCGTACCTGGTGGGCCCGGAGATCGACGCGGGGCTGCTGGACGCGGCCGCGAAGGAGGCGGGCTGCGCGACCGCCGAGCCGCTCGGCGCGTACCCGGCCATCGGCAAGCTCGTCCTCTCGCTGTACGCGACGGCGCTGGGCATCACCCCGGCGACGCCCCAGGGAGCCCAGGCGCACTGACCGGCGCCATCGCCGCGCTCCGGCGGCGCACGGCGCGGACCGGTCCTCCCCGGTCCGTGCCGTGCCCCGGCGCCGGCCGTCTGCCCGCCCCGTCATGCTGTTTCGCGCAGGCGTCGCCGGCCCGGCGGGCAGGGGAGTGTCAGGCGAAGACCACGCAGGAGGCCGCCGGGACCTCGATGGAACCCGCGTGTGCCGGAACTCCCGTCTCCGCGTCCACAGCGAACCAGCTGACGTTCCCGGAGTGCTCGTTGGCGACGTACAGCCACTGTCCGGTGGGGTCGAGGGTGAGATCGCGGGGCCAGCGCCCGCCGCAGCCCACGGCCGCCGCCAGGACGGGTTTCTCCGCCGTCCCGTCGAGCGTGAGGACGGAGATGCTGTCGTGCCCGCGGTTGGCGGTCCACAGGAACCGGCCGTCGTGCGAGACCACCACTTCCGACGGGTACGTGCGCACGGCCTCGCCTTCGTCGTAGTCGTGCGGCAGCACCTGCGTCTCCCCCAGCGGATCGAGCGTGCCCCCGGCCGCGTCCCAGCGGCACACGGTGACCGTCGGCTCAAGCTCGTTCAGGACGTAGACGTGTCCCCCGGACGGGTGAAAGGCAAGGTGGCGCGGCCCGGCTCCTGGCCGCAGTGCCGTTTCTGCGTGCAGCCGCAGGGAGCCGTTGCCCGGGTCGAGGGCGCAGACGCGTACGGAATCCGTACCGAGATCCACGCTCAGCACCCAGTTCCCCGACGGGTCGGCCAGTACCTGGTGCGCGTGCGGGCCCGCCTGGCGGCCTTCGTCGGGACCCCGGCCGGCGTGCTGCAGCACGCCGGCCGCGGGGCCGGGCGCTCCGTCGTCCCCCACGGGCAGCACGCTGACACTGCCCGAACCGTAATTGGCCGTGAGCAGATGGCCCGCCGTGAGGGCCAGATGCGTGGGGCTGCTTCCGCCGACCGGCCGCTCCTCGCCGATCAGCCGCGGCGTGCCGTCGTCGTCGATACCGAATGCCGCCGCTGCGCCGTCGGAGGTCTCACTGACCGTGTACAGCACGGTGCCTCCCGTCCCCGGAGCATGGCCGACCGCGAGGTAGGACGGGTCGGTGACGGCATCCGTGGACGCGAGCACGGAGAGCGCCCCGGTACCCCGGTCGACTGCGGCGACGCTGACGCCCCGGCCTCCCGCCGAGGTGAACGACCCTATGAATGCCCGCTTTGCGTGGTCGGCGCCCATCGCGCTACCCCTCTTCACGTCCGTCACGATCTTCCCGGCCGACGGTAGCAGGCAGCGATTCCTGGTCCGGACCAAAACGGGACCAAGGCAGGGCCGAGCGGCGATCGGCGGAGCACGCGGGGAGCCGCGCAGGGGGCGGCGAGTTCGGCAGGCGCCCCTTCCGGTCCGTGCAGGTGTCCCAGCGCGGGTTCGGCGACGCCGACGGGCGGCAGTGCGGCGGCGGACAGCCGTCGCTCGTAGCACCAGCATCCGAAACGGACGGCCGACGAGACGAGCGATGGGAGCAGGACGGTCTCCGGGCCGGGGCGATCACACCATCGTGCTCGCCCCGGCCCGGAGGCCGCAGACCGAGAAGCAGCGCTGGGCCGGGACCGTCTCCGGCGTTCCCGCCACACGCGACGGCTCAGGCATCGGCCGGGATCCGGCTGGGCCTCCGCAGGGGCACGGCGAGTTCGAGCAGGGCCCGCTCCAACGCGTGGAGGTGTGCGAGCACCTGTCCTGTGCCCGTCGGCTCCTCGGCAGGCGCGTCGTCGAGTCGGAGGTGCCGCCCGACGGCCGGCGCATCGGTGAGGGCCTCGACGGCTGTCTCCACCCGCCAGCAGGCTGCGGCGAGCCGGATGTCGTGCGATGCCTCCGGGTCGGCAGCGACGGAGGCCAGGCCCCGCACCTCGCGCGCGCAGTCGTCGAGCAGTTCGAGCACCTGCCGCGCCCGTCGCTTACGGGCCTTCATCGGGTTGAGCGGATGCACCAACGGCGCCAGCGACAAGCGCACCCGGCCGAGGACGGCCTCCAGTTCGGCGACCCGCCGAGGCGGATCGGCGGCCTCGCTCCCGGCCAGCCGGGCGGCGGCCTCCGCCGTGCAGACGTGTACGCACCGCAGCGCCCGCTCCACCCACGCCTCGGTCACCGAGTGCGTGGTCACCGGCAGCACGAACAGCACAGCCAGTACGGCACCGAGCGCCCCGACCGCCGTCTCAGCCACCCGCAGCATGAGCAGACCCGCGTCGAGCACTCCGAGCAGCCCGTACAGCATGCTCGCCATCACGGTCACGGCCAGCATCATCCAGGTGTAAGAGACAGCGGCGGTATAGAAGATCCCGAACACGCTCATCGCCACGACCACGGCCGCCACGACCGGCTCATGGTGCAGCGGCACCGCCACAGCGAAGCCCAGTCCGATCCCGAGCACCGTCCCCAGGAACCGCCTGAACCCGCGTACGACGGTCTCGCCCCGCGAGGTCGTGGCCACGAACACCCACCAGGTGGCGCCGACCGCCCAGTACCAACGCTGGTCGGAGAGCACCTGCCCCACAGCGAGTGCGAACCCCGCCCCCGACGTCGCCTGCACGGCCTGCCGCGTCGTGATCCGCCCGAGCCCCGTTGCGCCCGCAGAGAGGGCGACGGCCACGGGTGCCGCGAGCCGCCGCTCGTAGCACCACACCCCGAACCGCACCACCGACGACGCGATGAGCGACAGCAGCACAGCCGCGTACAGCTCGGGCAGCCGGCCGGGCACGGTGTGCAGGAACTGGGCGGAGAAGTAGCACATGAAACCGAACACGCCCAGCGAGTGCCCGCGAGGCCCCCATCGCCTCGCGTACACACCCGCCCCCACGACGGCGAGGAATACCAGGTCACGCGCAACGGGCGCATCGTGCAGCACGGCGGCGAGCGTGAGCACCGGGAGACCGGCGACGGGAAGAAAGGCGGTGGTGATCGCCTGATCACGCACGGTCGGGTCGGTCACCGTGAACAGTGCGAGCAGCGCGGCCAGGCCACCGGTGATGGCCGCCGCCAGCGAGTATCCGGCCGCCCCGCACAGCGCGACGGCGAGCCCGATGCCGAGTACAGCCCGGGACGCGAACCGGAGACGGACCCGCCCCGGATCGTGTGCGACGAACGCTCGCTTCAGCAAGTTGCCCCGCCCTTTCCGCACAGACCAGCGCAGACATGAGAAAGGCGCCACAGAGGTCCCGAAGGACCCGCAGCGCCATTGATGGGCCAATCTCAGCATCTGGAAGGCTTATGGTTCAACTGAGGCTCAATTTGCTGGGCCAATGGCCCAGGATGGCTTGACCCTGCCCGGCCACGGCAAGGCCAACGGACCAGCCTGACGCGACACCGGCGCGCGAACGGCAGCCTCCGCCCCAGGACCTCTGCTCCAGGGCCTCTGCCTGATCACTGCGGCTTCTGCCGGCGAGCCCGGGTCGTGACCTCGGAACCTCGGACTGGATCTCGGCGCTGCGGCGGCCCGTGGTCGACCATGCGAAGCTCGGGCGGCTCTCGGTACACCGCCGCGCGCGAGGCATGACACCCGGCCGAGCGGTGGAGGAGCTCGGGGAAACCGGACTCCGCGCAGTGGGCGGGACGACGACACGGGCGCGAGCCCCGGGAACACGGTGCCGCGGCTGACCGGGCCCCGGTGCTCGATGAGAGGTGCGCCCACGCGCAAGAGGGGTTGTTCACCTCGGCGGAGGCACCTGCTGAACAATTCCGAGGCTGTTGTAGTCGTCGAAGACAAGTCGCCGGTGGGCGCTCCGGGCGGCACCGCTTCACCGGCGGAGCAGGAGCAACGATCCTGACGCCGGCCGTGCGGATCCTCTGGCGCCGATCGCGCGAACGGCTGGCGTGCGGCACCCCGCCGCAGCCGATGCACCGCCCAGGCCACTCTCCAGGCCGCCCGGCACCATGCCGGGGAGACCTGGATTCAGGAGCAGAACCGTATGAGGAGGACCAACCTGTGAGGCACACCCTTCTGTCTCGTTCCTTACTCCGGGGAGGTGGGCGGCGGCCGCTGGCATTCGCCGTCTTCACCCCGGTGGCGGCGGTATTGGCACTGCTGCTCGCGCCGGCCCCCGCGCACGCTGCCGACGTCCGGATAACCCCTGCCCCCGGCGCTGTCACAGCCAGCACTCACGACGGGAACGCGCCCGCGAACGTCGTGGACGACGACTACGCCACCCGCTGGTCGGGCGAAGGGGACGGCGCCTGGTTGCAATTGGACCTCGGCTCGACGATGACCGTCACCCACATCAAGCTCGCGGTGCACAAGGGCACCACCCGGCAGAACGTCTTCCAGCTCCAGTACTGGAGCGGATCGAGCTGGGCCACCGTCCATGACGGCAGGACCAGCGGTACGACGACGGGTCTGGAGTCGTTCGCCTTCGACCCCGTTCAGACCTCGAAGGTCCGCTATCTCGGCCACGGCTACACCGGTGAGGGCGAGGGTGACTGGAACAGCCTCACCGAGGTCGAGGTCTGGGGCAGCCCCGGCGACGGCAACGGCGGTGGTGGCGATACCGGGCTCCCGTCCGACGTCCTCGATCTGAGCGACTGGAAGGTGACGCTCCCCATCGGCGACGACGAGGAGCCCACCGAGATCTTCCAGCCCGAGCTCGACAGCTACTCCCATGACCCCTTCTTCCTCGTTCCCGAGCCCGGGGACGCCGTACGGTTCCGCGCGCCCGTCAACGGCGTCACCACCGGCGGCTCCAGCAATCCACGCTCGGAGCTGCGGGAGATGGAGAGCGGCGGCGGGGACGAGATCGAATGGTCCTCGACGTCCGGTACACACACCATGACCGTCCGGGAGGCCTTCACGCACCTGCCCGAAGAGAAGCCGGAGGTCGTCGGCGCCCAGATCCACGGTGGTGATGACGATGTCACCGCTCTGCGTCTGGAGGGCTCGAAGCTCTGGATCACGGAGGACGACACCACCGACCACCACCTGATCACCGACGACTACGCACTCGGTACGGTCTTCGAGATCAAGTACGTGGTGAGCGACGGTGAGATCAAGATCTACTTCAACGGTGAGCTGGAGACCACGATCGACCACTCCGACTCCACCAACTACTTCAAGACCGGCGCCTACACCCAGGCCAACTGCGGGAACTCCTCTCCGTGCGGCGACGACAACTACGGCGAGGTCAAGATCTACGGGCTTGACGTCACGCACGGCGCCCATCAGGAATCCGACCGGACGCAGGCCGCCGACCGGTACGGCTGGGGTACACCGCTGCCGGTCTCGGACGAGTTCAACTACACCGGTGCGGTCGACTCCGCGAAATGGGCGACGCCCTCAGGCGATTTCGGCGGCACGGAGGGGTGCTGGGAGGGCCATGCCGGAAACGGCCGCCGGTGCGCGAAGAACAGCACCGTGGCGGACGGCATGCTCACCATGCGCGGAGAGGCCAATGGCGATACGGGATGGCTCCGGCAGAAGCGTGACGCCCGGTACGGCCGGTGGGAGATCCGGTCGCGCTCGGAGAACATCGGCTCGAGCGGCGGGCTCTACCACGCACTGCACCTGATCTGGCCCACCGAAGGCAATCGGCTCGAGAACGGAGAGTACGACTGGGTCGAGTACTCGGACCCCGACGCACAGTGCCTCACGGCGTTCCTGCACTACCCGCAAAGCCCTTCGGACAAGAAGGAACGCCGCGACCTGTGCCCGGTGGACATGAACGAGTGGCACAACTTCGCGTTCGAGTGGACACCGGAAGCACTGGTCGGCTACGTCGACGGAGCCGAGTGGTTCCGGCTCTCGGGCGGCGCGGGCCCCGACCGGGGGGACATCCAGTCGATGCCCTCGGGGCACCTCAACATCCAGCTCGACAACTTCACCGGCGACGGCGGCCTCCGGCCCGCGGTCTTCGATGTCGACTGGGTCCGGGTCTACGAGTGACCGACCCGACGGACCAGGAGGACGCGGCTGCCTGAACGAGACCTGCAGGGCACGTAGGTACTGGCATTCGGTGGGCGGCACGTGCTGGTAGCCGGGTCGCGAAAACGTACAGGAACGCCGCGCAGCGCCTGTGCCCGTCACCGCGGGACGTGAGAGCAGCACACCTGCTTGCGGTCCGTCCCGCGAGCGGGCGCAGGGTGCAGGGGCAGGGCTTCGGGGGGTTGTGAGCAGACGGGGCCGGGCGGACGCGAAGGACCGGGAGACGGCCGCGCGTCCGCCCGGTGCGGCCCCGCAGGCGCCGGCCCACCGGTGGAGCGGGAACACGGCGCGGCCGGCGGACGGCCCGCTGCTCCCCCTGCCGGTGGGCGCAGATCTCCCCTGCCCCTCGGCACCGGCATCCCGGGCCGGTGATGCCGGAACCAGCCGGACGCAGGCGGCATCGATCGTCGCGAACGCGCTGCGGCGTGAGGCCTGCCGGAGAGCCCTGGTCACCGTCCACCTGCGGGGGAAGGGAAAGCACGGCCCTCCCGGCGTCGGCGGGCTCGCCGCCCCGCGCAAGATTCCGGTCAGCACCCCTACGCCGCCGGGAAGCTCGCGCTTCACCGCACGGACTGCCGCGAGGCGCCGGCCGGTGACGTGGGGAGCGGCGCCGGTCGCGCACCGCCTCCGGCGACCTCCCCGCGAGCCGGACCACGCTGCCGGACACCGACGGGCCCCTCTTCGATACGGACGAATACCCGGGTGACCTCCGGCGGTGCCGGGGCGCAGCATCCACCGAGACCGCGCGCGGACCTCGGGCCCCTCGGCGCCGGCCGGCGGCGCGGAGGACCGGGCCTGAGGAGATTTCAGACCGTACGGCCGTGCTGTATCGGTGAAGCCCCGGAGAACACGCTCGAACGACTTCTCGATCCAGGGGATCCCCTCGGCTTCCGGCTCGGCAGCCTGCCACCACGGGGTGACCGAGGCAGGTCACTCGTGAACGAGTGAGAGGGATCCATGATCGAGTTTGATCGACGTTAGCGCTAGGGAAGGTTCGGCAACGCCGATCGTTCAATTAACGGACTGTAGCGGTGGAGTGCCGGAAGGTGAGCCGGTACGTTCGCGGACAGAAGCCGACTCTGGTGCGGGGCCAACCACTTTCCAGAGCCGGCTTTTCCACCCGTCGTTCCAATGACCAAGGAGGGCTTCATGCCTCCCGACCATGTCTCCAGTACGGCCTGGGAAGGCCCCCGGACTGGGCGTTTCGACCGTAGCATCCCTCCGGCACGAGGGGGTGAAACCCGCGAGTGGCGTGACAATCAGGTCAACGTCCAGGTAGGGCCCTTCCTTGCTGTGCCAGTTGTCGGCGTCGTCCTCGTTCTGCGTCCCGAACTCACGGAGGTCGCCGTGGTGTGCGCCGGGCTGGCACTCACCGCGCTGAGGCGGTCCCGCGTCCAGTACCAGCGGATTCGCTGGAACTGACGGCAGACGGAGGCGGACACCTACGATGTCTGCCTCCTCCGCCCGATCCACATCTCGTGGCACCGAGTGCACAGTGTCACGGCACCGAGGGCCTCCAAGCACCTCTCCACAGGCGGAAAGTAGACGTTTCCGTGCCCTGCCTCCCTGACGCAATCCCTCAGAAGGGCTATGCCCGTGTCCCCGAACGACCAGTCGGAAGCCCCTTGCCTCGGCCCCGGCTGCCTCAACTCCGTGAAGCAGACAGGTGTCGGACGTCGGCGCGTCTACTGCTGCGACCAGTGCGGCACCCGCTACCGCCGCTACGCCCGCCCCGCCACGGACAACAACGCGTTCGCCGAGGCCTCGCTCGCCGACCTGCGACGTCTCACGGACCAGTTCGACCTGAGCGGCAACGATCCCGAGCGGTCCCTCAAGCTGATCCTGGAGTGCGAGAAGGCATGGAAGGACCTCAAGACCGCCGTCGTCCTCCAGAGCCGCGACAGCCGGATGAAGATGCCGGTGATCGCAGACAAGCTCCACATGAGCGCCAGTGCGCTGGCCAGGATGATGGAAAGCGCTCCCGGCCGTCGCGAGCGGCGCCTGACCCCTCCCCTCGTAGCGTCGCAGCCTTCTCCGCCTCGTTCCCAGCGCCACCCGGTGCCCGGACCGCCACGGGCTCGGCGCCCGGAGGGCGGCACCGGCGACACGGACGGCGCCGCCCCAGGCCACGGCCCAGCCGCAGCCCTGGCGAGCGCGTTGTCCCACCTGCACCGTCAGAGCGGCACGACGCACAAGGCACTGGGCGACCGGGTCGGGGTCGACCCCTCCTACATCTCCCGCGTCATCAGCGGTGAACGCATCCCTTCCTGGGAGGTCACCCGCAAGCTGGCCCAGGCCCTGGAAACCGGGCCGGAGGAGATCCTCCCCCTGTGGAGGGCCGCCCGCGGCTACGACGCGGCCAGCACCTCCGACCTCCAGGCGGCACTGCGCGGGCTGCACACCGCCGCCGGCCGTCCGAAGACCGAGGCCCTGAAGGCCAAGACCCATCTGACGGACGAGCAGATCACCAACGCCTTCACCGGCAGCACGCTGCCCGACTGGGAGACCACCGCGACCCTCGTCAACGCGCTGCACGGGCAGTGCGACCTCATCCGCCCCCTGTGGGACGCCGCCAACGTGGCGAACCTCTCGAACGCCGCCTCCAGAAGCTCCACCTGCACCATCCACGTCGGGACCTTCGGATGACCGCTCCCCCGCTGCACCGGCCCCTGGACGCCACCGGCATCATCCTGCCCGCCGCGTTCCGCGCCTTCCGCGCCCTTCAGGAACCCGCCTACCGCGCCTATACCGACGCACATGCCTCCCCCGGGGACACCGGCTTGATCCTGGGCCTGGCCTTCGGGGAACTGGCCGCCCACTGGTCCGTGATCATGCTGCGCCCCGACCCGGCCGCGTACGCCTGGGACCTCTTCGCCGCTACCGTCCGCCACCGCGTCAGCCGGCTCAGGATTTCCGCCGCGAGCCCCTTGCAGTACGAAGTCGTCGTGCTCCACCACCTCGCCGGCTGCGGCATCGACCGCACCAGCGAAACCACCGGCCGCTCCCGGGACAAGATCCGCCATCTTCTGCGCACCTGGCACCCGGGAGCGGTGGCGCCACTGCCGGAGGCCGGCACGTCAGCCGATCCGGCGTAGGAGGGCTTTGCCCCACGTCCCCACCGGCCGGGACCACCTCCGCTGGGCACATGACACCGTCCAGAACGAGACCGTCGGGGAGCTGCACCACGGCCACGCCGGACCCGGCTCCCGCGCCGGCCCATGCGCGCCCGCCGCCGACCGCGCGTCCGGTGACGCTCCCCGGCACCCGCCGCCCCGCCCGGACCAGGGCCGTGCGCGCCCGCGCGTCGTCAACGGCCGTACGTGGTGCGGCACAGCTCGACGATGTCGGCGGAGGCGACACCCTGGCCCGACGCGCAGACAGTTCGCATGTCGTACGTCTGACGGGGCTGCACCCTGCGGGGCGTGCCCGCACGGCGCGGCGGTTCGGGGCGGGCGGGGGCCACGCGCCGCGGTCGGTCACGGACCTCCTGGCGGGCCGGTGGCGCGACCGCGTCCGCACGCCGGGTCGGCGCGTGCCCTCCCTCCTCCCGCTTCTTCCGTTCCTTTCCCCTGGTGCGCTCCGGCTGCTCCTCCGCCTTGCCCAGGGCGTCATGGACCGCAGGGGGTTCGGTGGGCTCCGGGGACGCGTGGGCAGCGGGGGCGTTGCCGGAATGCACGGAAGCCGCAGGCGCGGGCCTCTCCGTTTCGCCCTGCACAAGGACGCAGCCGGCCGTGGCCAGCAGGGCGACGAGCCCGAGGGACATGGACCGCAGATTCATGTCCTGGTCAACGAGAAGCCGCGCGACCGGACACGTCCGGATGCCGCCCCGGACCGGAACCGCTCTTCAGACGGACAGACCTGACCGTGCGATACCGAGCGCGCGGTGAAGGGTGCGGGACAACGAGGTCCGCTGCGCATCCGTGCTCCACGCCCACTGCTCGACCGCGATGCGGAGCGCGCCGTTGAGCACGGTCGCCTGCACCCTCGGCTCCAGGTCGCCCGGCCCGTGGCCCGTCCGCTCGGCGATGATCTCGGCGAAGACGAGCTCCGCGTCATGGTGGACCTGGAGCCACACGGCGCGCAGGCCGGGCTCGGTACGGGTGAGAAGGACCAGGTCGCGCAGCGCTTTCGCATCGGCGTCCACGGCCGCGTCCGGCAGCGAGGGCGGGGTCCCGGCCACGACCTCCACCAGCGACCGGTCGCGTGGCCACGACCTCATGAGCGCGGTGGCGAAGTCGAGCGCGTACGTCAGCAGAGGGCTGACGCACAGTTCCTTCGACGAGGTGTAGCGCCACAGGGTCCGCTGCGAGATTCCCGCGGCGGCGGCGATGTCGTCGGCGGTCGTCGCGGCCACGCCCCGGTCGGCGAAGAGGCGCACGGCTTCGCGGGCGATCTCCAGCCGGGTCGCGGCCTTGCGGCGTTCGGTCAGCGGAGGGCGCCCGAGGCGGGCCACGCCGTCGGCTCCGGCAGCGGCAGGGCCCTGCGTCCCTCCCCTGTGCGCGGGTTCCACGGTTCTCGGCCACCTTCCTTCCAGCTGCGCTCATCGTATCGGCATCTTTTCTGGCACCGCTCGCCATTTTGGCACTGTCCGCCATCAAAGGTAGCGTGCTTGCACCATCACCGAACACGAGGAGCATCACGTGAGCGTCACCACCAGCGGCCCCGGCCGCAGCGTCGTGGTCACCGGCGCCGGATCGGGCATCGGCAGGGCCACCGCCCTGCTGTTCGCGGAAGAGGGCGCGCGAATCGTGATCGCCGATGTCGACGACACCGCCGCCCGGGCCGTCGCCGAAGAGGTGAAGCAGGCCGGAGGGACCGCGGTGACCGTGATCGGCGACCTGCGGGACCAGGCAGTCGTCGACCGGGTCGTGACAACGGCGACGGAGGAGTTCGGCGGCATAGACGTCCTCGTCAACAACGCCGGGATCATGGACAGCATGTCGGCGGCGGCCGACACCGGCGACGACGAGTGGGAGCGCGTCATCGGCATCAACCTCACGGCCCCCTTCCGCCTCACGCGGGCCGTCCTGCCGCACATGCTCGCCGCCGGGAAGGGCGCCGTCGTCTTCACCGCCTCGGAGGCCTCACTGAGGGGCAGCGCCGCGGGTGCCGCGTACACGGCGTCCAAGCACGGCATCGCCGGACTGACCAAGTCACTGGCGGTCATGTACCGCGACAAGGGAATCCGCTCCAACGCCATCGCACCCGGCGGCACGATCACCAACATCCGGGTCGACGCCGACCGGGGCGCCCACGGCCCGGCCGCCCTCGCCCCTTACATGGGCAACGTCGGCTCACCCTCCCGGGCCGAGGAGCAGGCGGCGGCGATCGTCTTCCTCGCGTCCGACGCGGCGAGCAACATCAACGGGGCGATCCTTCCCGTCGACAACGGCTGGTCCGCGGTCTGAGCACCCCTCACTTCGCAGCACGGAGACGTCCGGGCCCGCGGCCCCGAGCACGGTTCGGTGCGGACCCGCGCGGGAGGACCGAGCCGGTCCATGGGTATCGCCGTGAGCCCCGCCGCTTCGCCGGAATCGCCGCCGCACCGGGCGGTTCGCCCGTCCTGCCGGCCGACGACGAGGGCACCCTGATACGGCTGCTCCTGTCCGGACCCCGGTGAGGACGTCCGGCAGCGGCCGCTGCTCCGTCGTGGCACCCGCACGGGCCACGGCAGGGCAGCGGCCCGGTCAGTCGAAATAGGATTCGAGCGTGCCACGACGCCGGACGTCGAGCGTCGCGCAGTGGAACGAGCCTCCGAACGGCGCGTAGTTCAGCAGGTCGCACGGGATCGGCTCGAAACCCCACTTCTCGAGCGCGCGCAGCATGCCCGTCTGGCGCCTTTCCGCGATCACCCGCTTCTCGTCGACCATGAGAACGTTCATGCTGAGCCACTTGCCGCAGAGCGAAGTGATCTTGAGCAGCCGGTCGTCGATCGGGTCGGGCTCAGGGGCCACCAGGATGTCCCACGTCTTCAGGATGTCGGGCAGGCGGCCGACATCGACGTATTCAGGATTGACCAGCGCCTTTCCGGGAGCGAGCACAAGGAAGGTCGTGTCGATGTGCATGGGGGTGCGGCAGCGGCTCTCGATCTCGTGGATGCGGTATCCGGGCCCGAGGTGGCGGCGCAGCCAGTCGATTCCCATGCGGTTGGTGACATTGCTCCGTGTGACGAAGAGGTCGCGTCCCGCCCGTACGAAATCCGCCGCATCGAACACCGGCTCGAACTCGGTGAGGATGTAGCGCAGGGGCTCGTCGGCCCCGGGGGTCCGGAAGCTCTTGTCGAACAGTTCTTCGGTGAGCTGTGGCTTCGGTGCCGCCGTCCAGCGCGCACCACGCCGGAAGTAGTCCTTGAGGAGCGCGCGGTAGGAGTGGGTCTCGAAGTACCGGCACGGCCAGGCCATCGGGGTCTCGATGATCTCGTCGCCGATCACGATCATGCTGTCGCGCGGGCAGGTGTTGCAGAATCCGCGCGACGTCCAGTCGGGGGTGCTGAAACGCCGCCTGTGATCGACCGCGTCCGGGCGCGTGACCGTGATGCCCAGGGACTGGAGCACCTCGACGAACTGGTCGAGTTCGGTCCGGGCCCGCTCGACCAGCCTGCGCGGGTAGGTGAAACCCGCGGCGACGCCCTGCAACCGCGCCGCCCAGGGCGGGATGTTGCACGCCACGACCGGATGGCTGGAGGGAATGGTCGCGCCGTCGAGCCTCCCGACGATGATTTCTTCCAGCGGGTCCCACTCGTTGTGTGAATTCACCGGCGAAGCGAGATCCATGTGCGGCTGCTTTCGGTCATAGAACGGCAGTAACCCCATGCTTTCTATGCGCCACTCAAAGCAATCACGCAGGGAGGGCCCCGTCAAACGAGAGGGGCCGGTCGCCGGTGTCCGGACGGGCGGCACCGGCTTCGCGACCCGCCGGGAGCGCTGTCGCGGCCCGCGCGCCCGGGACGCGCCAGTGCGCGGGCCGCTCCCGCCCGGCCTGCGGCCCCGTCCGGGTCCGCGCCCCTCAGCTCGTCGAGGCGGCGCCCCCGCCCCGTCCGGCCGGGCCGTGGGTGAGCCGTCCGCCAGCGGGGCGCCGGTGGCATAAGCCGTCGTCCTGCCTGGGTACAGTCGGGCGACCGGATCACCGAGCCAGGAGGAGCACAGCCGGACATGGCGGTGGACATCCTCGACACCCGTATCCTCCGGCTGCTCATCGAGCAGCCGCGCACCAGCGTGCGCGAATACGCACGCATCCTCGGCGTGGCACGCGGCACCCTTCAGGCCCGTCTGGACCGCCTGGAGCGGGACGGGGTGATCACGGGCACAGGCCCCGCCCTCTCCCCCGCGGCGCTCGGTCACCCGGTGCTCGCCTTCGTCCACCTGGAGGTCACCCAGGGGCACCTGGACGAGGTGGGTGAGGCACTCGCGGCAGTCCCGGAGATCATCGAGGCGTTCTCCACCACCGGGGGCGGCGACCTCCTGACCCGCGTGGTGGCCCGCGACAACGGGCATCTGGAGGACGTGATCCAGCAGCTGATCCAGCTCCCCGGCGTGGTCAGGACCCGGACCGAGGTGGCTCTGCGCGAGCGCGTGGCCCACCGGGTCCTGCCGCTGGTCGAGGCGGTGGGGCGGGCAGCAGGCTCCGGCTGATCCCCGTCGGGCATGCTGGGGCCATGAACCCCCCGCGCATCCCGGCACCTTCCGTCCTCTTCGATCTCGACGGCACCCTCGTCGACAGCGAGCCGAACTACTACGAGGCGGGACGCCGGCTCCTCGCCCGGTACGGTGTGCGGGACTTCAGCTGGGAGAACCACACACGCTTCATCGGGATCGGCACCCGTGAGACCCTCACCGTCCTGCGCGAGGAGTACGGGATCGAGGCGCCGGTCGACGAACTGCTGGCCGGCAAGAACGCCCTCTACCTGGAACTCGCCGGGACCTCCACCACCGTCTTCCCCGAGATGCGCACCCTGGTCGAGCGGCTGCACGAGGGCGGGGTGCCGATGGCGGTGGCGTCGGGCTCGTCCAGGGCGGCGATCGCGGCCACGCTCGCGGTCACGGGGCTGGACGCCTGCCTCCCCCTGTACGTCTCCGCGGAGGAGGTGGCGCACGGCAAGCCGGAGCCCGATGTGTTCCTGGAAGCGGCCAGGCGGCTCGGCGTGGCGCCGGAGTCCTGTGTCCGTCCCCGGCGTACGGGCGGCTCACGCGGCGGGGATGCGCTGTGTCGCGATTCCCGACGCCGCAGCGAACGCGGACGGGACGGCGTTCGGGAAGGCCGAGCTGCTGTTCCCGGGCGGACAGGCGGAGTTCACCGCTGCGGCCGTGCTCGACTGGCTCTCCGCCGGGTGAGATCAGGCCGGACCGGCACGCCGCCCGGCCGGATCCGGCGTCCCGGGCTCCGGCCGGGCGAGCGGAGGTCCGGGGGACCGATATCCTGGTCACGCCGCGCACCCCGACGCACCGTACCGAGGCGATGAGCCCGATGAGGTCGCCGCCGCGGCAGTCGGAGCGGGCCACAATTCGAGATTGGTGTGCACAGGTGCTGGTTGCTGGACGGTACCGGCTGATATCCCCCATCGGCCGTGGCGGTATGGGCGAGGTGTGGCGCGCCACGGACGAGGTGCTGGGGCGGGCGGTGGCGGTGAAGCTGCTGCTGGGCGACCAGGCTGACGCCTCGTCGACCGCTCGCTTCCGCCTCGAGGCACAGACGGCGGCGCGTCTGAGTCACCCGCACCTGGTGGCCGTGTTCGACTTCGGCTCCTGGGAGGACCGCTTCTACCTGGTGATGGAACTGGTCGAGGGCAGGAGCCTCGGGGACCTGCTGGAGGCTCAGGAACGGGTCCATCCCGAGCAGGTGGCCCGAATCGCCGGTCAGGCGGCCGCCGGTCTGGCCGCGGCGCACCGGCAGGGCATCGTCCACCGTGACATCAAGCCCGGCAACCTGATGCTGGACGCCGACGGATCCGTGAAGATCGGGGACTTCGGCATCGCCCAGTTCGTCGACGACCCCTCGACGGCGTTGACCACAGCCGGCCACATCGTCGGTACGAGCCTGTATCTGGCTCCCGAGCGGGCCCTCGGACGCACGGCGGACTCCGCGTCGGACATGTACTCCCTCGGCTGTGTGATCTATCAACTACTGGTCGGCCAGCCGCCGTTCCGCTCGGACACGGCGACTGCGACGCTCTACCAGCACGTGGACACGCCTCCGGTACCGGTCAGGCAGCGAGGGGCGGACGTCTCCCCCGCCTTCGATTCGTATCTGCTGGGCCTGCTGGCGAAGCAGCCCGAAGACCGGCCGAGTGCCCAGCAGGTCTCCGACTGGTTCCGTACGGATGCGTGGCGCGGACGGCCGGAGCCGCTGCCGCAGCACACTCCCCCCGCCCCGTGCCCCACTGCCCCGGCCGCCTCCTCACCGGCCCCGGCTCCGGGTGCCCCGGCTTCCGGGGGCGTGTCGACGTACCGTCTGCCGCAGGCCACCGGGCGCCGGCGGGCGGCTCCCGCCCCCAGGACGTCCAGATCCGCCGCCAGGTCCGCGTCCGGACCGGTCACGGCGCGCCGGATGAGCACGAGTGAGGCCATCCGCCGCCGCCCGCGCGTGGCGAGCGCCGTGGCCGGTACGGTCGCGTTCCTGGCGGCGGTGTACCTGGGCACGATCCTCTTCGCGCCGGACACCGGAGCCGCGGACACCCCGGAGACCGGCTCGACCCCGACGGCCGGGCTCGAGTCGCCGACGCCGGCCGAACCGGCGGTGGCTCCCGCTCAGGACGGCGAGGACGACTGAGCCACCGACTCACCAGCGCGGATGGACCTCCGCGCGGATCCGGCGGTCGTACAGGTCGCGCACCGCGTCCAGGGTGCTCTGCGGGAGTGCCGGAAGCGCCGCGGCGGACGCGTTGGCCCGGGCCTGTTCCACCGAACGCGCACCGGGGATGACGCTGGTGACACCGGGCTGCTGGATGATCCAGCGCAGTGCGGTCTGCGCCGGGGTGGCGCCCTCGGGGGTGAGTCCGGCGAACTCCGCGGCGGCGGCCACGCCGGTCGCGTAGTCGATACCGGAGAAGGTCTCACCCTGGTCGAACGCCTCACCATGGCGGTTGTACGTGCGGTGGTCGTCCGGGGCGAAGACCGTGTCGGCGGTGTACTTCCCGGACAGCAGCCCGGAGGCGAGCGGAACACGCGCGATGATGCCGACCCCTGCTTCGAGGGCGGCGGGGAGGACCTCGTCGAGCGGCTTGAGGCGGAACGGGTTGAGGATGATCTGGACACTGGCGACGCCGGGCCTGGCGATGGCCGCGAGTGCCTCGGCACACGTTTCGACGCTCACCGCGTAGGCGGCGATCCGCTGCTCGGCGACCAGCGTGTCCAGGGCGTCGTACACCGCGTCCGAGGAGAGGACGGCCGTCGGCGGGCAGTGCAGCTGTACGAGATCGAGGGTGTCGACGCCGAGGTTGGTGCGTGAGCGGTCGTTCCAGGTGCGGAAGTTGTCCAGGACGTAGTTCTCCGGCAGTTGTTCGGCGCGCCTGCCCATCTTGGTGGCGACGAAGACGTCCGCGTCCGGCCGGTCCTTCAGATAGCGGCCGATGAGCTGTTCGCTGCGGCCGTCGCCGTAGACGTCCGCGGTGTCGAAGAAGGTGACGCCCGACTCGACTGCGGCGTCGAGGACGCCGAAGGCGTCGGCCTCCCCCACCTCGCCCCAGTCCCCGCCCAGCTGCCAGGTGCCCTGTCCTACGACCGATACGTCACGGCCGGTCCTGCCGAGTGTGCGCTGCTCCATGTGGAGCATGCTACGTCGGCGCGCGGGGCCGGCGCGGAGAGCCGCCGGCCCCGCGCGCCGTGCTCGGTCGCCGGTGGTCACACGGACGTGGTCGACCACGGGCTGCTGCGGGAAGCTGGTGCTGCCGTCCGGGCCGCCGGGCCGGTAGCCGCCGACGGCGAGGCCGAGGATGAGGAAGAACGACTTGTCGAGCGCCCGGGCGTTGCCGTTCAGGCCGGCGGGTGCCCTGCACCGGCAGACGGTGCCGTCGACGGACCAGATGAGGGAATCGGGTGCCCGGTCCACGGCGAAGGTGTGGAAGTCGTCGGCGAAGGCGGCCCCGCCCGGTGGTGCAGCCGGCGCCTCTTCATGCGGCGGCGCACGGTGTGAGGGGAGGAAGGCATGGTCATCACATCATTCCGGGGCAGGGGATGAGAGTCATGGTCATGACAAGCAGACACCGAGAGGTGAACGCGGGACACCCTCATACCAGGCATGTCCTTCAACACTTGATTCAAGGCAGCGGCCCGAGGTCCTCACGCGTCTGATCCGGACCGGGTGGGTACGGGTAGAGAACGCCGCGGCAGGGAACGGACAACTCATGCGCATCCGTAGTGAAATCGCCCTTCCCGCTGTTCTCACCGTCACCTTCGCCCTGCTCGCTCCGGCCGGCGCCGCGACGGCCTCCTCATCCGCCGCGCCCGCTCTCCCCGCCTGCCGGGAAAACAGCCTGCGTGTCACCGCCGCAGCTTCGGACCGGCCGGAGACGGTGCGGATCGGCGTCACCAACCACGGGGCACAGGCGTGCGCCGTCGACCGCATCCCCACGGTCGTCTTCGGTGATCTGGACGGCCACGCCCTCCCGGTTCCCGAAGGGGAGAGCGGTCCGTACCGCCTGCCGGCCGGGAGTTCCGCCTACGCCGCGGTGCGCACCCTGGATCCGTCGGCCACGGAGCTGCGGGTGGTGGACCGGCTGACCGTCGCCGGGAACCCCGCGCACCGTGGACGGACCTTCGGCGCCGCCTCGCTCGGGGCGCCGGACGGGATCCGCGTCTGGGAGCCGGTGACCACCTGGTGGCATCGCTCGAGCGCGGCGGCCGACGCGGCACTCGGGCATCACCCCGGCTGACCGGCGGCTGTGCGCGGGTCCCGCGCACAGCCGCCGCCATGCGGCGTGCGGCCGCGGGCGGCACAGTGGAGACACGGACCGCGCGGGCGCGCGCGGCCCCGGCCGGGCAGGCACACGTCGTCCGGCCGCATCCCGGTGGAAGGATCAGGCGTGGACAGCGAGAGCACACGGCGTTTCGTGGTGCAGATCCACGACGCCCGGCGTATGCATTTCGACTTCCGTCTCGAGGTCGACGGCGTCCTGAAGTCCTGGGCCGTGCCGCGCGGCCCCTCGGACAACCCGAGCGACAAGCGGCTGGCCGTGCCGACGGACGACCACCCCCTGGAATACCGCGAGTTCGAGGGGGTCATTCCACAGGACGAACGGGGCAGCGGCACCGTGATCGTCTGGGACCAGGGCACCTACCGCCCCACCAGCCACGACCTCGCGGGCGCCCCCGTCCCGTTCGCCGAGTCCCTGGAGCACGGGCACGCCACGTTCTGGCTCGACGGGGCGAAGCTGCACGGCGAATTCGCGCTCACCCGTTTCCACATCGACGACGAGGACGGGATCCGGGGGCCGGAGGCCTGGCTGCTGATCAAGGCCGACGACCGCCAGGCCGTCCACGACCGGCCGGGCACCCCCGATCCGTATCACGCCCGCTCGGCCCGCACCGGCCGCACACTGCACCAGGTCGCCTCGGCGGAGCCGGAGAGCGCCCGCTGAGAACTCACGGCTGGAGCGGCGAGTCCTCTTCACCGGTGAGCCGCTCCAGGAGAGCTGCGTAGCGGGGGCGCCTGTCGGGGCGGGCGTGCCCGATGGCGTGCCGCAGAGCGGGAACCGCGGCGCCGCCCCTCAGCAGCACGCAGAAGTCCCGGTCACCGTCGGACATCAGGTGTGTACGGGACGGTCCGGCCGACGAAATACCCGCGCCTTCAGTTGCCCGGCCGGCCCACGGCACCGGCCCGGGGCCGGCCACCAGCCGGACCAGGCGGGCGGCTGCGTCGCCGGCACGGCTGTTCCCCGCGGTCCTGGACCGGCTCCGCGTCCGCGTGCTCCGGGGCGTGGACGAACCGGAGCACGCGGACATCCGGAGCACGCGGACACGGAGCCCCCGTCCGTGTGCCGACGGCAAGGAAGAAGCGGCCTCAGAAGGCCAGGGCTCACTCCCGCTCACCGGTCAGGAACGGTTCTTGACGGAGGCCAGGTGGGCGAACACCACGACGTTGTCCTCGTAGTCCTTCTTCTTCTTGTCGTAGACACCACCGCAGGTGATCAGCCGCAGCTGGGCGGTGCCGTCGTCGGCGTAGACCCGCTCACTCGGGAAGTCCGCCTTACTGAACGTCTCGACCGAGTCGACCTTGAAGGTGGCGACAGTACCGTCCTGACGGGTGATGTCCACGGTGTTGCCGGCCTTGAGCGTGCTGAGCAGCAGGAACACGGCGGGGCCGGTCTTGGTGTCGACATGCCCGGCCACCACCGAGGTGCCCCGCTCTCCGGGAGTGGCGCCGTCCTTGAACCAGCCCGCCAGATTCGCGTCGTTCGCGGGCGGCGCGTCCAGTTGCCCGGAGGGGCCGATGGACAAGGGCGTGAAGGGGGCGTCGACCGCGATCGACTCGATCGAGATCCGCTCGGGTTCGGACCGGGGCAACCCGAGCGGTGCGGCGGAAGCCGCCGGGGCGGGCGTGGCAGATGCCGAGGCTGCGGGGAGGGACACCACCGCGGGAGCGGGCGGGACTCCTGCTGATGCGTCGAAGGAGTTGTAGACGAGGAGGAAGCCCAGCCCCACCGCCGCGACGGGCCACAGCAGGGAACGGCCGAGGGCAGGGGTGGCGGGGTCTGGGTCGGACGGCTGCGGGGCGGCCATGCGCATGCTGCCTTTCACGTACGGGAGGGGCGGGTGGCTGTACGGGGAAATCGACGCGGCCACCGCCCCGGGGAGGAGCGGCGGCCACGACAGGGTTCATCCAGCGGTGCGGCGCGTCGTTCAGACGGCCGCGGTACCCGAGGCGTTGCGGCGGCGCAGCTTGTACGCGACGGCGCCCAGGCCACCGAGCATCAGCACCGAACCGGCGGCCAGACCGCTGCCGGAGAGCGCCATCGCGCCACCGCCGGTGTGCACGCCGCCCTCGGGCTTCTCGTGCTTCCAGGTCTTCTCACCGTCCGTGCTGCTACCGGACTCCTTGTCCTTCTCCCAGCCACCGGAGCCGGACTCCTCGTCCTTCTCCCAGCCACCGGACCCGGACTCCTTGTCCTTCTGCCAGTCCTCGGAGCCGGACTCCTTGTCCTTCTGCCAGTCCTCGGCCGACACGCCGGCCAGCGCACCGCCACCGGCGTGCACACCACCCTCGGGCTTCTCGTGCTTCCACGAGTCCGGCTTCTCACGGTCGTCATTGCTGCCGGACCCGGACTCCCTGTCCGACTCCTCGCCCTTGTCCTTGTCCTCGCCCTTGTCCTTGTCCTTGTCCTTGTCCTTGTCCTCGTCCTTGTCCTCGTCCTTGTTCTCGTCCTTGTTCTCGTCCCTGTTCTCGTCCTTGTCCTTCTGCCAGTCGTCGGCCGACACGCCGGCCAGCGCACCGCCACCGGCGTGCACACCGCCCTCGGGCTTGTCGTGCTTCCACGAGTCCGGCTTCTCACGGTCGTCGTTGCTGCTGGCGGAGGAGCCGCTGTCCTTGTCCCAGTCGTCCGCCGAGGTCACGGCGTAAGCGGCGGGGGCGGAGACCGCGAGGACCGCCGTGACGGCGGCCGATGCGAACAGGGTGCGGGCAGAGCGCATGGATACACAGTCCTTTCGCCACCCCCGCGCTGGCCGACTGGTTGTCGGCTCATCGGATCACGGGTGCGACGTGATCCACCGTCAGCTGAAATCCGGAGGCGCACCACTCGGGAGGGCCGCATTCGAGCGACACGGTGGGCTCATCGTGTGACAGGTGACCAGATGTCACCCGTTGGACGGCACGCCACGCCGGAAGGAGGTTTGGGAGAAGACGATCATCCATGCAGAAGCTTTTTGCGGATGCGTGGAGTCACGGCCGAAGTGCCGTCACCGGCGCCGGGAGGCCTCGCGTACCCGTGGCCCAGGGTGGCCACGGGCTGCGCCGGGTGGCAGCGGACCGGCTGCCACCACGACACCGCCCGTGGAGAGCACGAGGTACACACGTCCACCGGCCTCGGCGGTGGCCGACGGGCAGCTCACGGTCCCACCGTCCGCCACTTCCTGAATCCGTGATCCGCCGGACATCACGCCTCCTCACCGAGGAGGGTCAGCCGGAGGGGCCGTCGCGAGGGCCGGCCGGAGGGGCCGTCGCGAGGGCCGGCCGGAGGGGCCGTCGCGACGGCGGAGCCCATAGTTCTTGGCGACAACGAGCCCTGATACATCCACCCTTGCACATCTCTTGACGCGTTCGCAACAAGGGGTGGAGTATCTCGCACAGTCGGAGAGAGCGCTCTCTGGCGTGCGCGTCGTGTATCCGCCCCACGGCTCAGGAGATCCCATGTACGCACCTCCGAACCCCCACAGACCCCCTTCGGCACCGCCCGGAAGACGCACCGGAGTGCTGGCCGCCCTCGCCGGTCTCGTGCTCTCGCTCCTGGTCTTCATCCCCCAGGCCCCCGCGAGCGCCGCCCCCGCGCTCCTCTCCCAGGGCAAGGCGGTGACCGCGTCCAGCCAGGAGAACGGCGGCACGACCGCCGCCTCCGCGGTGGACGGCGACAACGGAACCCGCTGGGCGAGCGCCTTCTCCGACCCGCAGTGGATCAAGATCGACCTGGGCACCGCCGCCTCGGTGAGCCAGATCGTGCTGCGGTGGGAGGCCGCTTACGCCACCGGCTACCGGATCGAGTTCTCCTCGGACAACAGCAGTTGGAGCACCGCCTACTCCACCACCACCGGCCCCGGAGGCACCGAGACGCTCAATGTCTCCGGCACCGCCCGCTACGTCCGGCTGACCGGCACCACCCGCGCCACCGGATACGGCTACTCCCTCTGGGAGTTCCAGGTGTTCGGCACGACCGGTGGAGGCGGCCCGCAGATTCCTGGCGGCGGCGACCTCGGGCCGAACGTACTGGTCTTCGACCCCTCGACCCCGAACATCCAGGGCAAGGTCGACGAGATCTTCAAGAAGCAGGAGTCCGCACAGTTCGGGACGGACCGCTACGCCCTGATGTTCAAGCCGGGCACCTACAACAACATCAATGCCCAGATCGGCTTCTACACCTCCATCGCGGGCCTCGGTCTCAAACCCGACGACACGACCTTCAACGGTGATGTCACCGTCGACGCCGGCTGGTTCAACGGCAACGCCACCCAGAACTTCTGGCGTTCGGCCGAGAACCTCGCCCTGAACCCGGTCAGCGGGACCAACCGCTGGGCCGTCTCCCAGGCCGCGCCCTTCCGCCGCATGCACGTCAAGGGCGGTCTCAACCTCGCCCCGAACGGTTACGGCTGGGCCAGTGGCGGCTACATCGCCGACAGCAAGATCGACGGCCAGGTCGGCCCCTACTCCCAGCAGCAGTGGTACACCCGCGACAGCTCCATCGGCGGCTGGACCAACGGCGTATGGAACATGACGTTCTCCGGCGTCGAGGGCGCTCCCGCGCAGAGCTTCCCCGAACCGCCCTACACCACTCTGAACAACACCCCGGTCTCCCGCGAGAAGCCCTTCCTCTACCTCGACGGCAACGCCTACAAGGTCTTCGTCCCCGCCAAGCGCACCAACGCACGCGGCGTCTCCTGGAACGGCACCCCGCAGGGCGAATCGATCCCGCTGAGCCAGTTCTACGTGGTCAAGCCGGGCGCGACCGCGCAGACCATCAACGCAGCGGTGCGACAGGGCCTGCACCTGCTGTTCACCCCGGGCGTCTACCACGTCGACGAGCCCATCGAGATCAACCGCGCCAACACGGTCGCCCTGGGCCTGGGCCTCGCCACGATCATCCCGGACAACGGGGTGACCGCCCTCAAGGTCGGCGATGTCGACGGCGTCAAGCTCGCCGGACTCCTGGTGGACGCCGGAACCCAGAACTCCTCGGTGCTCGTCGAGGTGGGCCCCGCGGGAGCATCGGCAGACCACTCCGCCAACCCGACCAGCCTTCAGGACGTGTTCGTCCGCGTCGGTGGCGCGGGCGCCGGCAAGGCGACCACCGCCATGGTGGTCAACAGCGACGACACGATCATCGACCACACCTGGCTGTGGCGCGCCGACCACGGTGACGGGGTCGGCTGGGAGACCAACCGGTCCGACTACGGCCTCCGGGTGAACGGGGACGACGTGCTGGCCACCGGCCTGTTCGTCGAACACTTCAACAAGTACGACGTCCAGTGGTACGGCGAGAACGGAAGGACGATCTTCTTCCAGAACGAGAAGGCGTACGACGCACCCGACCAGGCCGCCATCCAGAACGGTGACATCAAGGGGTACGCCGCCTACAAGGTCGCCGACTCCGTCACCACCCACGAGGGCTGGGGCATGGGCAGCTACTGCTACTACAACGTCGACCCGACCATCCGCCAGCAGCACGGCTTCCAGGCTCCGGTGAAACCCGGAGTGAAATTCCACGGCCTGCTCGTCGTGTCCCTCGGTGGCAACGGCCAGTACGACCACGTCATCAACAACACCGGATCCCCCACATCCGGTACGTCGACCATCCCCTCCCAGGTGGTGTCCTTTCCCTGAGCCGGGATGAGATGAGCGGAGTCGGCTCATCGGACGGGCGGCGCGGAGCCCGGCAGTCACTCCCTGCCGGGCTCCGCGTCATGTCGCGCGGCTCACAGCCCGCTCACGGCCCGTGCCCTCCCGCCGTTCACGCCCCGAACAGCGCCTTCAGATGCGCGGGCGGTTCCGGGCCGTGAACCGGGCCGGGCCCCTGCCGGGCTCCGCCCCGCGAGCATCAGCCGACGGTGCAGGCCTCACCGCCCAGCGTGAACGCGCCCGGCTCGGCGCTGCCACCCGTCGATGTGCCGGTGAAACCGAAGCCCGCCGAGGAACCCGGCGCCACCTTGCCGTTCCAGCCGGCGTTCGTCGCTGTCACCTTCGCCCCGTCCTGCCGGTGGGAGGCGTTCCACATCTGGGTGATCTTCTGGTCCCCCGGGAAGGACCAGCCCAGCTGCCAGCCGTCGTAGGCCGTGGCGCCGGTGTTGGTGACCGTCACCTCGGCCTGGAAGCCGCCCGACCACTGGTTGGTGACCTTGTACGTCACCGAGCAGTCGGCCTCCACCGGCGGCTCTGTCGGGTCGGGGTCGGGGTCCGGTTCCGTGCCTCCGCCATCACTGTCGGAGGACTCGCCGATCTGGATGCCCCGGCCGTTCGTGGAGACGTACACCCGGCCGTAGACCCGGGGGTCTCCGGTGATCGCCGCGCCGGTCCAGGCCCACTGGTGCGCGTCGTCGTTGATCCGCGTCCAGCCGGCACCCATGTCCGTCGACCGGAAGATGCCGCGCACCCCACCGATCTTCGCGCTGACGAAGACGGTCCGGTACGAGGCCCCGGAGGCCGCCTTGCCGAATCCGACGCTGTCCGCCTGCTCCACCCCGGAGAACTTGGTGAAGCTCGTGCCGGAGTCGGTGGAGCGCCAGAGCCCGTACGCGCCTGTCGGGGCGCCGCCTGCGAGCCAGATGTCGCCCTCCGCGCCGGGCAGAGCCTTGAAGCGGACGTTGCCTTCCGCCGGCAGCCCCTTCGCCTTCGCGGTGAACGTCGCTCCGCCGTCGGTCGACACGTAGAAGGTGCCGGCCTTGAACCCGTAGAACTTCTTCGGGTTCTCGCGGTCCGACTCGACCGTCGCCCCGGCCGGGATTCCGGTGGAGGCGGTCCAGGAGTTGCCGTATCCGGTGGTGCGGTGGACGGCCGCGCCGTCCGGGCTCCAGACGAATCCGCTGCCGTCCGCCGCCGCGGCGACCGTGCCGCCGCCGGTGACCCCGGCGGGCTCGGAACCCTGGAACCAGTTGGCGCCGTTGTCGGTGGAGAAGCCGATGTGCGGAGCGGCGTCGGCGTTGCCGACCCGTACGACCGTGTCCGGGGCCGCTTCGGCGAAGTCCAGGCTGGTGGTCGAGTCGAGGTTCGGCGAGGTGAACATCATGGCGGGCACCGCATCGAGATCCGTGTGCCGGAAACCGCCGATGTCACCGAGCGCACTCAGCAGCGGCGCGCCGGAGGGCGGGCTCGCCAGGTCGTTGACTGCTGTCTCCTCCAGGCCCTTCACCATGGGCGTGATCTTGAACTGGCCGCCGGAGTCCCAGGACGTGAGGTCCTCCGTGCCGTAGACCGTCGCGCCCGTGCCGTACATCATCCGGTCCGAGTCGAACGGGTCGATCTCCAGGGACTCCGTCATCCAGCCCAGCTTGGGCGCGGTCTCCGGCGGGGACGGATCGGCGCCCCAGCTGAGCCAGGGCACGGAGGAGACGTCCATGGTGTAGCGGTTGGAGCGGTTCGGATAGCTCGTGTATTCCCACGCCTGGGTCCACGTCGCACCGCTGTCGGTGGAACGGAAGATCTGGGTGTCGGGCCACCATGAGCTGTAGGCGGTCGCCATCAGGGTCCCGGGCTGCTGCCGGTCGACGGAGAGGCCGCTGAAGCCGTAATAGGTGTCGGCCTCCGCCACGGGACTGACGTCCGTCCACGCACCGGATTCCGTGTCGTAGCGCCAGATCTGCCCCTTGGCTCCGTCGTACGGCCCGCCCGTGTCACTCAGCGTCAGGTAGAGGTGGCCCGTCGAGGAGTCCAGGACACCCTTGTGCGCGAGGTATCCGGTGGGCTGTCCGGCGATCCTGGACCACGTGCCGCCGCCGTCGGTGGAGCGGTAGACGGTGTTCTCCTTGTCGGCCACACCGACGTAGATGTCCTGGGTGGCACTGCCCGCGCTGCCGGAGCGCTCGTCGAACGTCACCCACACGATGCCCTGGTTGTCGTTGCCGTAGCCGCTGGTGTCGGACGGGTCCTGCGCGTAGTTGCCGGGATTCGGGAAGGCGGTGACCTCCGACCAGGTGACCCCCGAGTCGGTGGACCGCCACAGCCCGTTGCCGCTGGGGGCGCCGAGGTACAGCACGGAGTTCTTGTTGGGGTCGACCGCGAGCCGCTCCCCCATCCCGCGTCCGGGCATGTTGCCGCCGAGCTTGAACGGCAGTGCGGCCGCCTTCCAGGAGGCGCCGCGGTCCGCCGAACGCAGAACCGCTCCGCTCGTCGGGTCCCAGCTGTTGGTGTACGTGCCGACGGCGGCGTACACGTTGTCGGGATCGGCCGTGTCGGAGGCCAGGCTCACCACCCCCGACCAGCCCCAGCGGTCCCAGTCCACCCAGTCCAGCAGCGGGGTCCACTTCTTGCCCGCCTGGTCCCAGCGGTAGGCGCCGCCGATGTCGGTGCGCGCGTAGGCGAGATTCTTCTCGGACCGGTTGAAGACGATGCCCGGTACGAAGCCACCGCCGTCGATCCGTGCGTTCTTCCAGGTGTAGGTGTCCGCCGCGATGGACACATCCGATGCTTCGGCCGGGGCGGGCCCCTCGTCCGAGCGTGCCACCGCCGGGTCACCGGCGACCGACAACCCGGCGGCAAGGGCGAGCGCCGCCACCAGGGCGGCGATGGGTCTGGTGCTCAAGCGCACGGAAACGTCCTCTCCGAGCTGGACCGCCGCGCAGCGGCGGTACGGAAACGAACAGAGATGGGAGCGCTCCCATAAAGCATCCCGATGGTAGCGCCGCACGTCGTCCGAGAGAAGAGGGATGCGGCCGTTTCATCGGATGAATCGGACCACCCCTCCATCCACCCCCGGCCGGCCGGCCCCGCGGTCGATCACACCGCCGACCGCCGCCGAGAAAGGCGACACGCCTTCTCCACACTTCCGCAGACGACGTGAGGCCGTGGACACACAGACCTGCAAACGCTCCATAAACGCGCCATCCATTCGCAGAGGGCGCACAAAAAAGGGAGCCACGCTCAGCTTCCACAAGGGCGTGAATACCGACAGCTTCCGAACTCCACCGACGGTGCGCATCGCATGCCCCTGGAATTGCACGGGCATCAGGAACGGAGAAACCTGCACACGGCGTACGCACATCGATCACGTGTTCAGGCACGAAACAGCAGGTCCGAGACGCGCAGTGAGTCGCTTGGGGAGGAAACGCCCCAATTCTGGGACATGAGGTCGCAACGGCGCGGAATGCATGCGGTGAAGCTCGTGGAGAAATCTCCGCCATGGAATGAACACTTCTGCACGTAAGTCGATTCCAATGGGCCGACAGCCACATATCCGCCGTAGTTCGATTGGCTGTGCGAGGCACAGGCGTGCTTTGATCCTGGGCCATACGGAGGCCGCACCACGGGTTTCCGTAGAAAAGCAATTTCCGTACGAAGGGCAGCGCTCATCATGAACTACACCCCCCAGGTCGAGACCGCCGAGATCTCCGACAGCGACCTCGACAACGTCTCGGGCGGCCTCGTCGGCGGCCTCCTCGGCAACGTCACGGGCACCGTGGAGAGCATCGTCCCGGTCGCCGGCGTCGTCGGCTCGGTCACCGGTCTCGTCGAGTCCGCCACCGGCGTGAACACCGGCGCGGTCACCGGTCTGGCCTCCGGCCTGACCGCCGGTCTCTGAGACACGGCAGCACCCACCGAGCCCCGGAACCCATCGGTTCCGGGGCTCGGTGCCGACCGCTGACAGGTGAGGGAAGAGTTACGTGCAGTTCCGCCAACAGGCCCTTTCCAAGCTGCAGTCGCCCGAACAGCTCGATCTTCCGGTGCGCTTCGCCCGCCCGCAGGGTCTGCTCGTCCTCTGTGTCACCGTCGCCGTGATGGCCGCCGCCGCCTTCTGGGCCGTGACGGGTTCCGTCGCCAGCACACTCGACGCGCCCGGCATCCTCACGCACTCCCGCGGCAGTTACATCCTCCAGAGCCCCGTCGCCGGACAGATCACCGAGGTCCTCGCCGACGAAGGCCAGACCCTGCCCCGGGACTCCCCCCTCCTCAAGGTCCGTACGGAGCAGGGAGAACGCGTCGTCCGTACGATCGACGCGGGCCGGCTCACCTCGGTGACGGCCACGATCGGCGCGGTGATCACCACCGGCGCGGACGTGGCGAGCGTCGAACGGATCGACGGCGCCGACGATCCGCTGGTCGTCCTGCTGTACGTGTCCGGGAGCAGTGCCGCCTCGGTCCCGGTCGGCGCCTCCGTCGACCTGACCGTCCAGTCCGTGCCCGCCCAGCAGTACGGGGTGCTGCGCGGCAAGGTCGCCGCGGTGGGCGGGACCGCGCAGACGCAGCAGCAGATCACCCGCTTCCTCGGTGACGCCCAGCTCGGCGAGCAGTTCTCGAAGCACGGACGGCCGTTGGCGGTCCTGGTGAAGATCGAGCGATCGGACTCCACCGAGTCCGGTTACCGGTGGTCCTCGGCCGAGGGCCCTCCGTACGCGATCGGCTCCATGACCCTGGCCACCGGCTCCATCCGCCTCGCCGACCAGCGCCCGATCGATTGGCTCCTCCCGTGACCGCACCGCCCCCCTCCCCCGCCGCCCAGCAGCTGCCGCCCCCCGGCCGCGGCAGGCACCGCCCGGAAGGGGCCCCTGGCAACAGGCGGCGGTCGCGTCCCGCGCCGAAGCCCGCGCCGGCGAAGACCGTGCGCACCCCCACCGTGCTCCAGATGGAGGCCCTGGAGTGCGGTGCGGCCTCGCTGGCGATGGTGCTCGGTCACTACGGCCGCCATGTGCCGCTGGAGGAGCTGCGGATCGCCTGCGGCGTCTCGCGCGACGGCTCACGTGCCAGCAACGTGCTCAAGGCCGCCCGGAGTTACGGCCTCCAGGCCAAGGGCATGCAGATGGAGCCCGCGGCCCTGGCAGAGGTCCAGGCCCCCGCGATCCTGTTCTGGGAGTTCAACCACTACGTCGTGTACGACGGCGTGGGCCGCCGCCTCGGGCGGCGTGGCGTACACATCAACGACCCGGACAAGGGGCGCCGGTTTGTGCCGAGCGAGGATTTCGACACCAGCTTCACCGGGGTCGTCCTCGTCCTCGAACCCGGTGAGGACTTCCGCCGCGGCGGCCGCAGACCCGGTGTCATGGCCTCACTTCCGGCCCGCCTGCGCGGCACCACCGGCACGATGCTGGCCGCCCTGCTCGCCAGCCTGCTGCTGGTGGCCGTCGGGGCGACGCTCCCGGCTCTGAGCCGCACCTACATCGACATGTTCATGATCGGCAAGCAGTCCTCGCTGCTGGGTGTGCTGTTCGCTGCGATGGGCACCGTGGTCGCCCTCACCGTCGTACTGACATGGCTGCAACAGGCGAATCTGCTGCGCGGGCGCATCATCTCCTCGACGCTGGGCAGCGCGCGCTTCTTCCGGCATCTGCTCCGCCTGCCCGTCACCTTCTTCTCGCAGCGCAGTCCCGCCGACCTCGTCCAGCGCCTCCAGTCGAACGACGCCGTGGCCGAGACGCTGGCCCGGGATCTCACCGCGGCCGGCGTGGACGGCATCGTCGTCCTCCTCTACGCGTTCCTGCTGTGGACGTACGATCCGCAGCTGACCGTCATCGGGGTGGGGATCGCTCTGCTCAACGTGGTCGCGATGCGCATCGTCGTGCGGCTGCGGGCCACCGGCACCCAGAAGCTGCGGGCCGACAGCGCGCGGCTGACGAACACCTCGTACACCGGTCTCCAGCTGATCGAGACGATGAAGGCCACGGGCGGCGAGAACGGGTACTTCCGGCGGTGGGCCGGGCAGCACGCGACGACGCTGGAGGAGCAGCAGCGCCTCGGGGTGCCGAGCGCCTGGCTGGGTGTCGTCGCTCCCGCTCTCGCGACGGTCAACAGCGCGCTGATCCTGTGGATCGGCGGGCTGCGGGCCGTCGAGGGGCACATCTCGATCGGTCTGCTCGTCGCCTTCCAGGCGCTGGTGACCCGCTTCACCGCACCGGTCACCCGGCTCAACGGGGTGGCGGGCCGGATCCAGGACTTCGCGGCCGACGTGGCCCGTCTCAAGGACGTCGAGAACTTCCCGGTCGACGCGCTGTACTCCCGCCGTGAGCCGGCCGCGAGCACCCGCCGTCTCAAGGGCCATGTGACCCTGGAGGGGATCACCTTCGGCTACAGCCCGCTCGACAAGCCCCTGCTCACCGGTTTCTCCCTGTCCGTGGGCCCGGGACAGCAGGTGGCCCTCGTCGGTGGTTCCGGCAGCGGCAAGTCGACGGTCTCCCGGCTCATCTCGGGGCTCTACAGCCCCTGGGAGGGCACGGTCCGTATCGACGGGCAGCGCCTGGAGGACATACCCCGCGGTGCGCTGGCCGCGTCCGTGTCCTTCGTCGACCAGGACGTCTTCCTCTTCGAGGGGACGGTCCGGGACAACGTGGCACTGTGGGATCCGTCGGTCCCGGACGAGGCCGTGACCGAAGCCCTGCGGGACGCCGCCCTGTACGACGTCGTCGCCCGCCGTCCCCGCGGCATCCACAGCCGGGTGGAGCAGGACGGCCGCAACTTCTCCGGCGGGCAGCGCCAGCGGCTGGAGATCGCCCGGGCGCTCGTGCGCCGCCCCAGCGTCCTGGTCCTGGACGAGGTCACCAGCGCACTGGACGCCGAGACGGAGCGCGTCATCATCGACAACCTCCGCCGGCGCGGCTGTGCCTGTGTCGTGATCGCGCACCGGCTCAGCACCGTGCGCGACAGCGACGAGATCGTGGTCCTGGACCACGGGACCGTCGTGGAGCGCGGCCGGCACGAGAATCTGGTGGCCGCCGGGGGCCCGTACGCCGAACTGGTCAAGGAGCACTGACGTGGCATCCGTACATCCACTCGCGGGCACGGAGGCACCCGGGCAGGACCCGGTCCTCGGCGCGCTGGGCGCTCTCGGAATGCCGGTCGACTGCACCGGGCTGCGGAGTATGTCGCTGGAGGGGCCCCAGGTGCTGTGGCTCGTCGTCGGCGGCGCCCTCGACCTGTTCGCGGTGGACGCGGTGGAACAGGGGCACTGGCACTTCCTGGGCCGGCTCGAACCGGGGACCCTCCTGCTGGGTCCCGTCGAGGGCCCGCAGCACACCCTGGTCGGACGGCCGCTCCAGGAGTGCGTGCTGCGCCGGATCCCGCTGCGTGAGCTGTACCGGCCGGAGTACGACGGCCAAGGGGCGTACGAGGGTCAGTACCGCAGCCGTTACGACACCGGGGACGCCACGCTGAGTCTGCTCGAGCACGCCTTCTCGCTCGGTGTGGGCCGCAGTCAGCGCGTGCTGTTCGAGGCTCCGCTGGACGGGCGGACTGCCCTCGACGAAACAGTGGGCGACGACGACGTCCTGTGGCTGCCGGTGTCGCCCGGCAGTGTGCAGTACGGCGCCGCGTTCAGCGCCGAGGCGGCGGGTGACCTGCTCGTCGACCCCGCGATGTGGCAGGGGATGGTCAATCAGCAGTACCGCCTGCTGTCGGCGCTGGACCGCTGGATCGAACAGCTGGAACGCGCTCACGAGGACCGGACCGCGGCGGGCATGAAGGCGGGTGAGGCCGTCCGCGAGGAGGCCGACCAGGCGCTGCTGACCTCGATCGGGCGGGCCGGGAGGGGCACTTCGCCCGCGAAGGGGGCGTCGGACGACGCGGTGTACGCGGCCTGCCGTCTGGTGGCCCGGGATGCCGGGATCGTCCTCGCGGAACCCACGACGGGCGGGGCGGTGAGCGACCGGACCGATCCGGTGGAGCGGGTGGCGGTCGCCTCGCGCATCCGCACCCGCGCGGTGCGGCTCGACGGACGCTGGTGGCGGGAGAACACGGGTCCGCTGGTGGGGCACCGGGCGGCGTCCGGAGCGCCGGTCGCCCTGCTCTGGCGCCGTGGCCGTTACGAGGCGGTCAACCCGCTGACCGGGCGGCGCAGCCGTGTCGGCAGCGACTGCGCGCAGGAATTCGACGAGCGCGCCGTGATGTTCTACCGGCCGCTGCCGGAACAGCCGTTGAACAGGCGGCAACTGCTGCGCTTCGGTCTGTTCGGCACCCGGGGCGACCTGCGAAACCTCATGCTGGCGGGGCTGGTGACGGTCGCGCTGGGGTCGCTGGTGCCGGTCGCCACCGGCAAGGTGCTCGGCGTGTATGTGCCCAACGCCCAGAACGCTCTCATCGTGCAGGTGTCGCTGGCCGTCATCATCTCCGGGGTCGTCTCGGCGGCCTTCATGCTGTTGCAGAACCTCACGATCCTGCGTATGGAGGGGCGGATCGAGAGCACGCTCCAGCCGGCGGTATGGGACCGGCTGCTGCGGCTGCCGACGAAGTTCTTCACCCAGCGCTCCACGGGAGAACTGGCGAGTGCGGCGATGGGTGTGAGCTCCATCCGGCGGGTGCTGTCCGGCACCGGGCCCGTCGTGGTGCAGGCGGGCACGCTCGGGGTGATGAATCTGGGTCTGCTGCTCTGGTTCAGCGTCCCGCTGGCGCTCACCGCCGTCGCGATGCTGGTGGTCATCGCCGGGGTGTTCCTCATCATGGGCATGTGGGAACTGCGCTGGCAGCGCCGGCTGGTCGAGCTCGGGAACAAACTGAACAACCAGGCCTTCCAGACACTGCGCGGGCTGCCCAAGCTGCGGGTCGCGGCGGCGGAGAGCTTCGCGTACGGCGCGTGGGCGGCGGAGTTCGCCCGCAGCCGTGAGCTGCAGAAACGGGCAGGCAGGATCAAGAATCTGACGACGGTCCTCAACGCGGTGTATCTGCCGCTGTGCTCGCTGGTCGTCTTCGTCCTGCTGGCGGGGCCGGCCCGGGGTTCCCTGACGGCCGGTGAGTTCCTGACCTTCAACACGTCGGTGACGATGCTCCTGACAGCCGTCACCCAGCTCACCGGGGCGTTCGTGTCCGCCGCCGCCGTGCTGCCGATGTTCGAGCAGATCAAGCCGGTGCTCGACGAGGCACCCGAGGTGCGCGGCGCCAGTGTCCAGCCCGGCGTCCTGACCGGGGAGATCGAGGCGAGGGGTGTGTCCTTCCGCTATTCCGAGGACGGTCCCGTCGTCCTCGACGAGGTGTCGCTGACCGTACGGCCGGGCGAGTTCGTCGCGATCGTGGGCCCCAGCGGATGCGGCAAGTCCACGCTGCTGAGGCTGCTCATCGGATTCGACAGGCCGGTCTCGGGCAGCGTCCTGTACGACGGTCAGGATCTGACGGCGCTCGACCAGGCGGCCGTACGCCGTCAGTGCGGGGTCGTCCTGCAGAACGCCCAGCCGCTGGCCGGGTCGATCCTGGACTGCATATGCGGCGCCGAGGTCTTCACCCAGGAGGAGGCGTGGGAGGCCGCGGCGATGGCGGGGCTGGCCGAGGACATCAAGCGCATGCCGATGGGCCTGCACACGATGATCTCCGGCGGCGGTTCGATCTCCGGGGGGCAGCGCCAGCGGCTGATGATCGCCCAGGCGCTCGTCCGGCGCCCGCGGATCCTGTTCTTCGACGAGGCCACCAGCGCCCTCGACAACGAGACCCAGCGCACCGTGATCGAGAGCACCAGGTCGCTGCGCGCCACCCGTGTCGTGATCGCGCACCGGCTGTCCACGGTCATGGGCGCGGATCGCGTGATCGTCATGGCGGACGGCCGTGTCGTCCAGGAGGGGCCGCCCGCCGAGCTCCTCGCGGACACGGACGGGCAGCTCCACGAACTGGTGCGGCGCCAGATGGGTCAGGACTCCCCGGGCCGTCGCCCACCGGGCCTGGGGGGCTCCACCGCGTCGCGGATGCTCGCGCGCGCGGCGGCGGCGACGGCTTCGGCGGTGATGCCGAACTCCTCGTAGAGCCGCTGGTAGTCGGCGGACGCGCCGTAGTGCTCCAGGCTGACGATCCGGCCGGCGTCGCCGACGACCTCGCGCCAGCCCTGGCCGACGGCGGCCTCGACACTGACGCGGGCGCGCACGTCCGGCGGCAGCACCTCGTCCTGGTAGGACAGCGGCTGCTCGGCGAACCATTCGCGGCACGGCATCGACACCACGCGGACGGCCAGCCCCTCGTCGACCAGCAGCTTGCGGGCGTCGAGAGCGACGTGGACCTCGGACCCCGTCGCCACGAGGATGACGTCGGGAGTGGTCCCGGACGCCTCCACGAGGACGTACGCGCCGCGCGCCGCTCCCCCGGCCGGGGCGTGCACGCCGTCGGCACGGTCGAGCACCGGGAGGTTCTGCCGGGTCAGGACGAGGCCGGCGGGCCGGTCGGGGTGTTCCAGGACCGTCCGCCAGCAGACGCCGGTCTCGTTGGCGTCACCGGGGCGTACGACGTCGAGGCCGGGGATCGCCCGCAGGGCCGCCAGGTGTTCGACGGGCTGATGGGTCGGGCCGTCCTCGCCCAGCCCGATCGAGTCATGGGTCCACACATAGGTGGCGGGGAGCTTCATCAGGGCGGCGAGGCGGACCGCGGGACGCATGTAGTCGCTGAACGTGAGGAACGTGCCGCCGTAGGGGCGCGTCAGGCTCTGCAGGGCGATGCCGTTGAGCACGGCGCCCATGGCGTGCTCACGGATGCCGAAGTGCAGGGTCCGCCCGTAGGGGCCTCCGGCGAACTCGCTCGTCTGCCGGTCGGCGGGGACGAAGGAGGGCTCGCCGTCCATGGTGGTGTTGTTGCTGCCCGCCAGGTCGGCGGAGCCGCCCCACAACTCGGGCAGGACCGGGGCGAGAGCGGTGAGCACCTTGCCGGACGCCTTGCGGGTGGCCATGCCCTTGGCGTCGGCCGGGAAGTCGGGCAGGGCATCGGTCCAGCCCTCGGGCAGCTCCTGCTTCAGCAGCCGGTCCAGCAGGGCTGCCCGGTCCGGACGGGCGGCGCGCCAGTCCTCGTATTTCCGCTGCCAGCGCTCCCGGGCGTCCCTGCCCCGTTCCCCGACCGCCCGGGTGTGGGCGAGGACCTCGTCCTCGATCGGGAAGAACACCTCGGGATCGAAGCCGAGGAGCCGCTTGGTGCCGGCGACCTCGTCGTCCCCCAGGGCCGCCCCGTGCGCCTTGCCGGTGTTCCTCTTCGTCGGGGCGGGCCATCCGATGACCGTGCGCAGCATGATCATCGACGGGCGGGACTGCTCCGCCTTCGCCGCCTCGATCGCGGTGAGCAGGGCGTCGACGTCCTCGACGTAGTCGCCCGTACGGGTCCAGTCCACGGTCTGCACGTGCCAGCCGTACGCGGCGAAGCGGCCCGGGACGTCCTCGCTGAAGGAGATGTCGGTGTCGTCCTCGATGGAGATGTGGTTGGAGTCGTAGAACAGCACGAGGTTGCCCAGCTGCTGGTGACCGGCCAGTGACGCGGCCTCGGACGCGACCCCCTCCATCATGTCGCCGTCGGACGCCAGCACGTACACGTGGTGGTCGAACGGGCTGGCGCCCGGTGCTGCGTCCGGGTCGAGCAGGCCCCGCTCCCGGCGCGCGGCCATCGCCATGCCGACGGCGGCGCCCAACCCCTGGCCCAGCGGCCCCGTGGTGATCTCGACACCACGGGTGTGCCGGTACTCCGGGTGGCCCGGGGTCGCCGAGTCCCAGGTCCGCAGCGCCTTCAGGTCCTCCATCTCCAGGCCGTAGCCCGCCAGGTAGAGCTGGATGTACAGGGTGAGGCTGGTGTGGCCGCAGGAGAGGACGAAGCGGTCCCTGCCCAGCCACTGGTCGTCCTCGGGATCGTGCCGCATGACCTGCTGGAACAGCAGGTAGGCGAGCGGGGCGAGACTCATCGCCGTACCGGGGTGGCCGTTGCCCGTCCTCTGGACGGCGTCGGCGGCGAGGACCCGTACGGTGTCCACCGCGCGCAGGTCCACATCGCTCCATCCCGCCCGTTCGGCCAGTGGCCGGGCCAGGCCGGGGTCCCGCTGTGCGGTGCTGCCGGAAGAGGATTGCTCGGGCGCCATGGTGTCGTCTCCCTCGGACGTCGCTTCTCGGTTCGACGGGACCGGCCGGTGCGGCTCGCCACCCCTCGCATCCTCTGTTCCCCCGCCCTCCTCCGCACCTGGAGCGGGCCCGGCGGTGCGGTGGGCTTCCGATGCTCACCGGGCGGCGCGGCGCCCGGCGCGGGCGGCGGCGGCGCAC
>Ga0196960_10000009_pt1 | contig 71772 bp, 48 predicted proteins | sample S3v_5metaG_FD_183187 | JGI IMG/M metagenome (GOLD analysis project Ga0196960, IMG submission 183187) | Soil microbial communities from Anza Borrego desert, Southern California, United States - S3+v_5 | ecosystem: Environmental > Terrestrial > Soil > Desert | place: USA: California | collected...
GCCGCCGCCTCACGCAGCGCGGACGCCAGCACCTCGCCGTCACCGGTCTCCGCCTCGCCGTTCTCCCCCACCCAGGGGATCGCGGTCACGATCACGGCGTCGCACGTCCGGTCGGCGAGCGCCTCGGCCAGCGCGTCCCGGAAGTCCTGCGGGCTCGCCTCCGTGGTGAGGTCGCGGGGCGGGCGCGGACGCAGCCCTTCCGCCAGGCAGGCGTCGTAGGTGAGGAGGCCGAGCGACTCCGAGTTGCCCAGGATCGCGACCCGGGGGCCGTCCGGCAGCGGCTGACCGGCGAGGAGCAGGCCGACGTCGACCATCTCCGTCACCGTGTCGACCCGGATCACGCCCGCCTGCCGCATCAGCGCGGAGACCGTCGCGTCGGGGATACGGCTGACCGGTACGGCGTGGCCCGGCGGATTGGTCCCGCTGTGCCGGGCGCCCTTCACCACGACCACGGGCTTCACGGCGGCCGTGCGGCGGGCGAGCCGGGTGAACTTGCGGGGGTTGCCGAGTGATTCGAGGTACAGCAGGGCGACGTCGGTGCCCTGGTCCTCGAACCAGTACTGCAGGGAGTCGTTGCCGGAGACATCGGCGCGGTTGCCCGCGGAGATGAAGGCCGACAGCCCGGCGCCCCTGCGGTGCAGACCGGACAGGAGGGCGATGCCGATGGCACCGGACTGGGTGAAGAGCCCGATGCGCCCGCTCCCGGGCGACTCCGGGGCGAGGGAGGCGTTGAGACGGACCGCGTCGGAGGTGTTGATGATGCCGAAGGCGTTCGGCCCGATGATCCGCATGCCGTACGAGCGCGCCTGCCGCACCAGTTCCCGCTGCCGCTCCCGGCCCTCGGCCCCGCGCTCGGCGTAGCCGGCGGACAGGACGACGAGGCCCTGGACCCCGTGCTCCCCACAGTCGGCGACGACCTCGGGCACCCGGTCGGCGGGAACGGCGACGACCGCGAGATCGACCTGTTCACCGATTCCGCCCACGGAGCGGTGCGCGGGCACCCCGTCGACGGCGTCCAGGCCGGCCGCGAAAGACGTGTTCACCGCGTACGTGCGTCCGGTGAAGCCCGAGCCGAGGAGATTGCGCAGCACCGTCCGGCCCACGCCGCCGGGCGCGCGGCCGGCACCGATGACCGCGACGGACCCCGGGGCCAGCAGGCGCTGCACGGAGCGCGCTTCGGCACGCTGCTCACGGGCGCGCTGGACGGCGAGGGACTCGGCCGTGGGTTCCAGGTCGAGGGTGAGGTGGACGGAACCGTCCTCGAAGCTGCGCTGCTGGGTGAACCCGGCGTCCCGGAACACCTTGATCATCTTGTTGTTGGCGGGCAGCACCTCGGCGGCGAAGCGGCGGATGCCCCGCTCCCTGGCCACCGCCGCGATGTGCTCGAGAAGGGCCGAGGCCACGCCACGGCCCTGGTGCGCGTCCTGGACGAGGAAGGCGACCTCGGCCTCGTCCGCGGGCGCGGAGGCGGGCCGGCCCTGTTCGTCGATCCGGTCGAAGCGGACGGTCGCGATGAACTCACCGCCGATCGTGACGGCGAGCCCCACCCGGTCGACGTAGTCGTGATGGGTGAAGCGGTGCACGTCCCGGGCGGACAGGCGCGGATAGGGCGCGAAGAAGCGGTAGTACTTCGACTCGTCGGACACCTGCTCGTAGAAGCTGACCAGCCGCTCGGCGTCGTCCGTGGTGATGGGCCTGATGCGCGCGGTGCCACCGTCGCGGAGCACCACGTCCGCCTCCCAGTGGTCGGGGTACGCGTGATGCGGACTCTGCTCCGGAGTGGGCTCCATGGGCAAAGCCTACGGCTCGGCGCACCGGTCGCGGCGGGTCGGCGGCAGGGGCACGCTGAGGAAGCCTGCGGGCGGTGCGTGGTGGGCGGCGGTGCCGGGCACAGCAGTACGCACCGCATGAGAGACTGGTCTAGACAACCCATTGATACGTGAAGGGCAGAACCATGGCTGAGCGCCGCGTCAACGTCGGTTGGGCCGAGGGCCTGCACGCCCGCCCCGCTTCCATCTTCGTCCGTGCCGCCACGGCCTCCGGCGTCCCCGTGACGATCGCCAAGGCGGACGGCGACCCGGTGAACGCCGCCTCCATGCTCGCGGTGCTCGGCCTGGGCGCCCAGGGTGGCGAGGAGATCGTGCTCGCGTCCGGGGCGGACAACGCCGAGGCCGCCCTGGACCGTCTGGCGAAGCTGGTCGCCGAAGGGCTCGAGGAGCTTCCGGAGACCGTCTGATCCCGGCCGCTTCGAGCCGGAATCAATTCCGCGGAAAAGCCGCGGCGCCCCACCGGGCGCCGCGGCTTTTCCGTTTCCCCGCTTCCCGCATCGGCAGAGATCCGGAAAACACGAATCAGGGCAGCAGGAAGAACGCCTTCCGATAAACGCCCTCTTTGTATACGGCCCTCTCGTTAATGGCGCGCTCCCGCGATGTTACGGAATGTTGCGAAGTCCTCACCCGCATCGGGCCCGCCGTGTGCCCCGGCCGGTCCGTGCGCCGCAGCCGGTGGGCCGCGGTGGTCCGCTCCGCGTGCTGGACGGCGAGCGCCCTGGCCCGCTCCGGGTCACGGCGCGCGACGGCGTCGACGAGAGCGCCGTGCTCGGCCCAGGAGTCCGCGGGGCGGACCGGCTGCTCGACGGCGTACATCCAGGCGATCTTGTGCCGGAGCTGGGTGAGCAGCGCGATCAGCGCGGGGCTGCCCGAGGCTTGTGCCAGCGTCTCGTGGAACCACCCGCCCAGCGAGCGCAGGTCCTCCCCCTCACCCCGGCGCACCCGCTCCTGTCCCAGCCTGACCAGGCCGCGGAGCACCTTGAGGTGCGCCTCCGTGCGGCGCTGCGCCGCACGGGCGGCCCCGAGGGGCTCCAGGAGCATCCGGACCTCCAGGAGGTCGGCGGCCTCCTGTTCCGTGGGTTCGGCGACACAGGCACCGGCGTGCCGGCGTGCGACGACGAACCCCTCGGACTCCAGCGTGCGCAGCGCTTCGCGCACGGGGACGCGGGAGACGCCGTAGCGACGCGCGAGCACCTCTTCGGTGAGGCGGCTGCCGCGCGCGAGGACACCGGAGACGATGTCGTCACGGATTGCCGTGCATACCGAATGAGCGGGAATGCGCATGTCCGAACCTCCGCCTTAATCCCCGCGGAACGCGGCCGATCGACGCCTTTTCCGTGACTCTATTGCAACCGGCGGGAATTTCCGATGGCGGGGTGTGAACCGTGGATATCTTTTGGCCAGGAGCGCTTCCGCGGAGGCTTCGGCGCGCGTCTCCCCCGGGACACGGCGAAGGCCCCGGCGGATGCCGGGGCCTTCGCAGGAGCGCTGCCGTGGGGCGTGGGTCAGACCTGGACGCCGTGGGCACGGAGGTAGGAGACGGGGTCCATGTCCGAGCCGTACTCAGGGGTGGTCCGGGCCTCGAAGTGCAGGTGCGGCCCGGTGGAGTTCCCGGTCGAGCCGGAGAGACCGATCTGCTCGCCCGAGCCGACGCTCTGGCCGACGGAGACACCGATCGAGGAGAGGTGGCCGTACTGGGTGTACGTGCCGTCCTTCATCCGGAGCACGATGTTGTTGCCGTACGCGCCGCCCCAGCCCGCTTCGACGACCGTGCCGGCGCCGACCGCGACCACGGAGGTGCCGGACGCCGCCCGGAAGTCCACGCCGGAGTGGCTGCCGGAGGACCAGAGCGCGCCGCCGGACCGGTAGCCGGTGGTCACGTGCGAGCCCGCGACCGGGAGGTGGAAGGAGTTCAGCCGGGCACGCTCGGCCGCGCGGGCGGCGCGCGCCTTCTCCTCGCGGGCCTCCTCGGCGCGGGCCTCCGCCTTGCGCTCGGCCTCCGCCTTCGCCTTCGCCTTCGCCCTGGCCTTCGCCTCGGCCTCGGCCTTGGCCGCGAGGTCGGCCTGGTGCTGCTGCGCCTCGGCCTGGGCGTCGATCTGGGCGGCGAGGGTGGTGTCGAGTGCGACGGTCTGCGTGAGACCGGTGCCGGCGCTGACGGCCTCGGTGTCCGCCGCGAGGGCCGGAGAGGCCGTGGCGCCGATGACGCCGGTGGTGGCCAGGGCCGCGATGCCGGCGACCTCGGCGCTCTTGCGCGTCAGGCGGCTCGGGGCACGGTGCTTCCCGGTGGCACGGATGAACGCCATGGAGGGGCTGATCCTTTCCTTCCTTCTCGCCTACCGGGTTAGCTGACGGGTTCGGAGCAGGAAGGTCTCCTACGGGCCCCTGGGCCTCTGGTGAGGTACAGGAGTCCGATTCACCCCAGGGACTTCATGGGTCCCCGGCTCCCCAGGCTCACGCCTGACGGGGACTCGGCGATGGCTGTCCGGCGCCGCGGGCGCGGCAATCGTCCGGCGGACAGCCGAGCCGACGCTAGAGCGCTCAACTTTCTCTCTCCAAACGGAAAGGTCCTTTTGTCGCACATCCCACAGAGCGAATGACGATATTTCGCTCAAAACAGACAGAATGACGGGCCCCGGCGCTCATACGTGCGCCGGGGCCCGTCCTGTCCCGTCCCGTTCCTCCGGACGCTTCCGTCAGCCGCTGACGACCGACACCTCGCCGATCCCGAGCGCCCGCACGGGCTCGGCGATCCGGGCGGCGTCCCCGACCAGGACGGTGACCAGCCGGTCGACCGGGAACGCGTTGACCACGGCGGCGGTCGCCTCGACCGTGCCCGTCCCGGCCAGCCGGGCGTACAGCTCGGCCTGGTAGTCGTCGGGGAGGTGCTGCTCCACCTGATCGGCCAGGGTGCCGGCGACGGAGGCCGCCGTCTCGTACTTCAGCGGGGCGACGCCCACGAGGTTCTGCACGGCGGTCTCCCGCTCGGCGTCGGTGAGCCCCTCGGCCGCCAGGGTGCGCAGGACCTTCCACAGGTCGTCGAGCGCGGGACCGGTGGACTCGGTGTCGACGGAGCCGCTGATGGCGAGCATCGCGGCGCCGGCCGTCCCGGACGGGGAGCCGGGCGCGGTGGAGCGCAGAACCTGCCCGAAGGCCCGGACGCCGTAGGTGTAGCCCTTCTCCTCACGCAGCACGCGGTCCAGCCGGGAGGTGAGGGTGCCTCCCAGGCAGTACGTGCCGAGGACCTGGGCGGGCCACACGCTGTCGTGCCGGTCGGCGCCGATCCGGCCGATCAGCAGTTGCGTCTGCACCGCTCCGGGACGGTCCACGATGACCACACGGCCGGTGTCGTCCGCGGTGATCGCAGGCGCGGGCCGTGCCTGGCCGGCGTTGCCCGACCAGTCCCCGAGGGTGTCGGAGAGCAGCGCGTCCAGGTCCACCCCGGTCAGGTCGCCGACGACGACCGCCGTCGCGGTGGACGGGCGGATGTGCGCGTCGTAGAAGGCGCGTACGGCGGCGGCGTCGATCCGCCGGACCGTCTCCTCGGTGCCCTGGCGCGGACGCGACATCCGCGCCGTGGCGGGGAAGAGCTCCTTGGAGAGCTGCTTGGCGGCCTTCCGGGCGGGGTTGGCCTGCTCGTGCGGGATCTCGTCGAGGCGGTTGCCCACCAGCCGCTCGACCTCGCTCCCGGCGAAGGCCGGAGCCCGCAGGGCCTCGGCGACCAGGCCGAGGGCCTTGGCCAGCCGGGAGACCGGGACCTCCAGGGAGACACGGAGGCCGGGGTGGTCCGCGTGGGCGTCCAGCGTGGCACCGCACCGCTCCAGCTCCGCGGCGAATTCCTCGGCGGAGTGCTTGTCCGTGCCCTCGGACAGCGCGCGCGCCATGATCGTGGCCACACCGTCCAGGCCCTCGGGCTCGGCGTCCAGCGGGGCGTCGAGGACGATCTCCACGGCGACGACCTGCTGGCCGGGACGGTGACAGCGCAGCACGGTCAGCCCGTTGGGCAGGGCGCCGCGCTCGGGTGCGGGGAAGGCCCAGGGCCTGGCCTCGCCTGCGGTCGGCTGCGGGTGGTACTCCATCGCTACTCCAGTCACGGCGGCGTCGGTCACTTGTCGGCCCCCTCGTGCGCGTCGGTGCCGTCCGTCCCGTCGGCCGGCTCGACCGGCTCGTAGACCAGGACCGCACGGTTGTCGGGGCGCAGGTGCGCCCGGGCGGCGGCCTTGACCTCGTCGGCCGTCACCTCGAGCACGCGGCCCACCGCGGTCAGGGCCAGCTGCGGGTCACCGAACAGGACGGCGTACCGGCACAGTTCGTCCGCGCGGCCCGCGACCGTGCCGAGACGGTCCAGCCACTCGCGCTCCAACTGTGCCTGCGCGCGCTCCATCTCCTCGGGCGTGGGGCCCTCCTCGGCGAAGCGCGCCAGCTCCTCGTCGACGGCGGCCTCGATCTGCGGCACCTCCACGCCTCCGGACGTCTTGACGTCCAGCCAGCCCAGCGAGGGCGCTCCGGCCAGCCTGAGCAGCCCGAAGCCGGCGGCCACCGCCGTACGGTCACGGCGGACCAGGCGGTTGTGCAGGCGGGACGACTCGCCGCCGCCGAGCACGGTCAGCGCGAGGTCCGCGGCGTCGCACTCGCGGGTTCCGTCGTGCGGCAGCCGGTAGGCGGCCATCAGCGCACGCGCGGGGACCTCCTCCTGGACCACTTCGCGCAGCTGCTCGCCGATGATGCCGGGCAGCGTTCCGTCGCGCGGGGGCTGCTTGGCGTCGTGGGAGGGGATGGAACCGAAGTACTTCTCGATCCAGGCGAGCGTCTGCTCCGGGTCGATGTCCCCGACCACGGAGAGCACCGCGTTGTTCGGCGCGTAGTACGTCCGGAAGAACGCCTGCGCGTCCTCCAGGGTCGCCGCGTCCAGGTCGGCCATCGAGCCGATCGGCGTGTGGTGGTACGGGTGGCCCTCCGGATAGGCGAGGGCGGTGAGCTTCTCGAAGGCCGTGCCGTACGGGACGTTGTCGTAGCGCTGGCGGCGCTCGTTCTTCACGACGTCCCGCTGGTTCTCCATGGACTCCTCGTCGAGCGCGGCGAGCAGCGAGCCCATCCGGTCGGCCTCGAGCCACAGGGCCAACTCCAGCTGGTGGGTGGGCATCGTCTCGAAGTAGTTGGTGCGTTCGAAGCTGGTCGTGCCGTTCAGGGAACCACCGGCCCCCTGCACCAGCTCGAAGTGCCCGTTCCCCTTGACCTGGCCCGAGCCCTGGAACATCAGGTGCTCGAAGAGGTGAGCCAGACCCGTGCGTCCCTGGACCTCGTGGCGGGAGCCGACGTCGTACCAGAGGCAGACCGCGGCGACGGGGGTCAGATGGTCCTCGGAGAGCACCACGCGCAGGCCGTTGGCCAGACGGTGCTCGGTCGCCGTCAAGCCGCCGGAGCCGGCCTGGGCTGTGGCCGTGTGACCCATGGGCATGTACGTCCCTTCGATCGGTACAGGATTTCCTGCCGGACCTGCCACTCTAAGCAAGCGCACGGGCACCTGGCGAAGTTCCCGTCGGGTGAATGTTGTCGTAGATGCTGCCGCAGACAGGGGCCCCGTGGGGGCCACCGGAGCCGCTTCGGACGGGTCGAGGTCGGCGTTGTCGGTACGGCGGTCCACAATGGTCGGCGTCAGTACCTGAGGTTGCCCGACAGAATCTGTGAAGGAGTCGCAGCCGCGATGGCCCGCCGCAGCACGAAAACCCCGCCGCCGGACGACTTCGAGGAGAAGATCCTCGACATCGACGTCGTCGACGAAATGCAGGGCTCCTTCCTCGAGTACGCGTACTCGGTGATCTACTCCAGGGCGCTGCCCGACGCCCGCGACGGCATGAAGCCCGTGCACCGCCGCATCGTGTCCCAGATGCACGAGATGGGGCTGCGCCCCGACCGCGGCTACGTGAAGTGCGCGCGTGTCGTCGGCGAAGTCATGGGCAAACTGCACCCGCACGGCGACGCGTCGATCTATGACGCCCTGGTGCGCATGGCGCAGCCGTTCTCGATGCGCCTGCCCCTCGTCGACGGGCACGGCAACTTCGGCTCGCTGGGCAACGACGACCCGCCGGCCGCCATGCGGTACACCGAGTGCCGGATGGCCGACGCCACGTCCCTCATGACGGAGTCGATCGACGAGGACACCGTCGACTTCCAGTCGAACTACGACGGCCAGGAGCAGGAACCGGTCGTCCTCCCGGCGGCGTACCCGAACCTCCTGGTCAACGGTGCTTCCGGCATCGCGGTCGGCATGGCGACCAACATGCCCCCGCACAACCTCGGCGAGGTCGTCGCCGCCGCCCGGCACCTCATCCGGCACCCGGGGGCCGATCTCGAGACCCTGATGCGTTTCGTCCCGGGCCCCGACCTGCCCACCGGCGGCAGGATCGTCGGCCTCGGCGGCATCAAGGACGCCTACGCCGCCGGGCGCGGATCGTTCAAGATCCGCGCCACGGTGGCCGTGGAGAACGTCACGGCCCGCCGCAAGGGCCTCGTCGTCACCGAACTGCCCTTCACCGTCGGCCCGGAGAAGGTGATCGCCAAGATCAAGGACCTGGTGGGCTCGAAGAAGCTCCAGGGCATCGCGGACGTCAAGGACCTCACCGACCGGGCGCACGGTCTGCGTCTGGTGATCGAGGTCAAGAACGGCTTCGTGCCGGAGGCCGTGCTGGAGCAGCTCTACAAGCTGACGCCGATGGAGGAGTCCTTCGGCATCAACAACGTGGCACTGGTGGACGGGCAGCCGCTCACCCTGGGGCTCAAGGAGCTCCTGGAGGTCTACCTCGACCACCGCTTCGACGTGGTGCGGCGGCGCAGCGAGTTCCGCAGGACCAAGCGCCGCAACCGGCTGCACCTGGTCGAGGGCCTCCTCGTGGCGCTGCTCGACATCGACGAGGTCATCCGTCTCATCCGGGACAGCGACAACTCGGCGCAGGCGAAGGAGCGCCTGATGGAGCGCTTCTCGCTGAGCGAGATCCAGACCCAGTACATCCTGGAGACCCCGCTGCGCAGGCTCACCCGCTTCGACAGGATCGAGCTGGAGACCGAGCGCGACAAGCTCACCGAGGAGATCGCCCGGCTGACCGCGATCCTGGAGTCCGACGCCGAGCTGCGCAAGCTGGTCTCGTCGGAACTGGCCGCGGTCGCGAAGACGTTCGGCACCGAGCGGCGTACGGTGCTGCTGGAGTCGGCCGGTTCGCAGGTGGCCTCGGTGCCGCTGGAGGTCGCCGACGACCCGTGTCAGGTGCTCCTCTCCTCGACCGGTCTCCTGGCCCGTACGGCAGGCGCCGAGCCCGTCGTGCAGGCCGAGGACGCCAAGCGCACCAAGCACGACGTGATCGTCTCGGCCGTCTCCGCCACTGCGCGCGGGGACGTGGGCGTGGTGACGTCCGCCGGGCGGCTGCTCCGGCTCTCGGTGATCGACCTGCCGCAACTGCCGGACACCCATGCCGCTCCGAACCTGTCGGGCGGCGCCCGGATCGAGGAGTTCCTGACGCTCGATGCGGACGAGGACCTGCTCTGCCTCACCACTCTGGACGAGGAGGCACCGGGCCTGGCCATCGGCACCCTGCAGGGGGTGGTGAAGCGCGTGGTTCCGGACTACCCCGCCAACAAGGACGAGCTGGAGGTCATCTCGCTGAAGGAGGGCGACCGGATCGTCGGCGCCACGCAGCTGCGTACGGGCGAGGAGGACCTGGTCTTCATCACGTCCGACGCGCAGCTGCTGCGTTATCCGGCCGCTTCGGTGCGTCCGCAGGGGCGCGCGGCGGGCGGTATGGCGGGCGTCAAGCTCGCGGCGGGCGCCGCCGTGCTCTCGTTCACCGCGGTGGATCCCTCGGCCGACGCCGCGGTGTTCACGGTCGCCGGGTCGCACGGCACGCTGGACGACTCGGAGCGCACCTGGAAGCTCACCCCGTTCGATCAGTATCCGCGCAAGGGCAGGGCCACCGGCGGAGTGCGCTGCCAGCGCTTCCTCAAGGGGGAGGACGTCCTGGTGTTCGCCTGGGCGGGCGAAACCCCGGCACGGGCGGCGCAGAAGAACGGCGCACCGGCCCAGCTGCCGGCCCCGGATCCGCGCCGCGACGGTTCGGGGACGCCCCTGACGAGTCCGGTCGCGGTGATCGCCAGGCCGCTGTAGGACACCAGCCGGGCGGCGCGGGGCCTCAGGCCTCGCCGTCGTCCGGCTGCCGCACGTACCGCAGGACGCCCCACATGCTGCGCTCCAGCTCCTCGCCGGCCTCCTGCCCGGGGGCCTGGCAGTCCTCCAGTTCCTTGTGCAGCGCCTCGGCGTCGATACCGGAGCCGATCAGCACCAGCTGCGTGCGCCGCGGTTCGTCGCGCTCCCAGCGCTGCGGCACGAAGCGCAGGAACCTGCCGACGGCGTGCAGGGCGTACCGGTTGCCGGGGTCGCCCGCGCCGAAGTCGGCGAATCCCTTGATCCGGTAGAGGCCGGCGGGCCTGGAGTCGAGGAACTCCATGAAACGGCGGGGGCTGAGCGGTGTGCCGGCGGTGAAGGAGAGGCTCTCGTACGCCGCGTGCAGGTGGTCCTCGCGCGTGCGGCCGGCTTCGGGGAGCAGGTCCTCGAACGTCAGCTGGCGGAAGGAGTCGTCCTCGTCCGGCCGGAGCACGGGGTCGAAGAGGAGCTCCGGGTCGATCCTCCCGTACGCGGCGCAGATGACCGCCGCCCGGCCGCCCGCGGCGCCGGCCGCCTCCCGCACGGCCCGCAGTTCCGCGTCCGCGACCCGGTCGGTCTTGTTCAGGACGATCAGGTCCGCGACGGCGAGGTGGCGGTCGATCCCGGGGTGGCGCTCCCGGGTGGCGGGGAATTCGGCGGCGTCGACGACCTCGACCAGTCCCCCGTACCGGATACGTGGGTTGTCGCTGGCCAGCAGCATCCGTACGAGCTCCTGGGGTTCGGCGAGGCCGCTCGCCTCGATGACGATCACGTCGATCCGGGCGGCGGGCCCGGTCAGCCTCTCCAGATAGGTGTCGAGCTCGCTCGCGTCGACGGCGCAGCACAGGCAGCCGTTGCCCAGCGAGACGGTGGATCCGACCTGTCCCGCGACGGTCATCGCGTCGATCTCGATGGACCCGAAGTCGTTGACGATGACGCCGATCCGGTTGCCCGCCCTGTTGTGGAGCAGATGGTTGAGCAGTGTCGTCTTGCCGGATCCGAGGAACCCCGCCAGGACGACGACCGGGATCTGCTGGGCACTGGGCGGGGTCAACGGGGCCTTCCTCGGGGTCGGTCAGAGTACGGGTACGGGGCACGGAGGCGGGGTTCCGGCATAGCGGGCCGCCGGGCGGATGATCTTGGAGTCCTCCGCCTGCTCCAGGATATTGGCGCTCCAGCCGACCGTGCGCGCGGCACAGAAGGTGGGGGTGAACATCGCGCGGGGCAGCCCGCAGAGCTCCATGACGACCCCGGCGTAGAACTCCACGTTCGTGTGCAGCTCGCGTCCCGGCTTGAGCTCGGCGAGGATCGCCTCCACCTGGCGTTCCACCTCGACGGCGAAGTCGACGAGCGGACCGCCGAAGCTCTGCGCGACCGAGCGGAGCATGCGCGAGCGCGGGTCCTCGGTGCGGTAGACGGGATGCCCGAAGCCCATGATCCGCTCCCCGGCGAGGACCCGCTCCCGGATCCAGCCGTCGATCCGGTCCGGGGTGCCGATGGCGTCCAGGGTGTCCAGCGCGCGGCTGGGCGCGCCTCCGTGCAGCGGTCCGGAGAGCGCGCCGACGGCTCCGACGAGGCAGGCGGCGACATCGGCGCCGGTGGAGGCGATCACCCGTGCGGTGAACGTGGAGGCGTTGAAGCCGTGGTCGACGGTGGAGACGAGGTACCGCTCGACGGCCGCCGTCCGTGCGGCGTCCGGCTCCTCGCCGGTGAGCATGTGGAGGTAGTTCGCGGCGAACGGCAGGTCGTCACGGGGTTCCACCGGTTCCAGGCCCTGACCGAGCCGGTACAGGGCGGTCAGCACGGTGGGGACCGCGGCGCACACGGCGAGCGCGTCCTCACGGCGCCGGCCGGCCCCGATGTCGTACACCGGGCGGAATCCGGCCGAGGCCCCGAGCAGCGAGAGCGCGGTACGCAGTCCGGCGAGGGGGCCGGAGACCGCGCCTGCGCGGGCGATGGCGGGCAGTGCCTCCCGCACCTCTGCGGGCAGTCGGCGCAGGGCGGCGGTGCGGGAGGCGAAGCCGGCGCTCGCCGCCCGGTCGGGCAGCTCGCCGTGGAACAGCAGGTACCAGACGTCCTCGAAGCTGCGGCTCTGCGCCAGCTCGATCGCCGAGTACTGCCGGTAGTGGTAGAAGCCCTCGCGTCCGCGCACGTCTCCGAGTTCCGTGTCGGTGACGATCACTCCGGCGAGCCCCCGGGGCACTTCGAGCGGGGTGGTGTCCGTCTGTGAGGCAGGCATGGCAGGTTTCTCCTCCATCGGTGAACTGAATATTGATTCAACTGTCCATGGTTGACTTCAAAGCTGTCAATGTTGATTGAATCAATGTTGAATCTCGTTCGAGGCGATCGGACATCCATGGATGTGGATACGGTGGGCGCCATGACGCATGACTCGGCGCACGGGGCCGGTACGCAGGACACGGGAACCGGCAGGGCGGAGGGCTCCAGGCTCACCACCCGGGAGGCCGCTGAACGGCTCGGGGTGAAGCCCGAGACCGTGTACGCGTATGTGAGCCGGGGCCAGCTCACCAGCCGGCGCACGCCGGGCGGGCGCGGCAGCACGTTCGACGCCGCCGAGATCGACGCCCTGGCCCGCCGGACCGGGCGCCGGGAGTCCTCGCCGCCCCCCTCGGGTGACCTGGTCTTCCGCACCGGCATCACGCTCATCACACCGGACCGCTACTTCTTCCGCGGTGTCGACCCGGCCGAACTCGCCCGCCGTTACGGCTACGAGGAGGTCGCCGAGTGGATCTGGACCGGTGAGCTCCGTCCGGGCATCCGCTTCGCCGCGGCGCCCGAGTCCCTCGCGGCGGCACGCCGGACCGCCGCGACGCTCCCGCGGCACAGCAGTTCGACGGACCGGCTCCGGGCGGCTGTCGCCGCAGCGGCGTCCGCCGACCCCCTGCGGTTCGACCTCTCCCCCGAGGGGGTGCTCAACAGCGCGCGCAATCTGATCCCCGCCCTCGTGGGCGCGCTGCCTTCGGCCGGGGGACCCGACGGGGACGGCGCCGCCGGTGATCCACTCGCGCGCAGGCTGTGGCCGAAGCTCTCCGCCCGGCCCGCCGACGCGGCGTCCCTGGCCGTGCTCGACACGGCGCTCGTGCTGCTGGCCGACCACGACCTCGCGGCCTCCACCCTGGCCGCACGCGTCGCCGCGTCCACCCACGCGCACCCCTACGCCGTGGTCTCGGCGGGGCTGGGCGTACTGGAGGGCCCGCTGCACGGCGCGGCGAGCGGGCCCGCGCACCGCATGCTGTCCGAAGTGGTGGAGCGGGGCAGCGCGGCTCCGGTCGTCGCGGATCATCTGCGCGCGGGCCGACGGGTGCCGGGACTCGGCCACCGCCTCTACAGGGGCGAGGATCCGCGGGCCGGTGCGCTGTTCGCGCTGCTGGACGAGGTGCCGCAGGCGGCCCCCGCGATGGCGGCGGCCCGTGACGTGGTCGCGACCACCGCCCGCCACTCGCCGCTGCACGCCAATGTCGACCTGGCCCTGGCCGTCTTCTCGGTCGCGTACGGCATGCCGGCCGAGACGGGCGAGACGGTGTTCGCCGTGGCGCGCACGGCGGGCTGGATCGCCCACGCGATGGAGGAGTACGCGGAGGAGCCGCTGCGCATGCGGCCCAGCGGGCAGTACAGCGGTCCGCGCCCGCCACAACCGCTGCCCGCTCCGGAAGCGCCCGTCCCGTGAGCGGAACCGGACGGCCCGCTCCGGCTGCTCAGGGGCCCTGACCGGCCCCGAGCCGGTCCGGAGGGCGTCCGGGGGCGACCGGAGGGCGGAGAGATTTCGGTCAGCACGTTTTGCCCTCTACCGTTCGTACGATGAGCGCCCCACCGACCACCCCACGGGCACCACGCCGGTTCGGCTGGCCGCAGCGGGTCTTCTCGCAGGTACTGCTGATGCAGCTGGCCATCATCACCGGCGTCACGGTCCTCGTCACCGGCCTCTTCCTGGCACCGCTCAGCGCCCAGCTCGACGACCAGGCGATGCGCCGCGCCCTGGCGATCGCGCAGAGCACGGCGGCGCAGCCGCAGATCGCCGCCGCCCTGCTCGCCACCGAACCCCGCCCGGACGGGGCCGTCCAGGACGCGGCTGAGCGGATCAGGCGGTCGACCGGGGCCGAATACGTCGTGATCATGGACAAGCAGGGGGTGCGCTGGTCGCACACGGACTCCTCCCGTATCGGTGACGTCGTCTCCACCGACCCCAGCACCGCGCTCGCCGGCAGGTCCGTCATGGAGATCGACAGCGGCACACTCGGGCGCTCGGCCCGCGGCAAGGTGCCGCTGCTCGACGGATCGGGCCGGGTGGTCGGCGCCGTCTCGGTCGGTATCGCCTACGACAGCGTCCGCGCCCGGCTGCTCGCCGCGATCCCCGGGCTCCTCGCGTACGCGGGCGGTGCGCTGGCCGTGGGAGCGCTGGCCGCCTATCTGATCTCCCGCCGCCTCCAGCGACAGACCCATGACCTGGCGTTCTCCGACATCTCGGCGCTGCTGACCGAACGCGAGGCCATGCTGCACAGCATCCGTGAGGGGGTCGTCGCCATCGACCGCACGGGACGCATCAGACTCCTGAACGACGAGGCGCAGCGATTGCTGGGCCTCGGCCCGGACGCCGCGGGAAAACGGCTCGACGAGGCCCTGGGCGCGGGCCGGACCACCGACGTGCTGGCCGGGCGGGTGGCCGGGGACGACCTGGTGACGGTCCGTGGCACCCGGGTGCTGCTCGCCAACCGGATGCCGACCGAGGACGGCGGGGCCGTGGCCACGCTGCGCGACCGTACGGAGCTGGAGCACCTCGGCCGCGAACTCGACTCCACGCGCGGCCTGATCGACGCGCTCCGCGCCCAGGACCATGAGCACGCCAATCGGCTGCACACCCTTCTGGGACTGCTGGAACTGGAGATGCACGAAGAAGCGGTGGAATTCGTCACGGAGGTCGTCGGCGTCCACCGGGCTACGGCCGAGCAGGTCACCGAGAAGGTCCACGACCCCCTGCTGGCCTCACTCCTGGTCGGCAAGGCGACCGTGGCCGCAGAGCGTGGAGTGGCTCTGCGCATGGCCCCCGGGACACTGCTGCCGGGCCGGCTGGTGGACCCGCGTGGTCTCGTCACGGTCCTGGGCAATCTCGTCGACAACGCGCTGGACGCGGCCGCGGGATCGGCCGGCGCACAGATCGAGGTCGGGCTGCGGGCGGAGGGCCGTACGGTGGTACTGAGGGTGCACGACAGCGGCCCCGGCGTACCCGCGGGTGACCACGAATCCATCTTCATGGAGGGCTGGTCGACCAAGGAGCTCCCGGCTCACGGCAAGCGCGGCCTGGGCCTGCCACTGGTCCGGCGCCTCGCCGAACGGCAGGGCGGCAGCGTCGCCGTATCGGGTTCCCCCGAGGGCGGGGCGGTGTTCACCGTCGTCCTCCCGGAGGCCCTGGACGAACCGGAACGGCTCGGCTCCCCCGCCGTGGGTGGCCCGCCGGCCCCCGGGCGGCCCACGACGTCAGGAGAGGCCCCGTGATCGAGGTTCTGGTCGTGGACGACGACGTACGGGTCGCCCGGATCAACGCGGCCTATGTCTCCAAGGTGCCCGGCTTCCGGGTGGCCGCCATGGCCCACTCCGCAGCGGAGGCCCTCGCGCGGATCGGCGAGATGCCCGTCGATCTGATCCTGCTCGACCACTATCTGCCCGACCGCAACGGCCTGGCCGTGGTGCGGGAACTGCGCACGCTCGGTCATCACACCGATGTGATCATGGTGACGGCCGCCCGTGACGTCGCGACCGTGCAGGCGGCGATGCGCCACGGAGCCCTCCAGTACCTGGTGAAGCCGTTCGCTTACGCCGGGCTGCGCACCAAACTGGAGGCGTACGCGGCGCTGCGCCGCAGTTTCGAGGGCGGCGGCGAGGCCGAACAGACGGATGTGGACCGGCTGTTCGGAGCATTGTGGGCCACGGGGGGATCCGGCCTGCCCAAGGGGCATTCGACGACGACCGCGGAACTGGTCCGTCAGGCCCTTCGTGCGGCTGACGGGCCGCTCTCCGCGCAGGAGGTCGCGGAGAGCGCCGGGATGAGCCGGCAGACGGCCCAGCGCTATCTGAAGCTGCTGGAGCGCACGGGCCGGGTGCGGCTGTCCCTCAAGTACGGCGAGACGGGCCGCCCTGAACACCGGTACACCTGGGCCACCGGCTCCTGAAGCCGCCGGGCCGCTGCCAGGCCCACGCTGCCCCGCCCCGGCGAGCGACCGGATCTCCGTCTCCGCGTGCCCGGCCGGGTCGGGCGGGTCGGGCGGGTCGGGCGAAGTGACCGTGCCGATCCAGCCGGCCAGGAAGCCCGCCGGGATCGGCACGAGCCCCGGGTTCTCCGGGGGGAAGAGCGCGAGGCCCGCACCGGGGAGGAGCGGCGTGGAGCTCCCTGGGACGACCTACGGGAGCAGGACGAGCAGATCGGCGGGGGCCGCGACGGCGAAGGCCGGTCCCGCCAGGAACGCGACGTTCGGGTTCCGGGCGAGCAGGCCCAGTGCGATGGCCGCCGCCCCGATGCCCGCCGCACCCACGGCTCCCTCGTCCACGCTGCCTTGTCCAGCAGCGTGGACAAGGCAGCGTGGACAGGAATGGGCAGCCCCCAAAGGATCCCGGGCACGTCATTCGCCGTGCTTCAGCATTTCAGGTGACGGGAGTGCCGGACGGCGCGCGAGCCCCCGGGTGCACTCACAGCGCACCGCAGGAGCGGCTCAGGGGAGCTGACCGTGGGTGGAGCAAGCTCTCCACCCACGGTGGAGAGCGTCAGACATCGATGCGCGAGCGGTCCAGGGTGGCGGCGGAGCTCGTGATGAACTCCTTGCGGGGGGCGACCTCGTTGCCCATCAGCAGATCGAAGACCTGCTCGGAGGATTCCAGGTCGCCGATGTTGATCCGGCGCAGGGTGCGGTGGCGCGGGTCCATCGTGGTCTCCGCCAGCTGGTCCGCGTCCATCTCGCCGAGGCCCTTGTACCGCTGGATCGAGTCCTTGATCCGGACGTTCTTCCGCTGCAGCTCCAGCAGGGTCTGCCTGAGCTCGTTGTCGGAGTAGGTGTAGATGTACTTGTCCTGGCCCTTCCTGGGCTGGACCAGCTCGATCCGGTGCAGCGGCGGCACGGCCGCGAAGACCCTCCCCGCCTCGACCATCGGCCGCATGTAGCGCTGGAAGAGCGTGAGCAGCAGGGTGCGGATGTGCGAACCGTCGACATCGGCGTCCGTCATCATGATGACCTTGCCGTAACGCGCCGCGTCGATGTCGAAGGTGCGGCCGGAGCCCGCCCCTATGACCTGGATGATGGCCCCGCACTCGGCGTTCTTGAGCATGTCCGAGACGGACGACTTCTGGACGTTGAGGATCTTTCCGCGGATCGGGAGCAGGGCCTGGAACTCGCTGTTGCGGGCCAGTTTCGCGGTGCCGAGGGCCGAGTCGCCCTCCACGATGAAGAGCTCGCTGCGCTCCACGTCGTCGCTCCGGCAGTCGGCGAGCTTCGCGGGCAGCGAGGAGGACTCGAGCGCGGTCTTGCGGCGCTGGGCGTCCTTGTGCTGGCGGGCGGCGATACGGGTGCGGGCGGCAGCCACGGCCTTGTCCAGCACCGCCCTGGCCTGGGCCTTGGCGTCGCGCTTCGTGGAGGTCAGGAACGCCTTGAGTTCCTTGGCGACCACGTTGGCCACGATCCGGTTGGCCGCCGAGGTGCCCAGCACCTCCTTGGTCTGCCCTTCGAACTGCGGCTCCGCGAGCCGTACGGTGACCACCGCGGTCAGCCCTTCCAGGGCGTCGTCCTTGACGATGTCGTCCTCGGCTACGCGCAGCAGCTTGGCGGAGCGCAGGACCTCGTTCACCGTCTTCGTGAGGGAGCGCTCGAAGCCGGTGACATGGGTGCCGCCCTTGGGGGTGGCGATGATGTTGACGAAGGACTTGAGGTTGGTGTCGTAGCCGGTGCCCCAGCGCAGGGCGATGTCGACCCCCAGCTCACGGGTGACCTCGGTGGCCGTCATGTGCCCGCGGTCGTCCAGGACCGGCACGGTCTCCTTGAAGCTTCCCGTTCCGGTCAGGCGCTGAACGTCGCAGACGGCCTTGTCCTGCGCCAGGTACTCGCAGAATTCGCTGATCCCACCGTCGAAACGGAAGGTCTCCTCCGTCTTGCCCTCGCCGTCGAGGCCCCGCTCGTCGCGTACGACGATGGTGAGGCCGGGCACGAGGAACGCGGTCTGGCGTGCCCGCTGGTACAGCGTCTCCAGGCTGAGCCTGGCGTCCTTGAGGAAGATCTGGCGGTCCGCCCAGTACCGCACCCGGGTACCCGTACGCGTCTTCGGGACGCGCTTGCCCTTGCGGAGGCCGTTGGCCGGGTCGAAGGGGCTTTCCGGGCCCTGCCCGGTGAACCTGCCCGGGACACCCCGCCGGAAGCTGATGGAGTGGGTCGCGCTGTTGCGGTCGACCTCGACGTCCAGCCGGGCGGAGAGCGCGTTCACGACCGAGGCGCCGACACCGTGCAGGCCGCCCGACGCCGCATAGGAACCGCCGCCGAACTTTCCGCCGGCGTGGAGCTTGGTCATGACGACCTCGATGCCGGAGAGCCCTGTCTTGGGCTCCACGTCGACCGGGATGCCACGGCCGTTGTCACGCACCTCCACGGAGGCGTCGTCGTGGAGGATGACCTCGATGGTGTCGCAGTAACCCCCCAGGGCCTCGTCGACCGAGTTGTCGATGATCTCCCAGAGGCAGTGCATGAGTCCGCGGCTGTCCGTGGACCCGATGTACATCCCGGGACGCTTACGGACCGCTTCGAGCCCCTCGAGGACGAGTAGGTGCCGCGCGGTGTAGTTGGAGCTGTCCCTGTCTGCGCCGCCTGCTCCGGTCAGCAGCGCAGTGGACGGCACGGAATCGGCGCTCACGCGGTTCGCTCCTCGCTGAATTTCATTTGGGGCCCAGTGGGTAACGGGCTCGGCCTCGGTAGCCGCTGAGAGCCTACCGAGGCCTGGTAGAGCGGTTGTGACGCCACCCAGGGGGAATCCTTATGCTAGTCCAGCCTCGCATACGCGTTCGATCATTCGTTAGGGTGACGTGCACATCACGTTCCCTTCGAGGCATGAACCATTTAGGCTCCGGGCACGTCCTCATGAACAACCGGCAAGCCAGCCGGCGGACCTGCCCCCGCAAGCAACGCGAAACCGTAGCGCTACGCAATACGGCACATTCGCCGCCAACCGGCAACAGACAGCCATCTTGAGAAGAAGTTTCGAAGAAATGCCACGAGCGGGAACGTTTTCGGCCTGGTTGGATGTTGACCCTGGTACGACAGCTCGTCGAGCTAGAGAAGAGGCGACGTGACTACTGTTCTGACCCCCGCGAGCCCGCTGACCGCAGCAGACCGCTGTGACCGTTGCGGCGCCCAGGCTTATCTGCGCGTCGTCCTGATCAGCGGCGGTGAACTGCTCTTCTGCGCCCACCACGGGCGCAAGTTCGAGCCGGAACTCAAGAAGATCGCCGCGGAAATACAGGATGAGACAGATCGGCTCACTGCCGTGCAGGCCAGTGCCGCCGACGAGGAACAACACTGACACCTCGCATCCACGACGAGCCATGGGCACGGTCCAGGACCGGCCGACGGGCGGCCTCCCTGCGGGGAAAGCCGCCCGTTCTCGTATCGTTCGGACGCGAGGTGGTCCCGACGGTCAGCTGCGGTCCGCCATCCACCGGATCGCCGCGGATATGCGGGTGTAGACCCCGGGGCTGCCCGGGGTCCCGCAACCGCTCCCCCAGGAGACGAGTCCGATGAGGCGCCCACGGGCCACCAGTGGGCCTCCGCTGTCGCCCTGGCACGCATCCCGCCCGCCCGCGATGTCACCGGCGCAGAGCATGGATGAGGCGTCGTACGCGCCCTGTGTGCCGCCGGGATACGCCTGGGTGCAGTCGCTGTCCGGCAGTACCCGCACCGTGGCCGCGCGCAGCCCGGACGCGTAGGCTCCGTACCCGGTCGTGTCCCCCCAGCCGTACACCGCTGCCGCCGTCCCCGGCCGGTAGGCCGCGCTTCCCGCCCCGGCCATCGGGATGACGCTGCCCTTCGGCAGCGCCCGGGCCAGGGTGAGGACCGCGAGGTCGGCCGCATTCGTGCGCGGGTCGTAACCAGGATTGATCCATGTGGAACGCACGGGGATCTCCAGACCGCCGGGTCCGTTCAGCTCGTCCCGTCCGGCGATGATCCGCAGGTCCCGCACCTCCGGGACGGCTGCGCCCAGGACGTCCTCCCTCAGGCAGTGCGCGGCTGTCAGCACCTCGGTCGGTGCGATCGCCACCCCGCCGCAGAACTGGCCCGCGCGGGTTCCCCCGAACCGGTCACGGCTCGACAGAGCCACCACCCACGGACTGTCCGCGACGGCCGCCGGGCTCCCGCCGACGATGATGCTGTCCGCCGCAGCGGGCGCCGGGGGCCCGAGCTGTATCACCGCCGCAGCGACCGCCAGAGCGAAGGCGGTGGGACGGACACGAACGGGAACACGGGGCATGGGGGCTCCTGACGCCGAGGTGAACAGTGCCCACTCAGCGTCATCCGCCCCGGTCCCGCTCGCATGCGGACATGGGCCGGGGCCCGGAACCTTCAGGTTCCGGGCCCCGGCCCATGTTTCGTCCGCGGTCTAGTCGAGGTAGTCGCGCAGCACCTGCGAACGCGAGGGGTGGCGCAGCTTCGACATCGTCTTGGACTCGATCTGGCGGATGCGCTCGCGCGTCACCCCGTAGACCTTCCCGATCTCGTCCAGCGTCTTCGGCTGGCCGTCGGTGAGACCGAAACGCATCGAGACCACACCCGCCTCACGCTCGGAGAGCGTGTCGAGCACGGAGTGCAGCTGCTCCTGGAGCAGCGTGAAGCTCACCGCGTCCGCGGGCACGACCGCCTCGGAGTCCTCGATCAGGTCTCCGAACTCGCTGTCCCCGTCCTCACCCAGCGGGGTGTGGAGGGAGATCGGCTCGCGGCCGTACTTCTGGACCTCGATGACCTTCTCGGGGGTCATGTCGAGTTCCTTGGCCAGTTCCTCCGGGGTGGGCTCCCGGCCCAGGTCCTGGAGCATCTGGCGCTGCACACGAGCGAGCTTGTTGATGACCTCGACCATGTGCACCGGGATACGGATGGTGCGGGCCTGGTCGGCCATGGCGCGGGTGATCGCCTGACGGATCCACCACGTGGCGTAGGTGGAGAACTTGTAACCCTTGGTGTAGTCGAACTTCTCGACCGCGCGGATCAGGCCGAGGTTGCCCTCCTGGATGAGGTCCAGGAAGAGCATGCCGCGACCGGTGTAACGCTTGGCCAGCGAGACCACGAGACGGAGGTTCGCCTCCAGCAGGTGGTTCTTGGCCCGGCGGCCGTCCTCGGCGATGATCTCCAGCTCGCGCTTGAGCTTCGGGGCGAGCTTGTCGGAGTTCGCCAGCTTGTCCTCGGCGAAGAGTCCGGCCTCGATGCGCTTGGCGAGTTCGACCTCCTGCTCGGCGTTGAGGAGGGGAACCTTGCCGATCTGCTTCAGGTAGTCCTTGACCGGGTCGGCCGTGGCGCCGGCAACGGCGACCTGCTGCGCAGGCGCGTCGTCCTCGTCGTCGTCGGAGAGGACGAAGCCCTTGTTCTCGCCCTCGCCCTCCTCTTCCTCACCCTTGCCGGCCTTTACTTCCTCGACCGCCTCGTCACCGTCGAGCAGTTCGTCGTCCTGCTTGCCGGACTTCTTCGCCGCGGTCTTCTTGACCGCGGTCTTCTTCGCGACGGTCTTCTTGGCAACCGTCTTCTTGGCTGCCGCCTTCTTCGCGGGAGCGGCAGCGTCATCGGCCGCCACGTCCGCGCTCCCGGCCGTCGGGGCGGCAGATGCCGCGACGGTCCGTGTCACGGTCGTCTTGGCCGCGACGGTCTTGGTGGCGGTGCGCTTGACCGGGCTCTTCGCTGCGACGCTCTTGCGGGCGCGCTTGGGCGACTCCGCAGCACTGACCATCAGCGTCACACCCTCTTCCTCGAGGATCTGGTTGAGGCTGCGCAGAACGTTCTTCCACTGGGTTGGCGGAATCTGGTCAGCCTCGAAGGCCCGACGCACGTCATCGCCGGCGATCTGCCCATCAGCCTTTCCCCGCTCGATGAGCGCCATCACAGACTCGGACTCGGCGATCTCCGGCGGGAGCGTACGGGATGTGCTGGCCGACACGAACAACCTCTCGGAACGATGGAAACGGCTTCCGGCCCGGCCCTGGAGAGGGCTGGAACCGACGACCGCCGACTGGGGATGTCGCCGACGGCGCGGGCTTGGCCTCAGAACTGCACAGCGCACTGTGGGGCTGCTGTATTCCTTCCGCGGCGGTCACCTCTTAGGTCATCGCACTGTTTCGAGGAGTGTTACGCCCAATTCACGTGGCCCCAGTCACACCCCATTCGCGACAAACAGAACCAGAGGCACATCACCGTACAAACATGCCGCCGAACCGCACGAGCCCGACGGCACTCGGTTCACATACCCCGGTTCCGGGCGCTCAGTGCTCGCGCGGCGCGGGAACCACCCGTTCCCCGTCGGCATGGCCGACGAGCAGCTGCCGCATGGCGGCCTCCGCGTCGGCGGAATCACCCGAGGCGAGGGCCTCCACGATCCGCGCGTGGTGGCCGAGGGACGCCTCGGCGGGCCGGTCACAGCCCGTGACGGGCCCGCCGGAGACATGCAGGGCTGCCGAGACGATCCCGGAGAGGTGCTCGAGCATGCGGTTGCCCGCCGCCTGGATCAGGAGGGCGTGGAACTCCGCGTCGGCCCGGGAGAACGTGACGGCGTCCCCCTGCCCCATCGCGTGCCCCATGATCTCGATCATGTCGCCGAGGCGCTGCTGAATGTCCTCGCGCCCGTGCCCGGCGGCCAGCCGGGCGGCCAGCGGCTCGATGGTCCATCGGAGGTCCTCCAGTTCACGGCGCTGGTCATCACGCTGCGGGCCGAAGGCGCGCCATTCGATGATGTCGGGGTCCAGCAGGTTCCAGTCACTCACCGGCCGGACCCGCGTGCCCACGTTGGGCCGGGCGCTCACCAGACCCTTGGCCTCCAGGACGCGCAGGGACTCCCTCACAACGGTGCGGGAAACCTCGAACCGCTGGCCGATCTCTTCCGGCACGAGCGGCCGGTCAGCACCGAGGTCACCGGAAACGATCATCTGGCCGAGCTGCTGGACCAGCTGGCCGTGAAGTCCACGGCCCCGGCTGGCCGTGCCGCGTCGGCTCGCCCGCCCCAGATCGGATTCGGCACCGCCCCAGGAACGGAGGGCGGCGCGCTCGCCGGCCGGCGCCTCCGCGCAGGGGTAGCGGTCGAGTTCACCCGGGCCGGCGAGGCCGGAGTCTGCGGAGCGGGCGGCGGTCATCATGGTGTGCGCAAGGGTACTCACGCATCATTTGTCGGCGTGGCTCACTCGCCCCTTGAGGTCTTTGCTGAAAAGCACACGAAAGGGTGATCGGCACCCACCTCTCAATTGACGCCTTATCGGTAGAAACCGGGCACTTTCTATGGAGTTGTCCACAAGGGGCCCGTCAGGTCTGGTCCAGGCGATCACCAACGAGCTCTCCCCCGAAGGCTGGTGAGCACATACGCGCAGATCAAAGCAGACAACGACAAGGAGAGTGCCACTCCCACCGGCTGAGCCAAGACCCGCACAGCAGCCATCACCCACCGGTCCGTCTCGTAAGGCCACTGCAGCCAGCCGAGTTCGCGCAGTCGGCCCGGCAGTCCCGTGATCGGGCGTGCGGGCGGTCCCGCGAGGAGCTTCCGCACCAGCGGTACGACAAGAACCGGAATCGCCAGCACGGCAGCGATCCCGGCGCCGGCCAGCCGGAACACACCGGCTCCCAGCAGCCCCGCCCAGGCACATCCGACCGACAGTCCGGCCCAACCGAACGCCAACTGTGGCGCGTCGGCCGGGACAGCCACCAAGTCGCCGCCGTACAGAAGGTGCAGCGCTCCGGCGTCCACCAGTACGGAGAGCAGGGCGAGCAGCAGCGCGACGCCCGCCGAGACCACCAGCTTGGCCAGCAGGAGCCCGAGACGGCGCGGCACCGTCCCCCGCCCCGCGGCGAGCGCCGGGTAGCGGAACTCGTCGCCGAAGGAGAGGGCGCCCAGCAGGCCGGCGGCGAACGCGGCGGGCGGAAGCGGCAGCAGATCCGGCCAGGCGGCCAGCAGGTCCGGCAGGGGCGCCCTCCCGGCCCTGGCCAGCAACACGGAGAGGCCCACCGAGACGCCCAGAACAGCCGCCATGATCAGAGCGGTTGTCCTGACGCCGAAGAGGCGCCGCAGCTCGTACCGCACGGGCCTGAGCGGACCGCGGGCCGGGCGCACGGAGATCGGAGGCGGCAGCTCCGAGATCCCCACGGCCGAGGCCGGACCGGGCGGAACCGCACTGGCCGGCCCGTCGGCCGGGCCTCGGGCCGGAGCAGCCACCGGGCCCGCGTCCCCGACCTCGTCGGCGAGTTGGTGGACGGGGACCCCGTGCCGGTACGCCGTGTCCCCGATCTCCGCGCATGTACTTCCGTACACCGAGAGCCGGCTGCCGTCCTCGGCGACCACTTCGACGGAACGCCGGGCGGCACGGGCCTCACGGCTCACCACGGCGGCCAGCCTGCCTGCGTGCGGGGTCCGCACGGCGACCCTGGGACGCAGGCGGGTCCGGGAGAAGTCGGCGACGTCCTGGTCCGCGACGAGGCGCCCCTCGTCGATGGTGACCACGCGATCGGCCGCGCGGGCGGCTTCCTTGGGATCGCCGGTCGTGTGCAGGACCGTGCCCCCTTCGGCCGCGTACGCACGGAGCAGACCGTGGAGCCAGCTCCTTTCACCCGGCGACAGGCCCTTGGCGGGCTCGTCGAGTACGAGCGTATGGGGGTCGCCGAGCAGCGCCGAGGCCAGGCCGAGCCGCCGGTCCATGCCGGCCGAGAGGGTGCCGATGCGCTGGTCCCCCAGCCCCGCGAGACCGACGACCTCGAGCAGCTCGTCGGCCCGCGACACCGGGACCCCTGCTGCGGCGCAGAGCATACGGAGCTGCCCCCGCGCCGTTCGCGCCGGATGCCCCGGTACGTCGCCGAGCAACACCCCGACCTCCCGGGCGGGATGGCCGATGCGGTGCAGCGGCCGGCCCTCGAAGTAGGTGACACCCCTTCCTGCTTCCAGTTCGAGCATCAGGCGGAGGGCTGTGCTCTTGCCGGAGCCGGGAGCGCCGAGCAGCACGGTGACGCTGCCGGACGGGGCTTCGAAGGTCAGATCGTCCACGACGGGCGAACGGTCGCGACGGGGGGCGCTGGTGAGTCCGATGACCTGGAGCATCGCTTCTCTCGCGGAGGGGGAGACCGCTCTGCGGCACGGTGGAGTACCCCAGCAAGATAACGCGACATTTCAGACTTTTTGCGCATCGAGGCTTTTGTGCGCGTTCCGCGCATCCGCGTGCCGCGCGCCTGCGGGACCGGACCAGGTCAGACTTCCGGCCTCAGCATCGGCGGGTTGAGCACTGTCGCCGCTCCAGCCCGGAACAACTGTGCGGGACGGCCTCCCTGACGCGTGGTCGTACCTCCGGACGGGACCAGGAAGCCTGGTGTTCCCGTGACCTTGCGATGGAAGTTCCTGGGGTCCAGGACCACACCCCACACCGCCTCATACACCCTTCGCAGCTCACCGACCGTGAACTCGGGCGGGCAGAACGCCGTGGCCAGCGAGGAGTATTCGATCTTCGAACGGGCCCGCTCCACCCCGTCGTCGAGGATCCTCGCGTGATCGAAGGCCAGCGGCGGGCACTCCTCACCGTCGCCACCGGTGCCGCCCCCCGGCCCGAGCAGGTCCTCCACCGGTGCCCAGCGGGCACTGTGCGCGTCACCGCCGGCACGCGGGGCCGGGAGATCGGGCGCCAACGCGAGGTGCGCGACACTGACGACCCTCATCCGGGGGTCTCGCCCCGGATCACCGTAGGTGGCCAGCTGTTCGAGATGGGCTCCGTTCCCGATGGCGGGGGCGGCCGGATCGTGCGCGCAGAGCCCTGTCTCCTCGACGAGCTCACGCGCTGCCGCCGCACCGAGGTCCTCATCGGCTCTGACGAATCCGCCCGGCAGTGCCCACCGCCCCTGGAACGGCGTTTCGCCGCGGCGTACCACCAACGCGCAGAGGGCATGACGTCGCACCGTGAGGACAACCAGATCGACGGTGACAGCGAAGGGCGGGAAGGCCGACGGGTCGTAGGGTGGCATGCCGAAATCATAGTCGTCTTCCTGACGATAAACACTCCCTTCGAGGCACGTGGTTCCGCGCGCGGCCCGGCCTTCTCCCCCCCAGCCGCGGTCGCCCCGTCGGCAGGCTTCGTCCGCCCGGGAACGCGAAGGGTCAATCGCGGCTCCTGGCGCCACGGGAGCCCGGCCGCCGGCTGTCCAGCCGCCGGGTGTCACGGACCCGGCCACGGCTCGCGGCCGCGCCCGGTCCGGAGGCAGCACCCGGTGCAGGCCGGTGCGTCACCCTCCGTTTACTCCTCCCGGACGCGGTGCGAGCGGCCCGCGGCCCGGCCCGCCGCCCCGCACGCCGCCCGCTCGGACCCTGAGAGTCGATGCCCCTTCCGTGGCCGTCGCGCAGGATGCGCTCTCCCCTGAGGCAACGACGCAGCGTTTCCGGGTCGAGGCCTTGGTTGCACGCCTGGTGCAGCAATTGGGCGAACGTGTAGTGGGGGTCTGCGCGCAGGGCGAGTCCCAGAGCCACCCTGGCCGCCGCCTCGTCACCCATGGACCACGAGACCCAGCCGGCCAGCGTCAGGGGCGCCGCCGCGTGTTCCACGTACGGACCGACACAGCGACGGGCGAGAGCACGCCACAGCCGCAGCGCCGTCCCGGCCTCGCTGCCCTCCATCCACTCGGCGGCCCTGTCCCTCGTCTCGCGGTCCTGAAGGCCGAGAATCACCGCCGCCGCCTCGCCGGGTGTGATCAGACCGTCGTCATCGCCGTCCGTCCCGGCGGGGCCTGCAGCCGGTGCGTTCCCGAGGCGTTCCATGAGGTCACGCGCGAGCGTCAGGGTCTCTCGCGCCACCTCACCGCGCCCGTCGACGTCGAGGATGCGGGACACCAGCACGGCACCCGCTGAATCAAGGGCCCGCTCCTGCTCCTGTGCCCCTGCGGATTCCCTCGGCTTGAGCCGTGCCTCCATGTCACGCAGCGATCCACGCACCTGAACACCGGCGTACGCGGCTGCGGCCGCCATCACCGTGGTGCCCGGAAGCGCCAGCGGATTGCCCTCGGGCGGACAGCAGCGGTCATCGGGACAGCAGTAGGACCAGTAACGCCCGTCGGAGATGCAGAGCGCCTCGAGCACGGGAACATCGAGCGCCCCGCAGGCCGTACGCAGCCACTGCGCGAACGGCCTCAGCCGCTCCATGGTCTGCGGAGCATCCTCCCCATCGGCCGGATCCTGGCAGAGGAAGACGACGATCGCGTCAGGACGGGCTTCGTGCTTCTCGCTTCCCTCGATCAGGCACTGCGCCAGCTGGTCGGCGACCGGCGCCCACTCCTGCGGCTCACGCGGGATGCCCAGCCGGAGCCTGCCGCCGAAGCGGCCCCGGCCGCCGTGCAGGGCGACCATGACCACACTGTCGTTCGGATGGAAACCCAGCAGGTACGGAAGGGCGTCGGCCAGTTCGGCGGGACCGCGCAGGGTGATCTGCTGAGCTTCGGACGGGCCGGTGGTTTCGTCGTGCTTGTTCATGGAATGACCGTCCCGCGTCCCGCCGTTTTCCGCGACCCCTGTGGATAACTTTGTCCACAGGCGCCGGCCGCCGTTCGCGGTTTGTCACAGGCATCGGGTTGCATGGGGGCATGACCAACGCAGACCGCGCAGAGCTCAGGGCCTCGGCCGATTCCGTACTTGCCCGTCTGGTCGGGGACACCACCGGCGCCGCCCGGCTGCGCGAGGACCAGTGGAAAGCCATCGAGGCCCTCGTCGCCGACAAGCGCAGAGCCCTGGTCGTCCAGCGGACAGGATGGGGCAAGTCCGCGGTGTACTTCGTCGCGACGTCGCTGCTGCGTGCGCGCGGCAGCGGACCTACGGTGATCATCTCGCCCCTGCTCGCGCTGATGCGCAACCAGGTGGCGGCGGCCAGGGCCGGGATCAGCGCGCGCACGATCAACTCCTCCAACACCGAGGAGTGGGACACCGTCCAGGCCGAGGTGGCGGCGGGCGAAGTGGATGTCCTGCTGGTCAGCCCCGAAGTACTGGTTTCTCCAACCTCGAATTCCGCCCGTTTCGTCCCTCGGGACGCCCCAGGTCGATCGATCTCCAATCCCCGCATCACTGCGTCCACGGCATAACGGGTGAAGACGCCGGCGATACGAATCTGGCGTGGGCCGCTCCACAGCACCTGGGCTGCGGCCGTCGCTCCTGGCCATGAGAGTTGGAACTGGGCCTGGTTGATGACTCTCGCGTCGGTCCCTCGCCTGGACTCCCCACGATGACGTCCAGGCCGAGCAAGTCGGTCCAGTCGCCATGCACCGGCCTCACGCTGTACTCGCTCGCCACAAACCGGACGCCCAGCACCATCTCTATGTGGACGCAACGAGACGCTGCCCGTACGCCTCTGCATTGGGCGTGCTGCCGGAGGTGAGCAGGGCCAGGGGTTGCTCGGTGTCTACTGCTACCTCCGGTGCGCGAAGCGGCCGGCTCGCTGTGATGGTGGTGTTGTTCCAGCGAGCCGGCGGCGATTAGTTTCCGGCTATGAGATGGTTTTGATGGCCTGCCAGCCGCTTGTGCCGACGACCTTCGGAGTACCCACGAGCCCGGTCCCGCGTCCGGGGACGAACTCGAGTCCTGCGGCGGTGTTGGCGGTGGTGGTCCAGAAGTCACCGATGCCGTCGCCGTCGGAGTCACCTGAGGCGGTGATCAGGGGGCGGGCAGCGGTGGACCACCCGGTGGCGTAGGCCGTCCGGCTGGAGGCGGCGCCCAGGGATGACGGATCGGTGCCGCCGTCGGGCACTCCGTCGCCGTCCGCGTCGCCGTTGCTCCTGCCGTGGTAGAGCCATACCTCGCCGGTGGTGGTGTGGCGGGCGACGAGGTCGGCGAAGCCGTCCCCGTCGACATCGCCCGAGGACCCGAGCTGCATCGACGCCCAGCCGGAGGAGCCGACCGGGTAGCCGGCCTGGATGTTGCCGCTGGAGTAGCCCGGCAGGAACCAGAGCTGGTCACCGATAACGGCGAGGAAGTCGGGGTTGTTGCTCTCCTCGCTCGGTGTGATGTCTCCGACTGAGACGATCTGCTTGATGGTGGCGGGATCGAGCGTGAGGCCGGTCTCGGAGTCCTCGAAGAAGTAGACCTCCCGTCTGGTGTCCTCGGTGAAGTCGCCCTGCCCGCCGTTCGGGTACAGCCAGAGGCTGCCGTCCGTCTTGCGGGCGACGAGGTCCTCGTAGAGGTCCTCGGTCCAGTCACCGCGGTGGGTGAGCAGGGCGCCCGCCCAGCTTCTGTTCGCCGCGAGGGGGATGGTGGTGGCCACGGCGCCGTTGCCGGTGCCCCCGTACAGGTGGAGATCACCGCTCGCGTTGACGGCGAACAGGTCGGGCGTGCCGTCGCCGTTGACGTCGCCGGGCTTGTCCACGACGCCGGGGCTCTTGGCGTAGAACTTGTAGGGGTACATGGGGCCGACGTTTTTGCCCAGGTCGACGGCCTGGACGTACAGCGTGTGCGGCCCGGGGGTGAGCGGGGTGAGTTTGGCCGACGCGTCACCGCCGACGGCGGCCGGTTTGGCGACGGTGCTCGGCGGGGTGCGGTCCAGGCTCCAGCGGTACTCGGCGATGTCCTTCTCACCCGCCGCGCCGAAGATGAATTCCCCTTCCGTGCGGGCCAGAGCGCCTTCGGCGTTCTCCGGGTAGAGGCCGCCCACCGACGTCACGGTCGGCATCGTGGACGGGGCGGTCGGATCGAAGCCGAAGCGGCAGCCGTTGGCGCCCTTCGTGGGTGTCCAGTCGGACGCGAAGGCGGAGTCACCGACGTCCTCGGCCTGCGCCTTCCATGAGAACTGCCCGGCGCTCGCGCCCTTGTAGTCGTTGAGGAGCTTTTTGGGTACGACGATGCTCGCGCGCACGCCCTTGGAGTCGCCGGCGAGGACGGTCTTGCGTACGGTCTGGTTGAAGATGATGCCCGGGGTGACATCGTGCTTGCCGGTCGGCCAGAGGTGGAACTGGACGTTGACGTCGCCGCCGTCGCGGTCCCACACCTGCGCGGTCAGGGTCACGTCGGTGTTGCCCAGGGTCACGTACGAGGAACCGTTGCCGCACTCGGTGCTGCTGATCTTGGTGCTGGGGATGGTGTCCAGCGCCCAGGGGGCTTCCGGCCGGCGGTTGAACTCGACGATGAGCTTCGCGTCCGGCTTGAACTTCTTCCAGCTGTATTCGTCCTTGTCTTCCTCGGCACTCTGGGGCGCGCGGAGGCCGAAGGTGATGTCGGGCGACTTGGCCGCCGCCGCCTTGACCGCGGCGTCCTTGGCGGTGAAGTCCACAGCCTTGTCCGGACAGCCGTGCGCGTCGTTGCCGTGGGCGTAGTTGCGGCTGTCCTGGAGGGTGGACCAGGCGGGCTGCTTGGCCCAGGTGGTGGCCGAGCTGATGGGGCCGGTCACGTACAGCTCGACCGGTTTGGCGGTGCAGGACCAGGAGTGCGTCTCGGTGATCTGGAACTGCGCGTCGATGACCTTCACGCCGGCCAGGAACTTCGACTCGACCCGGAAGAACGACCGTGCGGTGCCGCCGGTGGACGACTCGTAGCCGACGCGCGCCTCGCTGGTGGTGCCGCCGCTCCAGCCGGTGCCGTTCCAGTAGCTGTCGTTGGCGTGGGGCTTGTAGGCGATGGTCCACGCCAGCTTCTTGCCGGTCACCCGCGGGTCGATGTAGACCGGATACGTCGTGTCGGGGGAGGTGAGCAGTTCCCGGTCCGGCGTGAGCGTCAGCTGGTCGTGGGAGAAGTCGACGCCCACGGTACTGCTGTTGGCACCGGGGGTCAGATCCGTCGGGGTCTCGGCGGCCGCGGGCGCGGCGGTGCGGGAACGCACCGACGGGTCGGCGGGTTCCGTGCCGGAGGAGTCCCACATGCGGGCCGTCGATGTCGCGAAGACGGTCTGGCCGGCCGGGTTCACGGCCGTGAGGTTGCCCGCGTCGGGGTCCTGCTTCAGAGTGAGCCCCTCGGTCCTGAGACCGAATTCGATGGTGGCGAGCTCCGGGTTCGCGGCGGCCTCGGCGGTCTTGACGATGAGGGTCTGGCTGAACCCGTCGACACTCGCGGCGACCGCGAGGTCCACACCCGGGAGGACCTCGCGGTAGGTCGCGCTCGCCCCGTCCAGGACCGGAGCGGGCAGGGGTGCGGGCCACTTCAGTGACACCGACCGGCCCTGGTCGGTGAGCGCGACCAGCGGGTCGTCGCCGCCTGCGGAGAACGTCACATGTCCGGCCGCCGCCTTGGGGCTGATGCGGCCGGCGACCTGGGTGAGGGTGGTGTCGATCGCTTCCCAACGGCCTTCACGCTTCACCCGGACCGGCATGCTGTGCTGCGTACGGCGCAGGTTCCCGTTCGGCAGGGCGTGGGTCTCGCTCGTCTCCGAGCGCTCGGCCAGGATCTCGACCGGTTCTCCGGACAGGCGTGCCGCCTCCAGCGCGCCGCGCTCCGAGGTGGGTGCCGATCCGGCGGAATCGGTGGTGGCAGCAGCGGAATTCAAGCCCAGCGGCGCCAGACCGAGTGAAGTCCCGGCGATCACGATCGCAAGCGCCTTGCGGGCGGCTCGGTTCGCGGGAGCCCATCTTCGCGTACATATTTTCGGCACGTTCGCCCGTTCCTACCTCTGTTCGGGACTTCCTGTGAAGATCCTTTGGCTTGGCTGTGAACTTTAACCCGTGTTTACTCACCCTCGTTAACGCGTTCCTCTCGCTTCTCAAGTAGGTGCAAAAAGTGCAACACGTGCTCAACTATCTACGTCATGTCGGCCATTGGCGCAGATCCATACCCCTCGCCCTGCTGCTCACCCTGTTCGTCGGCTTCATACCGGAGGACCCAGCAGCTGCGGGCACCGGCAAGATGCGACTTGAGGAGCTGAAGCGCGATCCGTCCATCCCTGGGCGTTCCCTTCATCCCGAACGCAAATCGATTCGGGATGACGCCGCCAAGAAATGGACACCGCGCCGAGATGGAGACCTGGCCGGCACTTACACCGTCCGGGTGTCGAAGAACGGCAAGCCGCGTACGGACACCCTGAGTTCGGGCCGAGCCCGGTCATTGGGAGAACCGGACACTGGTCTCGACGACAGCCCGGTACGCCTGACCCAACCGACGGTGCGGGAAGCAAAGGCCGCCCGAAGCGTGCGGACCGCGCAGCCCGCACCCCTGGGAGGTGTTGCACGAGTCGAGATCCAGGATCAGGGTCACGCCCGCAAGGCGGGTGTCACGGGCATGCTGTTCACGGCGGCACCGGCCGCCACGAACGAGGCCGAAGCCGTCACGGGCGCAGTCGAGATCGAACTTGACTACACGGCCGTGAAAGACACCTACGGTGCCGACTGGGGATCCAGGCTGCACCTGGTCCAGCTCCCGGCCTGCGCTCTGACGACTCCTGAGAAGTCGCAATGCCGCACGCGTGCCGAGCTGGGGGGCGACAACGACCCGGTCACCGGCACCGTGAGCGCCACCGTCGACCTGAACGCCTCCACTGCCCGCAGCACCGGTGCCCCGATGGTCCTGGCGGCGGTAGCCGCCGCGTCAGGCCCGGGAGGAAGCCACGAGGCGACGTCACTGTCTCCGTCCGGCGACTGGTCAGGAGGTAGCTCAGCCGGCGGATTCTCGTGGTCCTACGGAATCGAGTCACCGGAGGTGCCCGGTGGCCCCGAGCCGGAGGTGGAGTTGTCCTACTCCTCGCAGTCGGTCGACGGGCGTACTGCTTCCACGAACGGGCAATCATCGTGGATTGCGGAAGGCTGGGACTACGAACCCGGCTTCGTCGAACGCCGATACCAACCCTGCTCTGACGACAAGGCCGCGATCGACGGCAAGGCACCCAACAACTCGGGTGAGACTGCGGATCTGTGCTGGGGCTCCGACCACGTCGTCATGTCGCTGGACGGCAAGACCACCGAGCTGGTCAAGAACGAGCCGAGTACGGAGAACCCGAAGGAGGAGTGGCGCCTCGCCGACGACGACGGCACCAGGGTCGAGCGCCGCACCGGCGCTGACAACGGCGCCAAGGACGGCGAGTACTGGCTGATCACCAGCACCGACGGCGTCCAGTACAGCTTCGGCCTGAACAAGCTCCCTGGAGCGACCACCCAGCGCACCAACTCCGCGCTGACGGTACCGGTCTTCGGTAACCATCCCGGTGAGCCCTGCCACGCCACGGCGTTCGCCGACTCCGACTGCGCGCAGGCATACCGCTGGAACCTGGACTACGTCGTCGACCCGCTCGGTGACGCCATGACCCTGTGGTGGAACAAGCGCACCAACTTCTACGGCCAGCACATGAACGCCGAGAAGCAGATCTCCTACGTGCGCTCCGCCGACCTGGCGCGGATCGACTACGGGCTGCGCAGCGACGCCCTCTTCGGTGTCCTGCCGGCCGGGCGCACCACCTTCACCACCGCTGAGCGCTGCGTTCCGACCTCCACCTTCGACTGCGCCGAGTCCAAGCGGACCACCGCGAACGCGAAGTACTGGCCCGACACGCCCCTGGACCAGGAGTGCGTGTCCGGTGCGAAGTGCACCGACAAGTACTCCCCGACGTTCTGGTCCACCAAGCGCCTGACCAAGATCAGCACCCAGGTGCTCGCCGGATCCGCTCTCAAGAACGTTGACTCCTGGGCCCTGGAGCAGAGCTACCCGGCCACCGGCGACGGCAGCTCCCCCGCCCTGTGGCTGGAGTCCATCACCCGCACCGGGTACGGCGCCGACGGCACCGCGTCCATGCCGAAGGTGAGCTTCGCGGGCACCCAGATGGACAACCGCGTCGACGGGGTCGAGGGCCTGCCGCCCTTCTCCCGGATGCGTATCCACGCCATCGACACCGAGACGGGCGGACGCATCGGCGTCACCTACTCACCGCGGGAGTGCTCGGCTCTCGCCCCGCGCAAGATGCCCGCCTCACCCGAGACCAACACCCTGCGCTGCTACCCGCAGTACTGGATGCCCAAGGGCGCGACCAAGCCCCTCCAGGACTGGTTCCACCTCTACACGGCCACCCAGGTGCGCGAGGACGACCTGGTCACCGACAGCCCGGACACGGTCACGTCCTACGAGTTCATCGGCTCACCGGCCTGGGCCTACGACGACCGCGAGTTCACCGAGAACAAGCAGCGCACCTGGTCGCAGTACCGCGGCTACGAGCGCGTCCGCACCCGCACCGGGACTGGCACCGATGTCGGGGAGCTGACGGAGAAGCGCTACTTCCGCGGTATGCACGGAGACAAACTCCCCACAGGGACCCGCACCGCGTCGGTGGCGGACAGTTCCGGCGGAAGCGCCCTGGACCTCCCGCAGCACCGGGGGCAACTGCGCGAGCAGATCACCTATGAGTTCGACGGCGGCCCCATCGACACCGCCACGCTCACCACCGCCTGGGCGGTCAAGACCGCCGAGCGCAAGCGGGCCGGCACCACCCCGCTGCAGGCGTGGATGGGCAACCCCGAGACGGTCACGACCCGCGAGCGGGTCAAGGGCGACACCTGGCGGACGTCCAAGGAGGTCACCTCCTACGACACCTACGGTCTGCCGACCCAGGTCGACGAGACCACCCGGGGTGGGAAGCGCTACTGCAGCAAGATCAGTTACGTCCGCAACACCACTGCGCATATGCTGGAGACGGTGTCCAGGGACCTCACGAAGCTGGGCTCGTGTGACTCCTCCGGTGGGGAAGTCGTCGAGGACACCCGCACGCTGTACGACGGCAAGGCGTTCGGCGCCGCGCCCACCCAGGGGCTCGCCACCGAGGTCCAGGAGCTGGACGCCGACGGCACCGGCTACCTGACCATCGACAGGACCACCTACGACATCCATGGCCGCGAGACCGCGTCCTGGGACGCCGAGAACCGTAAGACCAGCGTCACCACCACCCCGGCGACCCGTGTGCCGGCGGCCACGTCGGTCACGACCGACCCGCTGCTGCACACCGAGATGACCGAGTTCGACGACGTACGCGGGCTGCCGGTGAAGACGACCGACGCCAACGGCAAGTCCTCAACGATGCAGTACGACCCGCTCGGCCGTCTGCTGAAGGTCTGGAACATCGGCCGCGACCCGGCCACCCAGACCCCGAACGCGAGCTTCGACTACGCCGTCCGCCGCGACGGCCCCACCGTCATCACCAACCGCGCCCTGAAGGACAACGGCGAGTACGCGGTCTCCTACGAGATCATGGACGGTCTGCTGCGCGAGCGGCAGACGCAGGACGAAGCCGTCGCGGGAGCGGGACGCATCGTCAACGACACGTTCTACGACTCCGCCGGCCGCCCGTGGAAGGAGAACGACGGCTACTTCAACGACCAGGAACCCGCCGCCGCCCTCCTCACCGTGGGCGACCAGGAGGTCCCCTCCCAGACCCGCACGTTCTACGACGGCCTGGGCCAGCCCACGCACACCGTCACCTACGCCCGCGGCGTCGAGCAGACCCGGACCAGCACCGAACACGACGGGGACGCCACGACCACCGTGCCGCCGAAGGGCGGCACCGTCACCACCGAGTTCATGGACGCCGAGGGCCGCCTCGCCCGGACGCGTGAGTACAGCAAGCAGGACCGCAGCGAGTGGCGCGACGTCTCCTACGAGTACGACGCCCTCGACCAGATCACCAAGATCACCGGGCCCACCGGTTCCACGACGTTCGAGTACGACAGCCGCGGACGCCAGACCGCGTCGACCGACCCGGACTCCGGACGCACCGAGATCGCGTACGACAACACCGACAACGTCATCTCGATGAAGGACGCACGCGGCAACGTCCTCGTCCCCACCTATGACGACGGTGGTCGCCAGACCTCGCTGCGCGAAGGGAGCGCCGACGGGCCCAAGCGCCTGGAGTGGACCTACGACACCCTCTACAAGGGACTTCCCACCGCAGCGATCCGCTACGACAACGGTCGCGCCTACCGTGACGAGATCACGGCGTACGACAGCGCCTACCGGCCGACGGCCATGACGACCACGATCCCGGCCGAGGAGACCGGCTTCGGCGGCACCTACACCTACAAGAACAAGTACACCGCCACAGGCAAGCTGGAATGGTCCGACGTCCCGGCCGTAGGTGGTCTGGCCGCCGAACACATCACGTTCTGGTACAACTCCGACGGCCTGCCGATCTCCATCCGCGGCGCCGCCTCCTACCTGAACGACGTCCAGTACTCCGCATTTGGTGAGATACTGCGCACCGACAGCGGCGTGGCCACGAAGAAGGTGTACGGCACCTACTTCTACGACGAGTTCACCCGCCGCATGACCCAGTCCATCTTCGACCGGTCGGTAACGCCGGGACGCATCACGGACACCCGGTACTCCTACGACGAGGCCGGCAACGTCACCAAGGTCAGCGACACCCCCGGCGAGGCCGCGGCGGACGCGGGCAAGACGGACACCCAGTGCTTCGTCTACGACCAGCTCCGCCAGATGACCTCGGCCTGGACCGCCAAGACCGACGACTGCACCACCGGCCCCTCCAAGGACACGGTCGGCGGACCCGACCCCTACTGGCAGTCCTACGCATTCGACACCGCCGGAAACCGCACCCGGCTCACCGAACACGACACCGCCGGCGACACCGCCAAGGACATCACCCGCACCTACACCTACGGAAAGGCGGGGATCGGCGGTCCCAACGCCCTCGCCGAGGCCAAGTCCACCGGCCCGCAGGGCACCAATCTCAGCACCTTCGGCTACGACAAGTCGGGCAACACCACCACCCGCCAGGTCAACGGGACCACCCAGTCGCTGGAATGGGACGTCGAAGGACAACTTCGCAAGGTGACCGAACCGATCGAGGGCGGCGGCACCAAGAGCACCGGATACCTCTACGACGCGTCCGGTGAGCGGCTGGTGCGCACGGACTCCGACGGTTCCAAGACCCTCTACCTCGGCGAGGTGGAGGTCACCCTGAAGACCGACGGACTGACCAGGACCGCCGAGCGCTTCTATGCCCACCCCGACGGAGCCACCACCGTGCGCTCCACCGGAGGCGGACGCCAGTTGCTGCTCTCCGACCACCACGGCACCTCCACCACCAGTGTCGACATGGCGAGCACGGACATGCGGGTCACTCGCCGCAAGTCCATGCCGTTCGGCGAGGACCGGGGCGCCCAGCCCTCCCCCTGGCCAGGCATGCGCGGATTCGTCGGCGGCACCGTGGACCCCGACACCGGTCTCACCCGGCTCGGCGCCCGCGACTACGATCCCATCACCGGCCGCTTCATCTCCGTCGACCCGCTGGTCGGCTACGGCCGGACCAGCACGATGAACCCGTACTCCTACAGCAACAACGCCCCCGCCACCTTCTCCGACCCCGACGGCCTGTCCTACAGCAAGGGCAAGGGCGGCGGCTACGGGCCCCCCGGCCACGACAGAGGCGAGGGTGCCAACGCTCTGGGCAGCTGGCTCCAGCAATGGCTGATGCAGCAGTGGCGAGAACGACAGGAACGGGAACGGCAGCGGCGCATCGCCGAAGCGCGGAGGAGGGCCGCGGAAGCAAAGCGGAAGGCGGAAGAAAGGGCCCGACGCCTCGCGGCACTCCGCCGTGCGGCGGCAGAAGCCGCCGCAGCACGCAAGATGGCCCGGGAAATGGCAGCGGCCCAGGCTCGGGCGGCCAAACGAGCCGCCGCGCAGGCAGCGGCGAACAAACGCGCGGCGCTCAGGCAGGCCGCCGCACGCAAGCGCGCGGAAGCACAGCGCGCAGAGGCCCGACGCCAACAGGCACGACGAGCCGCGGCCCGAAAGGCAGCAGCCCGATCCCGGCCCTCCGCCAAACCCAGCGCGGCGGCCAGACCCAAGCCGAGGCCGTCCCAGGTCACCAAACCGGCGCAGCGCACGAAGCCCAATGCCGTGACCTGTGCCACCAGCAACAGCTTCGTCCCGTCGACCCCGGTCCTGATGAGCAACGGCTCCAAAAAGCCCATCAGTAAGGTCAAGGTCGGCGACAAAATAATCGCCACCGACCCCAAGACGGGGAAGAAGTCTGTCCAGACCGCCTCTGCCACCATCATCGGCAAGGGCACCAAGAAACTCGCCGAAATCACACTCGCGCAGCGCCAGGGCGGGCGCCTAAAAAAGGTATCGGTGACCGCCACGGACGGTCACCCGTTCTGGGCCCCCGCTCTCGGCACCTGGCTTAGTGCGACAGATCTGTTCCCAGGTCTGCACCTCCAGACCGCGGAAGGCACCGCGGCGGAGGTCACAAGTGTCCGTCGGCACAGCGAAGTGGCGACGGTCCACAACCTGACCATCACCGACACACACACGTACTATGTGCTGGCGGGGGCTACTCCGGTCCTGGTTCACAACACTGGTGGCAGCGGGCACATGTGCGATATCTCCGTGACGTCGTCAGATGGAAGTAAGAGCGATATCTCGCTAGAGAGCGGCGACATGACGCCTGAAGAGGCTTCGCTCGGATATCCAAACAACTCGGCTTTCACGCACACGGAGCATCGATTCTCGCGCATGGCGGGTGCTTCCACAGGGCCAAAGGTTTCGCTCCCGAACGACCCCTTCGCCGGTAAGTTCCCGTTGAGTGCTGGTGATTCGGTTAAGATGCAAGGCCAGCTCCCCCCTTGCTCGCGATGCAAGGGTGCGATGAACCGCATGGTCAACGAGTTGGGAGTTTCGGTCACATACGAATGGTCTGGTGCCAAGGGGGCTGGGTCATGGACAGCTGGAAGGAGGAGGCGATAATGATGAGATTGACTGCCACAGAGGTTGGGTTCTTCGAGGATTACGAGGACGAAGAGGCCCTTGAGGTGGGACTTGCCGGAGTGGATGAGGCTGGCGTCCCGCGATCGTTCTCAATTCAGCGATCCACGTATGAGCCTGATGAGCAGGAAGTCCAGTCTGGAATGGATTCCTATAACGTCTCTACTGAGCGAGGCTTCACCGTCTACGGTTGCCTTCGGAGCGTGCGGTTTTCCAATCTGGTTCTCGCGCTGGAATTCACTGCTGAGGATGCGGAGATTCTTGAGATCTCGACGCCTGTTGAAGTGAACCTGAGCGAAGCCCAGGTCGACGAAGAAAATCTGTCTCGGAAGCTTCGCGAGATCCTCGACTGGGGCTCTCTTGAGAAGCGGCCGGAATTGATCGGTATGGACGGTTCAGGGCCTGCCGCCGACGTTTAGGTGGCGCTCGTCGAGAATTTTCCGCTAGGTCATTCCTAATGGGAGGTTGGGTAGCCGTTGCCCAGAAGAGGGCCCCCTCCGCGCTTCTGTGCGGAGGGGGCCCTCGGGCCGTTTGACGGCAACGTCAGCGGACGACGGCAGCAGTGGGCGGGTTGTCGGGGGTGTCGCCGCGCGGGGCGAGGGCGTCGCCGAGGGTGTCGATGGCCTGGCGCTGGAGGCGGAGCCGGACGTGGGCGTAGACGCCGGCGGTGACGCCGATGTGGGCGTGTCCGAGGAGTTCCTTGATGACGACGCCCTGTTCCAGGAGGAGGGTGGCGGTCAAGTGGCAGAGGTCGTGGAAGCGGATTGTACGGAGCCCGGCCTTGTGAAGGAGGCGGCGGAAGCGGCGGGTGAGGTTGCCGAGGTCGAGCGGCTTGCCGTTCGGGGTGGTGAAGACGAGCCCGTTGTCCGTCCAGCCTCGTCCGGCTTCCTGCCGTTCTTCCTGCTGCTGTTCCTGGTGGAGCTTGAGGGAGTTGATGCATTCGGTGGGGAGGGCGATGCGGCGTTCGGAGGCGAGGGTCTTGGTGTGCAGGACGGTCAGGCCCTGGGTGCGGGTGCGCTGGAGGGAGCGGTGGATGGTGGCGGTGCCGCTGTCGAGGTCGAGGTCGAGGTCGAGGTCTTTCCAGTGGAGGCCGAGGAGTTCGCCCTTGCGGAGCCCGGTGCGCAGGGCGAGTTCGTACAGGGCGTGCAGATGGTCATCGGCGGCCGTCTGGAGGAACCACCGGGCTTCGGCGGCGGTGAAGGGCTGGAAACGCCGGGGGCGGGGCGTGGTCGTCTTGACGTTGCGGGCGACGTTGCGCGGGAGTTCGTCCTCGCGGACGGCGTGTTCCAGGGCGGACTTGAGGACTGCGTGGACGTACGTCACGGTCAGCGGCGGCAAGCGCTTATCGCAGCACTGGCCGATGGCGCAGCAGGACCGCCGAACAACGTCCCGGTTCTGGGTGCAGCACTGGCAGGTGGTGCGGAGTCCGTCGAGGAAGGTGCGACACCTACGCCGAGAGCTTCGACGCCGTGTGGACGACAGCGACCCCCGTACGAGAGGAAGGCTGACCGTGGCCCGCACCGAGTACTACGACGACCCGAACGCGCCCATGCCGAACAGCATGGTCGTCGCCGCCTCTGCCGTCGTCACCGACGACCGCGGGCGCATCCTCCTCCAGCGCCGCCGCGACAATGACCTGTGGGCCCTGCCCGGAGGCGGCATGGAGTTCACCGACTCCCTGCCCGGCACGGCCGTCCGCGAGGTCAAGGAAGAGACCGGCCTCGACGTGGAGATCACCGGCCTGGTCGGCACCTACACCGACCCGAAACACATCACCGCCTACACCGACGGCGAGGTCCGCCGCCAGTTCAACGTCTGCTTCACCGCCCGTATTACCAGCGGCCAACTGGAGATCTCGGACGAGTCCACCGAACTCCGGTTTGTACCGCCGGAAGGGATCGAACAGCTGCCGATGCACCACACCCAACGATTCAGGCTCCAGCACTTCCTGGAACAGCGCGAGAAGCCGTACCTGGGCTGAACCGCCTGACGGCAGTAGCGACGGCAATAACCCCGCACAACCACGCCCCTCACCGGGCCAGAAACCCGTACTTGACCTGCGAAAAAGCAGGTCGAAGGGACTGCTGCATCATCTTCGCTCATCCGGGGCCTATGCCGTCCGGGTGATCTCCACGGGCGCGTATCCCACGAGCGGATCAAGGAAGATCCTGCCCTATTAGCAATCGCCGCGTGCGCGGAGCAGACCGGGCAGGGTGCTCAGCGTGCCGACTCGATCTCGGGCGATCTCCGCCTGCGCGGAGATGTTCCGTCGTGCATGTCGTCCTCGACGTACACGCCCGGGTTCGCTCCGCGTACGCGGAGGTGTTCCGCCAGCCACACCAAGCTGGATGGTCACACCCGAATGCCCCGGGAAGGACTCAACCTCTCATCGGTCCGCTTCATCGCGAGTGTGGAGGCCAAGGTCGAAGCCCGGCCCTCGGCAGCAGCAATCTTCGAGAGTCCACATAGCGGCTATCCGGCGAGCGCCAGGACGAGTGGGAGCACTTGGTCGGCTCCGGCTTGGCGCAGGAGGCGTGCCCCCACCGCGAGGGTCCAGCCGGAATCGGTGTAGTCATCGACGAGCAGAACCGGGCCAGGAGTGGCGGCCAAAGCGGCGGCGAGCCCGTCGGGCACCGTGAACGAGTCTGCGAGCGCGCGCAGCCGCTGGGCCGAATTGCTGCGGTGCGCGGTGTGCTCGTCGGCGTGCGGGGTGTAGACCAGGCTGCCCAGGAGCGGGAGCCGGCCGACCCTGGCCACTCCCTCGGCCAGGGAGCCGACAAGTTGAGGGCGTGTGCGGGATGGGATCGCCACGATGCCGACGGGCCGGGCCACCCCGTCAGGACCGCTGGCCCAGCCGCCCGGCGAACGGGCCCAGTCCGCCAGCACCGTCACCACGGCGTTCAGCACGTTGTCCGGCACCGGCCCGTCTGCTGCCTGCGCGGACAGGAGCGGGCGCAGGCGGTTGCCCCAGCCGATGTCCGACAGCCTTCCCAGCGCCCGCCCGGTCACCGCTTGCTGGCCTGCCGGGATGCGGCCCTTGAGGTCCATGCCGACCGCGGCGAGGCCAGTCGGCCACATCTTGCGGGGCTCGACCTCGACGCCCGGCCGGTCCAGCTCGCCCGCCGCCGCCGCGAGAGCCGAATGCGAGACGGCGGGATCGAGCCAGGGGCCCGCGCAGTTGTCGCAGCGACCGCACGGGACCGCCTTCTCGTCATCGAGCTGCCGTTGCAGGAACTCCATACGGCAGCCGGTGGTTGCCACGTAGTCCCGCATGGCCTGCTGCTCCGCGGCCCGCTGCTTCGCAACCCAGGCATACCGCTCCGCGTCATACGCCCACGGCTGCCCTGTGGCGGTCCAGCCGCCCTTCACACGCTTGACCGCCCCGTCCACGTCCAGGACCTTCAGCATCGACTCCAGACGCGAACGCCGAAGATCCACCAAAGGCTCCAGGGCCGGCAACGACAACGGACGCCCCGCGCTCCCCAGGACATCCAGGGTGCGCCGCACCTGCTCCTCGGGCGGGAAACCCACCGAAGCGAAATACGCCCAGATCGCCTCGTCCTCCCGCCCCGGCAGCAGCAAAACATCCGCATGATCCACACCACGCCCGGCACGTCCGACCTGCTGGTAATAAGCAATCGGGGATGAGGGCGACCCCAGGTGCACCACAAAGCCGAGGTCCGGCTTGTCGAATCCCATGCCGAGCGCGGACGTGGCGACCAGCGCCTTGACCCGGTTCGCCAGCAGATCCTCCTCCGCCTGCAACCGGTCGGCGTTCTCCGTCTTCCCCGTATAGGAAGCCACCGGATATCCACGCTGCCGCAAGAACGCCGCGACCTCTTCCGCCGCCGCCACCGTCAGCGTGTAAATGATCCCCGAACCCTGCAAATCCCCAAGCCGCTCCCCCAGCCACGCAAGCCGGTGCGCCGCATTCGGCAACTCCAGCACCCCCAGGCGAAGACTCTCCCGGTCCAGCGGCCCCCGCAGCACCAGAGCGTCCTTGCCGCCGGTGCCCAATTGCTCCGCCACATCCGCAGTCACACGGGCGTTCGCCGTGGCCGTCGTGGCAAGCACCGGAACACCCGTCGGCAGCCCCGCCAGCATGGTGCGCAGCCGCCGGTAGTCCGGCCGGAAATCATGGCCCCAGTCGGAAATGCAGTGCGCCTCATCCACCACCAAGAGCCCGGTCGTCGCCGCGAGCTTCGGCAGCACCTGATCACGAAAATCCACAGAATTGAGACGCTCCGGGCTCACCAGGAGAACGTCGGTCTCCCCGCGCTCCACCTCACCGTAGATCGTCTCCCACTCCTCCGGATTAGCCGAGTTGATCGTGCGCGCCTGAATTCCCGCACGCGCCGCCGCCTCGACCTGGTTACGCATCAACGCCAACAGCGGCGAAATGATCACCGTCGGGCCGGCACCCCGCCGCCGCAGCAAAGCAGTGGCCACGAAATACACTGCCGACTTTCCCCACCCGGTGCGCTGCACCACCAGCGCCCGACGACGCTCCTCCACCAGGGCCGCCACCGCCTGCCACTGATCCTCCCGCAACCGCGCAGACCCCGCAGGGGCACCGACCAGCTCAGCAAGGACGGTGTCGGCTTCAATACGCAGTTCCAGGGTGTCCATACCCCCATGCAACCCGATACCACCGACAATCGACGCCTCCACCCCGTGTCACCACCCGCTCACAAGCAGCCCACAGGCACACGCCGATCAAGGACGGACGAGACCGACCCTCCCGCCACGACCACCCCCGAACAGCACGTTTACGCAGGTCAGGGCTCCACATCCGCCTGGAATTTGAATGCCCTCCCAGGGGTGTAGCCCGGAGCGGCTCAACAATCCCGATTTCCGGGACCAGGTGCTGCCACGCCTTGCCGCTGCTACGGGTCTGCTGGTGGTCGACGAGGCACATTGCATCTCCGACTGGGGCCATGATTTCCGGCCGGACTACCGAAGGCTGCGAACCATGCTCGCCGACCTGCCCGCGGGTGTCCCCGTGCTCGCCACGACGGCCACCGCCAATGCCCGTGTGACCGCGGACGTCGCGGATCAGCTCGGCACGGGGGCGGGCACCGACGCGCTGGTGCTGCGGGGTCCGCTCGACCGCGAGAGTCTCAGCCTCGGGGTGCTGCGACTGCCCGGTGCCGCGCACCGTCTGGCCTGGCTGGGCGATCATCTCGGGGAGCTGCCGGGCTCGGGCATCATCTACACACTCACGGTCGCGGCCGCCGAGGAGATCACGGCCTATCTCCGCCAGTGCGGCCACCCGGTCGCGTCGTACACCGGCCGGACGGAGAACGCCGACCGGCAGCAGGCGGAGGACGATCTCCTGGCCAACCGGGTCAAGGCCCTGGTGGCCACGTCCGCGCTCGGCATGGGATTCGACAAGCCCGACCTCGGCTTCGTCGTGCACGTGGGATCACCGTCCTCGCCCATCGCCTACTACCAACAGGTCGGCCGGGCGGGGCGCGGAGTCGAGCACGCCGAGGTCCTGCTGCTCCCGGGCAAGGAGGACGAAGCCATCTGGGAGTACTTCGCCTCGGTCGCCTTCCCTCCGGAGGAGCAGGTCCGCCGGACGCTCGACGTCCTCGCCCGGGCCGGCCGCCCCCTGTCGCTGCCTGCCATGGAACCTCTCGTCGACCTGCGGCGCACCCGCCTCGAGACGATGCTCAAGGTGCTGGACGTCGACGGTGCGGTGAAGCGGGTGAAGGGCGGCTGGATCTCCACGGGCGAGCCCTGGGTGTACGACTCCGAGCGCTACGCCTGGGTCGCGCGGCAGCGGGCCGCCGAACAGCAGGCCATGCGCGACTACGTCGCCGCGACCGGATGCCGTATGGAGTTCCTCCGGCGGCAGCTGGACGACGACGAGGCCGACGCGTGCGGACGCTGTGACAACTGCGCAGGCGCCCGTTTCGACGACAAGGTCTCCACGGCCGCCCTCGACGGGGCTCGTGGAGAGCTCGGCCGGCCAGGGGTGGAAGTGGAGCCGCGCAAGATGTGGCCCACCGGGCTCTCCGCGGTGGGGGTCGATCTCAAGGGCCGCATCCCGGCGGGCGAACTGGCTCTTCCCGGCCGGGCGCTCGGCAGGCTCTCGGACATCGGCTGGGGCAACAGGCTCCGTCCGCTGCTCGCGGCGCAGGCGCAGGACGTCCCGGTCCCCGACGACGTGTCGAGCGCGGTGGTCACGGTCATCGCCGACTGGGCGAAGGGCCCCGGCGGCTGGGCCTCCGGAGCCCCGGACGCAGCTCCCAGGCCGGTGGGTGTCGTCACGGTCGCCTCGCGCCACAGGCCGCAGCTGGTCCACTCACTCGGCAGCCGTATCGCCGAAGTGGGTCGGATGCCCCTGCTGGGCACGGTCACTTACGCGCCGGGCAGCGAGGACCTGAGGATCTCCCGGACCAACAGCGCCCAGCGGGTGAGAGCGTTGCACGAAGCTCTCGTCGTCGAGCCCGCACTGGCGGAGGCGCTCGCCGCCGCGGGAGGGCCCGTCCTGCTCGTGGACGATCTCTCCGACACCGGTTGGACCCTGGCCGTCGCGGCAAGGCTGCTGCGGCGAGCGGGGGCGGAGGGTGTGTTTCCGCTGGTCCTCGCAGTCCAAGCCTGACGGATGGCTTGATTCGTCGCCGAGCGGGCAGGGATATAGGAGTCATTCCGTCAGATACCCGTCAGCCACGCCAATTGCTCGTTGCCGCCTGCCGATACGACAGGAAGAATTGGAGTCGCTCCCCGCACGGTCTTTTCGCGGGCCCGGAAGGGCTGTGCCGCGGCGCGCCCCCACTCGACCCTGCCCGCACCGTGGGCGCGTAGCGAAGGGAGGATCGTGACCTTCGGATTCGCTCCGTCCGCAGCCACTTCACTGTCGGCGACCGCGGGCTCCGCCAACCACGTCGCCAGGATGCTCGAACCGGCCGAATGGGCCGCGGCGGGCATCCCTCTGCTGCGCAGTCCGCGTGAGGTCGTCAGCGGCCTCCACGCACGGCACCGTCCGGCACCCGCCACCGCGGTCGTCGCCGTCCTCGACCATGAGGAACGGCTCATCGCCAGCGCGTCGTTCGCCCGGCGGGCCACCGTGGCCGCGGACGGCTGGGAGTTCCGCAACGCCCTGCTGGCACATCTGCGCCGGGTGATCCCGCACGATCTGCGCCGCCGTACCCCGGTGCGTACCGCGGTCCTGCTCTACTGCCGCGAGGGAGACGAGCGCTGGACCGAGGAGGACGGGGCGTGGATGTGGGGGCTGAGGGACGCCTGCACACTGCACGGCCTCAGATGCGGGGCCTACATCACCCTCACGCACGGAGGCTGGCAGGTTCTCGGCGAAGGCCGGGGCGGCCGCAGACCGACGCTGCTGTCCAGGCCTTCGGCCCTGGCCGACACCTCGGCCGACCAGGACCCCATGCCCTTGCGTACCGGCGGCGGAGCAGCCGAGGCACTGCGCCGGAGCGCAGCCCGGTGAAACGGGACGTGGGTCCCGGACGCCCATGACGGGCGTCCGGGACCCACGGACGTACGCCTCAGACTCCCGCGCCGAGCGCGGAATTGACGGCCTGCGGGTCTCCGCACACGATCAGCAGCACACCGGCACGCTCCCGGACGTCGGACAGCGCTCGGGCAGCCGTGTCGTCGAGGTCGCCGTTGACCGCGACGACGACCACGGCCCGGGACGCCCAACGGCCGGCGGTGGAAGCGAAGAAGACGTCGTCACCCGCGTCGTGCTGGGACCAGTACGCGGCCTCTCCGAAGGAGAGTTCGTGAGCGGCCCAGGGGTGCAGTTCGCCGGTGGTGAGCACCAGGATGTCGCCAGGGGCCCGCCCGGAGTCGAGCAGCAGGTCGACGGCCTCTTCGGCAGCCTCGATCGCGGCGTCGGCCGGAGCCGGAATCAGCTGGAACTGCGCTGCGGAGCGTCCTTCCGGCAGTTTCCGCCCGGCAGGAGCCGGAGCAGCAGGGGTGGCGGATGTGGGGCGCGGGCGCTGCGCCGGGGGCGCGGGGCGCGCGGGGCCGCGGCCCGGGTTACCGGGACGCGGGGTGGCCGCGGAACGTGGGCCAGGTACGGGACGGGGGGTCGGCGCGGTGCGGCCGGCGGCCGGAGTGACGCGGGGACCCTGGGCGCTCTCGGGAATCTGAGGCTCCTCGGTGATGAGAGGCATGAATGGTGGTCTGTTCACAGCCGACACGGAATGCGCCGGCGGGTGGGTGCGCCTGTGCGATCAGAAGTCGAAGCCGAGCTGGCCCCCGCTTTCCGGTGCGGCCGCCTCTGCGGAGAAGCGGACCTTCTTCAGGTGCTGCCACTGGGGCAGCGCGTCGAGGTAGGCCCAGCTGAGGCGATGGTGAGGCGTAGGCCCCCGCTCCTCCAGCGCGGCCCGGTGTACCGGTGACGGATAGCCGGCGTTCGCACCGAAGGCGAAGTCCGCGTACTGCCCCGTGTCCGAACCCAGTTCGGCCATCATCGTGTCCCGGCGGACCTTGGCGATCACCGAGGCCGCGGCAACGGCGATGCAGGACTGGTCGCCCTTGATCACGGTGCGGACGTTCCAGGGCGGCCCCAGGTAGTCGTGCTTGCCGTCGAGGATCACGGCGTCCGGCCGCACGGGCAGCAATTCGAGCGCCCTGACGGCCGCGAGGCGAAGCGCCGCGGTCATGCCGAGATCATCGATCTCCAGCGGCGACGCGTGCCCCACCCCGTAAGCCGTCACCCACTTCTCGAGCGTCGGGGCGAGCTCCGCCCGGCGCTTGGGACTGATCAGCTTGGAGTCGGTGAGGCCCTCAGGGGGTCTGCGGAGACCGGTGACGGCAGCACACACGGTGACGGGGCCGGCCCACGCTCCGCGTCCGACCTCGTCGACACCGGCGACGGTTCTGGCACCGGTTGTGGCGCGCAGCGAGCGCTCGACGGTGTGCGTGGGTGGTTCGTACGGCATGGCGCCTGCCAGGGTACGCCGACGGGCACGGCAAGAACACCCCGGGGCACCGTCCGGCGGTCCGGCAGGTGTCCGGCCTCGTCCGGAGGACCACGGGCCGGCGCGCGGGGAGGACCGGGGAGGACCACGGAAGAGGAAGGACGGCACCATGGCCTTGCCGGCCGGCCGAGGGCGCCCCCGTCCGGTGCTTCGCTTCCGCACACTCGACACGAAACGCCACCACCGCTCGAACGATGTCCGGCGCTTTCGCGACTCGTGCGGTGAAGCGGAGCTCACGCTGCCCGGACAAACGGCGGAGCGATACCCGCAAGAGCACAGCGGGCGGCCGGCACCCTCTCCCGGGCCGCCCTCCGGGATCACTCCCTCAGATTTGCATTGCAGGAGCGAACGACTGATCTCCCGCCTGGCCTTCCTGCACGAGCAGGTGCGCCGAACGCTCCCGCCGGGTCCGGACGTCGGGCGCCCGGCTGCTCGGTCCTCCGGGGCCCTCATCCCCGTGCACGGGAACAGCGGTGGCTCCGACCCGCAGGCCGGGCGGGCCGGGCCGGGCGGGCCGGAGATCGTCGGCCCGGTCTCCGGGAAGGCCCGCTCAGTACGGGTCGTAGGAGTCCCCTTCCTCGTACCCCTCCCGCCCATCGGTTCCCTGGCCGAGCCCGTGGCACCCGGTTGCCTGGTGCTGTGCGGGATACTCCTCGAGGATCTCCCGCGCCCTGACCTCGCCCCAGCTGGAGGAGTACCACGGGGCGTCCTGGAGGGCGAGGTCACGCCGGAAGTCCTCCAGCGCACAGGACCTCAGCGGTTCCGGCAGTGTGTTCAGGGCCGGTACGGCATCTGCGGAGAGCCCCTTGAGGTAGTCGATGTCGATCGTTCGGTCACTGCGGTACCTCTGGACGTTCTGCTCGGCGATCAGCCCGTCGGGCGAGACGAGACCGAAGGCCAGCACACCGACGGCCGCGCTCACGGCGATCGCGCGGGGCAGCAGCCTGGCGCCGAAGACGCCGGCGGCGAGGATGAGGACGAGCACCACTCCGAGCCAGAGCTCTACGGCGGCCACCGAGATCCGCAGCCGGGTCAGCCCGAAGGCCTCCACGTAGAGGTCCATACGACGCAGCGCGGAGGCGACCACGACGAGCGTGAGTACGCACAGAGCACCGAGAACGCTCCGGACCAGGATCCGGTCGCGTGGCCCGCCCCGCGGGGCCCAGCGCAGGGCGAGCGCGATGACGAGCAGCGTCAGCAGGGTGGCCCAGAGGAGTTGCCAGAAGCCCTGCCGGGCGTACTCGGCGGGCAGCAGGCCCGTCTCTTCCAGGACCTTGTCGTACCCGCCGAGAAGAACGGCGAGCTGGAGCCCGATGAAGGCCGCGAAGAGCAGGTTGAGCACGATCAGCGGAAGTGCCCACTCCGCCCTGTTCCGGGCTCTGCCCGGCCGGACTGTGACGCTGTCCCAGCGCACCGGCGCCGCGGCACTGTACGCGGCGGCGAGTGCTCCCAGGAGTCCGAGTGCGAAGAGGAAGACGCGCCAGGGGCTGTCACCGACCGAGACGTCGGGGGTGAGGCTGCCCAGCAGGTCGGCGAAGGCGGCGTCCGCGGAGGCGAAGAGCGCACCGAAAACGATGAGCAGCACGACAGCTGCCGCCGTGGTGCGCACCACGGTGCGCACCCGGCCCCGGGAGTCGTCGGCGCGGTCGCGCACCCCGCGCCACCCCCAGCGCACACCGGCCGCCACCGAGGGGAACAGGCCCAGGGATCCGAGCAGCACACCCGGCCAGCTGCGGCTCCCGTGGAGGGCGAGCGAGCCCAGGGCGAGGGCGGACACCACGGCGAGGAAGACCGGCCATCCCGCTTCCCGGAGTGCCGGGACCACCAGGAGTGCCAGGCCGCCCACCGCCCAGACGGCCGTCCAGGGCCGTAGCCTGCGCCCTGCCGAGCGGGCGGCGAAGAAGGCCCCCAGGGCGGCGGGCACAGCCACGATCAGCAGGTTGATCCCCAGGCCCTCGCCGAGCAGCAGGGCGCTGAGCAGGGCTGTGGCGAAGACCGACCAGAGGGTCTCCGGGCCGATCGCGGGCGGGGACGGAGGACGCAACTGGGAAAGCGGGCCGGGGGAAGGCTGCCGGCCCGGGCGCTGCCGGGTATCCGCCCGTGGCGGCGCCTGGAGGTGGGCAGGCACCTTCGGGGCGTCCGGACCGGCGTTCCGCGGCGGTACCGGGGTGGAGGCCCGCGCCGGCTTCCCTGCCGGCGTCTTCACGCGGCCGGGACCTTCTGGTGCCGGCTCACTCACCGGCTCACTCACCGGGCCGGGCACGGCACCGAACGCGGCTTCGGACGCCGCGCCGGGCTCCGGTGACGTCTCGGGGCGTCTGGACGCATCGGACGAGCGATCGGGCATTGGGACCCCTCCCCCACCGGGGCCCGCTCGCACGGCCACATCGCGGCGCGACGGCCCCGGCGTCTCTAGGTGCACGCCCGCCAAGATCGATGAGGGCGGCGTGGCCGAAAGAGTAAGTCCCGCCGGGGCTGTTCGACCGATCGGGGTCACTGCTGTGGCAGGACCGTGACAGTGAAATCGCCGGGCCGCGGCCATGCCCCGCCGGGCCGCCGGCCCGGGCCGGACGGCCCGCCCCCCGTCGGCCGGGGCGGACGGTCAGCGGCGCGCCGGAGCGGGAGGGACCCAGTCGGGCAGCGGCTCCGTCCGGGCCAGCCAGTCGGCCGGAGGGGCGCCGGCCCGCTCCGCGGCGACGATTCCGCCGACGATGGCGCAGGTGGTGTCCACGTCACCGCCCGCCTGCGCCGTCACCCAGAAGGCCTGTTCGAAGTCGCCGAGGCTCCGAGCCGCCGACCAGAGGGCGAACGGCACCGTGTCGTGCGCACTCGTGCGGCGGCCGTTGCCGAGCACCGCCGCGACCGTACCCGCGTCCCGGTAGTCGAGCATGTCGCGCGCCCTGCGCAGCCCGGCACCGACCGCGCTGCGCGGTACGAGGGCGACGACACCGTCGAGCAGGCCTTCCGGCGTCGGCGGCCCTCCCGGCGCGGCGACGAGAGCGGCCGCCGCTGCGACGGCCATGGCCCCCACGACGGCTTCGCGGTGCTGATGGGTGGTGTATGAAGAGATCTCGGCCTGGTGGGTGGCCTGTTCCGGGTCGTGCGCGTACCAGGCGCCCAGCGGTGCGATGCGCATCGCCGAACCGTTCCCCCAGGAACCCTGGCCCTGGAAGAGGGCGGAAGCCAGCTCCCGCCAGTCGCCGCCCTCCCGCACCAGCCTGAGCAGCCGGTTCACCGCGGGCCCGTAGCCCCGGTCGAAGTCGTGGTGCCGGGCGAAGGAGTGGGCGAGCGCGTCCTGGTCGATGCGCTCATGGGCGGCCAGCACGGCGAGTACGGAGCAGGCCATCTCGGTGTCGTCGGTCCACTGCCAGTCGGCGGGCGGCAGGGCCCGGTCCTTGAGCAGCGGATAATGGGCCGGGACGAAGAACTGGGAGCCGAGGGCATCTCCCACGGACAGTCCACGCAGGCTGGCCAGAGCGCGTTCGAAGCGGTCGGAAGCGGAATCAGCGGTCATCGCTCTGCCACTCTATCCGGTGATGCCGTACGACTCAGGGGTGCGCCACTGCTCGAAGGGCCGGTCGAGCGTATAGCGGCCGTCCTCACCGAGCAGCAGCGTCCTGGTTTCGCCGTTCCCGGGATTGGACAGCGACTCGAACTCCGCCACCGACCAGTGGAACCAGCGCATGCAGAAGAGCCTCATGGTCAGCCCATGGGTGACCAGCAGCACGTTCGGCGGGTGGTCCGCAGCTTCGAAGCTGCGGTGGAGGCTCTCCAGGAACGCGTCGACCCGGTCGTACACGTCGGCACCGGACTCGCCCTGCGCGAAGCGGTAGAAGAAGTGCCCGTACGCGTCCCGGTAGGCCTTCTGCAGCCTGACGTCGTCCCGGTCCTGCCAGTTCCCCCAGTCCTGCTCACGCAGCCGGGGCTCTTCCCTGACACGCACGCGTTCCGGTGCGAGACCGAACGCCATGAACGTCTCGTGGGTGCGCCGGTAGGGCGAGATGTAGACGCTGACACGCTCGTCACCGAACGTCTCACGCAGCCGGGAGCCGGTCGCCGCCGCCTGACGCCGGCCCTTCGCCGTGAGCCTGAGCGCGTGGTCGGGCTCACGTTCGTAGACCGAGTCGTCGGAATTCCCTTCGGACTCACCGTGACGGACTAGAACGATGCGCTGCGGTCGTGCCATGCACCGACCCTAGATGCCGTCCGGCGCGATCGAGCAGTCGTGCGGGCTCCTGCGGGCGTATGTGACCAAGGGAACGCCGGTACGGGCGTGGGCCGGGGCGGGTCGCCCGGATACCGACGCCGCCGGACCGTCCGCGCCGGCGAGGGGGCGTGTCACCTGCCGTCCGCGTCGGCGAGGGCGCCCTTCCCGACCCCTCGCGCCGGCGAGGGCACGCGTCACACCGTCCACGTCGGCTCGAGCTGCACCACATCCCCCGTGAGCTCCTCCACGTCCTTCTCGGTACCCGCCCGCGCCGCGAGCCGGGCGATGCTCTCGGGCCGGTACTTGCCGCGTTCGGCGCTCGACTGCCACATCGACAGCACCAGGAACTCATGCCCCGGGGCCTCCCCGAAGACTCCGCGCAGCATCCCGGGGGACCCCGCCATGGCCGGGTTCCACACCTGTTGCTGCATGAGCGTGAAGTGGTCGGCACGATCCTCGTACACCCTGCTGTGCGCGACCCGGACCACGTCGGCGTCGGTGAATTCCGGCACGAAACCGGTCTTCACGTCGAAGCGGTACTCGAAGAGCTTGACCCGCAGGTCCTTGTACATGCCCGACTGCGCGGCGGCCAGCCGCTCGTGGCCCCGGGCCATGAAGGAGTCGTAGAAGACCCGGTTCTCCCAGAACGCGAACACATGGGCGACTTCGGGCTGTCCTCGGCTCCATCCGCCGCCCTGTCCCCGGAATCCCGGCTCACCGAGCAGCCCCGCCCATGTCCGCTGCCCCCGCTCGAAACCGCGGCGGTCCACCACGGTGCAGCGAATCCACTTGACCAGCACCGCGCCATCGTACGGCGCCCGGCGTGGCGCGGGTCACGCTCCGGGCGGACCAGCGGCGATGACCTGCGGGGACCCGCGCGAACCGGGCCGTGCGACTGGCCCGAATACGACGTCCGGATCCAACGCGGTTGGATCCACGGACAGTTACGGACATGATCTGAGGATGAAAGAGGTCCGTCGGTCCAGCAGCGAGGAGGCACGTTCGGTGAGTACTCCCAACAAGGACATCGAGAAGGTAGAAGTGAGGGTCAAGTGGGACCCCAGCGCCACCGGCGAGCCCGCCAACGACCTGGACATCATCGCGGCCGTGTACGGGAAGGACGCGCCCTACGGCAGCCCCGCCTACCTCGTGCACTTCGACAGCAGGTCACCTGACGGGACGATCACGCTCAACCGGGACAGCCGCACGGGGCAGGGTTTCGGTTTCGACGAGGTCATGACGCTCGAACTGAGCCGGCTGTCCGGCGCCTATGCCAGGGCCGTGGTCGGCGTGGCCATCCAGCAGCGCGACGGACGCAAGACCTTCGGCCGGATAGAGCACACGGCCGTGCAGATCCGCGAGGGATACACGATTCTGGCGGAGGACGACTTCTCCTCGGTGGCCGCCGCCACCGCCGCGGTCGTCGCCGAATTCGTCCGGGACTCCTCGGGATCCTGGGGCTTCAACGGAACCGTCCGCGGATTCGACGGCGATCCTGGTTCGTTCACCGCGGTGATGGGAAGCCGATCAGGCTGATGACCGGCAGGGCTGCGACCCCCCGGCCTGCACGAGAACGCATGAAAAGGTCGTTCTGATGATGCCGGTCTCTCTCGACGGTTTCTTCGAGGGGCCGGACCGGGATCTCGGCCGGCACCTCGCCGACGAGGAGGTGCACCGGAATTTCGATGAGCAGATGGGCACGGTGAGCGCCTTCCCGGACGGGCGGGTCACCTACGAATTGATGGCCGGTTTCCGGCCGACTGCGGACAGTGACCCGTCGAACCCACCCGTGGTGGCTGAATTCTCGGAGATCCGGCGGAACATGCCGAAGTTCGTCTTCTCCGGAACACTGGACCGGGCGGACTGGAACACCGCCGTGGTGCGCGACGTGGTCGTCGAGGACATCCGCGCGCTCCAGGCGCAGCCCGGCGGGGAGGTCGGCCAGCTGCGGGGACCGCGCCGGATGTCTCGTCCGATGCGACTCCGCCCGTTGCCACCTGGACCTGCCGGGAGTCATGAGTGCGCCGAGTTCGACTCGACCCAGGCGGCGGGGTGGCCGTGTTCACGGGTTCGCGGGTTCTGCGCCCACAGTTCGTGACGCGGTGGTCAGGAGGCCGGGAGACCGGTGTCGTCCCACTTCCATCCGGTGTGGGGGAACTGCTCCAGCAGGGCGGAGAGGGACGTCGCCTGGTGGATGGCGGATGACCAGTCTTCCGCGGAGACGTCGAGGGTCACCAGCGGTGGGGTGTCCTGACGGAAGTCGTAGGCAAGCAGCTCGCGGCTCCCGTCGCCACCGATGACGACAGCACCGGGAAAGCGTTTCTGGAATTCACCAGCAGCATTGTTGCTGATGAGCTCAGCCAGCGCGTTGATCACCAGGAAGTCGTCTGCGGGAGGAAGGGACCGGCTCAGACTCCCTGTAGTTCCCATGAAGTCCCGGTAGTCCTGGGGAAAGCGGACTCCGAAATGGCGCTCGGCTTGAGCGATCCGGTCGTCGTTCGAACTCATGGCGCAGTTCTATCAGGAGCGACGTCTGCCCGGTGGAGGCGGCCGCCTTGTGCTGCGGTGAGCCCGAGGTCAAGCCACAGATTCTGAATCAACCTGTTAAGCATCGGTTGATCCGGAAAATAGCATGTGAGGGCCTACGGCAACAGCGAGGAGGCCCGACCGAAAGGTCGGGCCTCCTCACGAACCCGGCATCACCAAGACCTCAGCGGATGCGTCGAGTTCCGGTCGGACCGGATGACTCCGGGGAGTCAGCTGCACCCGCTGGTCGAGCCGCAGCCCTCGCAGATGTAGCAGGAACCGGCGCGCTGCATCTTCGTACCGCACGAGAAGCACAGCGGTGCGTCCGCGCTGATGCCGAGCTGCATCTCGACCAGCTCGGCCGAGGTGTGCGCCGTCCTGGGCGTCTCCTTCTCGGCGGCGCTCCCCTCGGGCGAGGCGACCGCCTTCAGCGGCTGGACCTGCACGGGAGCGGACTGCGCCAGGCTCTCGGCGTCCATCTCGTCCTCCGCGAAGGCGGGCTCGTACGAACCGGTGTCGAGGTGACGCTGACGCTCCTCGGCCGAGTGGATGCCGAGCGCGGAGCGCGTCTCGAACGGCAGGAAGTCGAGCGCCAGGCGGCGGAAGATGTAGTCGACGATCGACTGCGCCATCCGCACGTCCGGGTCGTCCGTCATACCGGCCGGCTCGAAGCGCATGTTGGTGAACTTGGAGACGTAGGTCTCCAGCGGCACGCCGTACTGCAGACCGACCGAGACCGCGATCGAGAAGGCGTCCATCATGCCCGCGAGGGTGGAGCCCTGCTTGGACATCTTCAGGAAGACCTCGCCGAGACCGTCGTCCGGGTAGGAGTTGGCGGTCATGTAGCCCTCGGCGCCGCCCACCGTGAAGGAGGTGGTGATGCCGGGCCGGCCCTTGGGCAGACGCTTGCGGACCGGGCGGTACTCGATGACCTTCTCGACGGCCGTACGAATGGTGTCCTCGGCCTTGGCGGTGACCGCAGCCTTCTCCTTCTCCTTGGTCTTCGCGGAGAGGGGCTGGCCGACCTTGCAGTTGTCACGGTAGATCGCGAGCGCCTTCACGCCCATCTTCCACGCCTCGAAGTAGACCTCCTCGACGTCCTCGACGGTGGCCGTCTCCGGCAGGTTCACCGTCTTGGACAGCGCGCCGGAGATCCACGGCTGGATGGCCGCCATCATCCGGACGTGGCCCATGGCCGAGATGGAACGCTCGCCCATGGCGCAGTCGAAGACCTCGTAGTGCTCGGTCTTGAGGCCGGGGGCGTCGATCACGTTGCCGTGGTCGGCGATGTGGGCGACGATCGCCTCGATCTGCTCCGCCTGGTAGCCGAGACGGCGCAGGGCCTGCGGGACCGTGCCGTTGACGATCTGCATCGAGCCGCCGCCGACGAGCTTCTTGAACTTGACCAGGGCGAGGTCGGGCTCGAGGCCGGTGGTGTCGCAGGACATCGCGAGACCGATGGTGCCGGTCGGGGCGATGACCGAGGCCTGGGCGTTGCGGAAGCCGTTCTTCGCGCCGAGGCGGATCACGTCCTGCCAGGCCTCCGTGGCGGCCGCCCAGATCGGCGAGTCCAGGTCGTCGACGCGGACGGCCACGGCGTTGGCGTCCGAGTGCTGCTTCATGACGCGCTGGTGCGGCTCGGCGTTGCGGGCGTAGCCGTCGTACGCGCCGACGACCGCGGCGAGCTCGGCGGAGCGGCGGTAGGACGTGCCGGTCATCAGCGAGGTGATGGCTCCGGCGAGCGCGCGGCCGCCGTCGCTGTCGTACGCGTGCCCGGTGGCCATCAGCAGGGCACCGAGGTTGGCGTAGCCGATGCCCAGCTGGCGGTAGGCGCGGGTGTTGTCACCGATCTTCTGGGTCGGGAAGTCCGCGAAGCAGATCGAGATGTCCATCGCGGTGATGACCAGCTCGACGACCTTGGCGAAGCGCTCGGCCTGGAAGGACTGGTGGCCCTCGCCGTCGTCCTTGAGGAACTTCATCAGGTTCAGCGAGGCCAGGTTGCACGAGGTGTTGTCCAGGTGCATGTACTCGCTGCAGGGGTTCGAGCCGTTGATGCGGCCGGACTCCGGGCAGGTGTGCCAGTGGTTGATGGTGTCGTCGTACTGGATGCCGGGGTCGGCGCAGGCCCATGCGGCCTCAGCCATCTTGCGGAAGAGGGACTTGGCCTCGACCTCCTCGATGACCTCACCGGTCATCCGGGCACGCAGACCGAACTTCCCGCCGGACTCCACGGCCTTCATGAACTCGTCGTTCACGCGGACCGAGTTGTTGGCGTTCTGGTACTGGACGGACGTGATGTCGTCGCCGCCCAGGTCCATGTCGAAGCCCGCGTCACGCAGGGCGCGGATCTTCTCCTCCTCCTTCACCTTGGTCTCGATGAAGTTCTCGATGTCGGGGTGGTCGACGTCGAGGATGACCATCTTGGCCGCGCGCCGGGTGGCGCCGCCCGACTTGATCGTTCCTGCGGAGGCGTCGGCACCGCGCATGAAGGAGACCGGACCGGAGGCGTTGCCGCCGGAGGAGAGCAGCTCCTTGGAAGAGCGGATGCGGGACAGGTTCAGGCCGGCACCGGAACCGCCCTTGAAGATCATGCCCTCTTCCTTGTACCAGTCGAGGATCGACTCCATGGAGTCGTCGACGGCCAGGATGAAGCAGGCCGAGACCTGCTGCGGCTGGGGCGTACCGACGTTGAACCAGACCGGCGAGTTGAAGCTGAAGATCTGGTGCAGGAGGGCATAGGCCAGCTCGTGCTCGAAGATCTCGGCGTCCGCGGGGGAAGCGAAGTAGCTGTAGTCCTCGCCGGCCTTCCGGTACGTCTTCACGATCCGGTCGATCAGCTGCCGCAGGCCGGTCTCACGCTGCGGAGTGCCGACAGCACCCCGGAAGTACTTGCTGGTGACGATGTTGACCGCGTTCACCGACCAGAAGTCGGGGAACTCGACGCCACGCTGCTCGAAGTTGATCGAGCCGTCGCGCCAGTTGGTCATGACGACGTCACGGCGCTCCCACGCGACTTCGTCGTACGGGTGCACGCCGGGAGTCGTGTGGATGCGCTCGATGCGCAGGCCCTGCCTGGTCGCAGTCGACTTGGCTCCCTTGGTGCGGGAACCCCGTACCGGGCCGCTCGCCGTCTCTGTCATGCCGCCTCCCATATATGGGCAAAAACGCCCTGAAGTGCCCAGTTCTTCCCAGGGCACAGTGTGTGTCTGATGCTCCGGACGCCACGCACGGCGTCCCGGAACAGGTCTTGGTGCCGCCTGCCGCCGGATCGGCCATCCCGGCCGGCCGTCTTCGGTCAATCAGCGGCAGCTGTGGCGGGGGCGGGGACCTCATGGGTTCCACCGCTCCCGCCTCGCTCCGCGCGGGGCCGCTGTTCGCGGAGTTCCGCGATGGCGGCCTCGAAGTCTTCGAGCGAGTCGAACGCCCGGTACACCGATGCGAAACGCAGGTACGCGACGAGATCGAGCTCCTGCAGGGGGCCGAGTATGGCCAGCCCCACATCGTGTGTCGTCAGCTCGGCACTCCCCGTGGCCCGCACCGCCTCCTCGACCCGCTGACCGAGCTTCGCCAAGGCGTCCTCGGTGACGGGGCGGCCCTGGCACGCCTTACGGACCCCCGAAATGACCTTGGTGCGGCTGAAGGGTTCGGTCACGCCGCTGCGCTTGACCACCATGAGCGAGCAGGTCTCCACCGTCGTGAAACGACGGGAGCAGTCGGGGCACTGACGGCGCCGTCGGATCGACGTCCCGTCGTCCGTCGTGCGACTGTCCACGACCCGGCTGTCGGGGTGCCTGCAGAAGGGGCAGTGCATGTCTTTGAACCCTCCTTCACGGCACGACTGAATAGCCCTCCGTGCCCTGTTCAGGGCCCCTGAGGACGGTCACAAGCATAGGTGATGCACTTCGCCCCGACGGACCGGGGACCACTACTTGTGGGCGGCGACAGCAAGGAAACCACTACATCTAGGGGTTTCGCCCTACCTCTCCCCCCGCGCGTGTCGCGCGCGCCCACAAGCCGGGGGCAGCCTACGGCCCGGCACGAGGGTACGGGAAACGGGTGTCGGCCGTGGCCTCGGGGCCACCCGGCAGAACACCTGGACGCACCCCGTCGCAGTGCCTGCCGCGGCACGCAGGGCGACATGCACCCCGCGCCCGGAGACGGGCCGGCGGAGCGCTAGCGTGATCCCGGTCGCCGCCTGTGGACGGCGGTCCGCCGCATCAGCTCATACACCTCTCGGTAATTCCACGACAGCCCTTTATTTGTTTTTCACTCGAACGTGTGTTTGGCGCAACCTTTCGAAAGCTATTACCGTTGCCTAACCAGGGAGACCATTCGAGAGGGGCCGACGTGACCACCACCGCAGACAGCGCGACCATCACCGCCCAGGACCACCGCTCCCAGGGCCGACTTGAGCCGGTGCATGCCATGAATGACTCGATGATGAACGCGGAGGGGCCGGAACCCACACGGGCAGCACGCTCCTTGCCCGGTCGGCCTCCAGGAATCCGGGCGGACAGTTCGGGGCTCACGGACAGGCAGCGGCGCGTGATCGAGGTGATCCGGGATTCCGTGCAGCGACGGGGATATCCTCCCTCGATGCGCGAGATCGGCCAGGCGGTGGGGCTGTCCAGCACCTCGTCCGTCGCCCACCAGTTGATGGCCCTGGAGCGCAAGGGCTTCCTGCGCCGCGACCCCCACCGGCCGCGCGCTTACGAGGTGCGGGGCTCGGACCAGCCCAGCACACAGCCGACCGACACCACCGGAAAGCCGGCAGCCTCGTACGTGCCACTGGTCGGCCGGATCGCGGCCGGCGGCCCGATCCTCGCCGAGGAGTCCGTCGAGGACGTCTTCCCTCTGCCCCGCCAGCTCGTCGGTGACGGCGAGCTCTTCGTGCTGAAGGTCGTCGGTGACTCGATGATCGAGGCGGCGATCATGGACGGGGACTGGGTCACCGTCCGGCGCCAGCCCGTCGCGGAGAACGGTGACATCGTGGCAGCCATGCTGGACGGCGAAGCCACGGTCAAGCGCTTCAAGCGCGAGGACGGCCATGTGTGGCTGCTCCCGCACAACTCCGCCTACCAGCCGATCCCCGGTGACGAGGCGACGATCCTGGGCAAGGTCGTGGCGGTGCTGCGGCGGGTATGAACTCCGCCGGTTCGACTGGGCCCCGGGACCCCTGCGCCGGTCCCGGGGTCCTGACGTGTCCGGGGGTCCTGACGTGTCCAGGGGTCCTGACGTGTCCGCGACCCCTTGGGTACTCACTGCGACAAGCAGGGACGGGGCAGGCGCTGGGACGGGACGTCCCGGGGCGCCCCGGTGGACCGTCCTCTGCTCACTGCGCGGCCTTGGCCGCCGCGTCGATGGCCGCCAGAGAGCGCCGTGCCTGATTACGGTCCGTGGTGTACCAGAAGTCCGGCAGTGAGGCGCGGAGATAGCTCCCGTACCGCGCATTGGCCAGCCTGGGGTCGAGCACGGCGACCACCCCCTTGTCGCCCATGGCCCGCACGAGCCGGCCGGCGCCCTGCGCCATCAGCAGCGCGGCGTGGGTCGCCGCCACCGCCATGAAGCCGTTGCCGCCGGCTTCCTCGACCGCCTTCTGGCGGGCGCTCATCAGAGGGTCGTCCGGCCGGGGAAAGGGAATCCGGTCCATGACCACGAGCTGACAGCTCGGACCCGGGACATCGACGCCCTGCCAGAGGGACAGCGTTCCGAACAGACAGGTCTCGGGGTCCGCCGCGAAGTTCTTGATGAGCTCCCCGAGTGTCTCCTCCCCCTGCAGCAGGATCGGCTTGTCCTGCCGGCCGCGCAGTTCCTCGGCGGCTGCCTGGGCCGCCCGCATGGAGGAGAACAGCCCCAGGGTGCGGCCGCCCGCAGCCTCCACCAGCTCGGCGAGCTCATCGAGCATGTCGGTGCGGGAACCCTCCCGGCCGGGCAGGGCCAGGTGCCGTGCGACGTACAGGATGCCCTGCTTCGGGTAGTCGAACGGCGAGCCGACGTCGAGCCCCTTCCACTGCGGGCTGTCGTCGCCCGCCGTGCCCTCGGGAGCCAGGCCCAGGGACGCCCCCACCCCGTTGAAATCACCGCCCAGCTTGAGCGTGGCCGACGTCAGCACCACCGAGCGGTCGGCGAACAGCTTCTCGCGCAGCAGCCCGGACACGGACAGCGGCGCGACCCGGACCGAAGCGCCGAAGCGGTCGTGGCGCTCGTACCAGACGACGTCGTACTCGGAGCCCTGTGTGATGCGCTCCGCGACGCTGTGGACCGACTCGACGGACGCCATGGCCTGCTTGCGCACCGCGTCCTCGTCCTGGACGGACTTGTCCCGGGTGCCACCGAGGGCGGAGATCACCGTACGCGCGGCGTCACGCAGGGCCATCAGCGCGTAGCCGAGGTCTTCCGGCACCTCTTCGAGGCGTCCGGGGAGCGCCAGCTCCATGACGCGCTCGAATCCCTCCGACGCGGTCAGCAGGGCGTCGGCCGCCTTCTCGTTGACCAGCTTCGCCGCGCGGCGCACCGCCCGGTTCACCTGGCCGGGGGTGAGCTCGCCGGTGGCCACCCCGGTGACCCTGGAGACGAGCTCATGGGCCTCGTCGACGATGAGCACCTCGTGCTCAGGGAGGACGGGAGCTCCCTCGATCGCGTCGATCGCGAGCAGGGCGTGGTTGGTGACGACGACATCGGCCAGCTTGGCCCGCTCCCGGGCGGCCTCCGCGAAGCACTCGGCGCCGTACGCGCATCTGGTGGCGCCGAGGCACTCACGCGAGGAGACGGAGATCTGGGCCCACGCCCGGTCCGAGACACCCGGTGTCAGGTCGTCCCGGTCGCCGCTCTCCGTCTCGTCCGACCAGTCGCGCAGGCGCAGCAGGTCCTGGCCCAGCTTGCTCGACGGCGCCGCCGCTTCGAACTGGTCGAAGAGCCCCTCCTCCTCGTCCTGCGGAGCCCCCTCGTGGAGCCGGTGCAGACAGAGGTAGTTCGAACGGCCCTTGAGCATCGCGAACTCCGGCCGACGGCGCAGCAGCGGATGCAGGGCCTCGACCGTACGCGGAAGGTCCCGCTCCACCAGCTGGCGCTGGAGGGCCAGCGTCGCCGTGGCCACCACGACCCGCTCTCCGTGGGCCAGCGCCGGCACCAGGTAACCGAGGGACTTGCCCGTGCCGGTGCCGGCCTGGACGAGCAGATGGGCGTTGTCGTCCACGGCCTCGGCGACGGCCTCGGCCATGGAGACCTGGCCGGGCCGTTCCGTGCCGCCGACAGCGGCGACGGCGGCGTGGAGGAGCTCGGGGAGAGATGGCTTCGTCATAGCCCGTCCACCCTACGGCGCCCCACTGACAACATCGATCGGTCCCGGACTCACGCGGAGGGGTGGAGCGGATTGGGGACGGTGCCGTGGACTGCGGCGTGAGGGCGCTGCGGCCGGTCACGGTAGCCGTCCAGGTGCAGACGGTTGCGGTTGAGACACAGGCGCTCGATCGTCGGCGTCAGCATGTCGAAGATCTCGAACCGCTCCTTGAGGTCGGGGAAGCGGGCGTGGTGCCTCAGGATCTCGGCACGGACGAGTGACCAGAATTCACCCTCCGGTACGCCCAGTTGCTCCTCGCAGAGGGGGGACAGGTACCGGAAGACTCCCACGAAGAGCCCGGAGTGGATGAACTGGGTGAGGAAGGAGGGCTCCTCCGTGAGCAGGACGGCACGGACGCCGGCGGGCATCGTGTCGTGCTCGGGCAGCGGCCGGGCACTGACGTTCACGTCGTCGACGAAGTCCTTGATCGCCAGGCGGACCGGCACGTCGTTCTCGTCGAAGACGACGATGGCGTTCTCGCCGTGCGGTGAGAAGACCGTGCCGTAGCGGTACAGGAAATGCAGCAGCGGGGGCAGCAGCGCGGCGAAGAGCCGGCTCAGCCAGGCGTCCGGGGTCAGTCCCGAGCGGGCGACGAGCTCGGCGGTGAAGGAACGGCCGTGGGGGTCCGTGTGCAGCAGTGCGGCCAGCGTACGGGCGCGTTCGCCGGGTGCGAGGCGCGGCTGGAGGGGTTCTCGCCAGATCGCCCCGAGGATCTCCTTGAACTGGTAGGGGGACTCCGGGAGGTGATCGTAGAGCGGGTGCTCGACGGCCACCGAGGCGACCTCTCCGAGCAGGATGACGCCGCAGGTGTCACTGAGGAAGGGATCACCGTCGCACAGTCCCTGGACCCACTCCGTGACGGCCGGGGCGGCGAGCGTGCGCTCGGTCGGCAGGCCCCGCCAGACCAGGGTGTTGAGGATGGACAGGGGCAGCTTGACCGTGTGCCGGTCGGGGCGCCCCACATTGGTGAAGGTACGGATGGACTGCTGCGGCAGCCGGAGGTCGTCGTCCGCGTGCAGGGGCACGATGTCGCCGTCCGCGACCGCGGGGGCGAAGAGGGGGAGGATCCACTCGTCCCACTGCCACGGATGGACGGGGAGGAACAGGTAGGCCGCGGGATCGAGGCCCCGTCCGCGCAGGATCGCGGCGAAGGATTCCCGGACGCAGGGGTCCAGTTCCTGGTCGTAGAGGTCTCCGGGGGTGGCGACGCGGCCCACTCCCCGGTAGCCCGCTATGCGAGTGCTGACGGCGATCCAGGGCAGTGCGGTGACCGACCGGGCTTCCGGGGTGAAGCGGGCGGCGTCGGCTGCGGAGAAGCCGAGACGGCCCTTGTTCGCCACGAGCCAGGGGTGGCCGGTCTGGTGGCCTTCGAGCTCGGCGTACGGGAGTTCGGCGAGCCGCGCGGCACGGAGCGCGGTGTGGTCGAGACGCGCGTCGGCGGTGAGTGTGGCGGTGAGCTCACGGATGAGGTGTCCGAGCGTGGCACCGTCGAGGCCGAGGAGCCGGCGCCCGCGGGCGAGGAAGCTCAGCGGGTCGCGGAAGGGCGTGCCCTCGGCGTTCTCGTCGCCGGTGCCCGAGGCGGCCACCTCCCGGACCGTCTCGGGGTCGACACGCCAGCTGCCGTAGACACCACGCCGGGCGTGGAAGCTCAGGGTCGCGCCGTCGTCCAGCGGCACGGTGTAGCCGTCCCGCCCGGCCCCGTCGTCCGCCCTCGGTACGGGCTCGATGACTTCCTCGTAGGCGAACTCACCGAGCATCTTGGCGAGAAGCCTCGCCGCTGCCCGGTCCCAGGCGGTCCGGTTGAGTTCCGGAGTATCGAGCGGCGTATGGAGCTCCGCCGGGTGATGGCTCGCAGGATATGTCGGCACGGGGACTCCTCCGGGTGGGACCGATGGGGTTCGAGCGGGCTGTGCGGTGCGGCGAATTGTTCACAGGTGTTCACGGTGGGCTCGGTCACGGACCATCAGGGCCGCTCGCTTCTCGGGAAGATCCACTTCCGCGCTGAAGCGGAAGCCGGCGCTCAGGAAGGCGGACACGGACGGGGTGTTGCGCAGGTCCGGCTCCGCGACCACACGACCGCAGAGGGGACGGTGGTCGAGGAGGAGGTCGGAGACCGCCCTGAGCAGAACGGTGCCGATGCCCCGCCCCCGGCTGCCCACACCGCCGACGAGGAGGTGGACCCCCATGTCGTGGGGCCGTGCCGGGTAGTGCCGGGCCAGCGGGTCCAGGTCCGCGCGGTAGATCTCCCAGTAACTCATGGGTGTACCGCTCAGGACGCCGAGGCAGGGGACGCTACGGCCGTCCCCTGCCAGCTGCTGACGGAGGTGGGCGGCGGTCACCGACGCCGGCCCCGCGAGCTCCCAGAAGGCGGCGACCGCGGGGTCGTTCATCCACCGGCTGATCACCGCGAGGTCGCGTTCGGGTTCCACCGGGACGAGCCGGAAGGACCCGGCGGAGGTGGTGACAGGGCTCCACGCGCCGGGATCGCCCACGAGAGCGGAGAGGCCGGCCCCTGCGACGGCGGACGCGGGGGCATCACCGAGCAGGGCGAGGAGCTCCTCGGTGAGCCGCAGCTCCAGGGTGTCCTCGGTCCCGGTGGCGTCGGGCGGTACGGCACCGGTCCCGGTGCGGGCATCGGCGTGATGCACCGTGGCGCTCTCCTCTCGTGGGTTCAGACGGTCATGCCTTGTCGCTGCGGAGCGGATTGGCGATGGTGACGTACACGGACTGGGTGTCCACCGGCCCGACGAGTTCGTCGAGGCCCTGCATCCGGGTCAGCAGGTTCGCCTTGCAGCGGAGCTTGCCGGTTTCCAGGAGGTAGGCGGGCAGGGGGGAGCCCAGCTCGACGGTGCCTTCGAGGAAGCGGCGGAACGCGGCGAGGAGCAGTTGTTCGTCGGCCAGTCGCTGGGCACCGAAGGCCCCGATCAGACCGAACACGTTGTTGATGCCGAGGTAGTAGGCGAGCCGCTCGTCGGTGACGGCGTCGGAGACGAAGGTGTCGCTGACGGCGCCGATGCCCGGGAGTCGGCGTTCGAGGGCGGAGCGGTGGGACTCCCGGAAGTAGTAGCCCTGGTTGTCGCGGTACCTGCCGCCGACGGGCCAGCCGTCCGGGTCGAGAAGGACGAGCGTGTTCTGCTGGTGGGCCTCCAGGGCGACGCCCGCGTGTGCGTCCAGCCAGAGGACGGGCAGGACGACGCGGTCCAGGTAGCGCAGGAACCACTCGGCGCCCACCGCCCCGGTCGTCCTGCCCGTGCGGGCGGCGAGTGACAGGACCGTGTCGGCGAGCCGCGAGTGTGTGCCCGGACGGCCGGGCCACGGACGGGGGGCGGTGAGTCCGGCGATGCACACCGCGTCGTCGGCCGGGCCGAACGGATTGTGGCGGAGCATCACGTCGAGGCCGGGGACGGGCCTGCCGTCCGGGTGGTCGACGGCCAGCCAGGCGGGGTCCCGCACGATGTCGAAGCCCGGGTGTGCCTCCCGCCAACGGTCGGCCAGCCCGGTGCGCAGCAGCCGGTGGACCTCGGCCCCCCGGTGGAGTTCCTTGCGGAGGTTCTCCCGGCGGGAGTTGGTGATGCGTACGCCGAGGGACAGCTTCAGCATGAGGTCGGAACCGGGGCGGTGCACGGTCCGGACGGAGGAGGTGGGGTACCAGTGCTTCCCGTACGGACCGAGGTCGTGGAGGAGGCCCTTCTCGCACAGCGCGGCCACCTCGGGGCGGCGCAGGACCTCTGCGGCCTGCCAGGGGTGGAGCGGGAGGGCCGTGCTCCCTTCGGGGAGGCTCAGCCCTTCGGCGTGGGGTGCGAGGAGCGCCTCCGCCGGAACAGGCCTGCCGGCTTTCGTCCACGACGACTCCGTGGCCAGCACGGAGCGGTCCACGGCCATCCAGTGGAGCGGGAAGGAGCCGCGCAACTCGGGTGAGTAGATCAGCGTCTCGGACTCGGAGAGACCTTCGCGGCTCTTGGGCGTGGGATGCAGGGGGTGGCCGAACACGAGGGACTGCTCGGCGGTGAGGAAGGGGTCGGCCTCGGAGGGCGCGGTGGGTGTGCGGCGCCGGTCCGCGATGAAGGCCGCGGTGTGCCGTACGGAGTCGGCCACCCTGGCCACCAGATCGACTCCGGCGTTCCGCTCGCTCTCACGGCTCAGCAGCGCGGCCACCGTGACGGCGTCGACGCCCGGGGCGCCGGCGGGCGCGTTCTCCAACACCGGCGTACCGAAGCGGTGCCAGCCCGTCGCGGACCAGTGACCGATCGGGACGATCAGGGCGGTGCCGCTCGCGGGGAGCGGAATGCGCAGGGTGTTCCCCTGCGGGCGGGGCAGATCGTTCTCCCTGGCCCAGCAGCGCAGCAGATTCTCCGTCCCTGCCGAGTCCGCGGCCCGGAGCGGGTCCGGATGGTCCAGCGGGTTCTGGTGGGTGTGACCGGAACGGCCCTGGAAGGCGTCCGGGAGGGTGTCCGCCCCGGTCCGCGGGTTTCCGTGCGGACCGGCCTTCTGGCGCGGCACGGTCGTCGATTCGACGGCGAGGGGGCCCTCCGGCAGGTCGTTTCCTCGCTGGTGGCTGGTGAGGGGGCCGTCGGCCTCGGGCGCAGGGGTGGGGTTCACGGCGGTCTTCCTTGTGAGGGGTCCGGGATCAGCGGGTCTGCCCGGCAGCGGCCCGGCGGTACGGAGAGCGCTCGGCCGCTCTCAGCGCGTCGGCGAGGCGGTCGACGACCGCCACCGCCTGTTCGTCGGTGAGAGTGAGGGGAGGGAGCAGCCGGACCACGGCGCTGTGGCGTCCGCCGAGTTCGACGATGAGGCCGCGGCGCAGGCATTCCTGCTGGACCGCTGCGGCGAGAGCGGGATCGGGCGGCGGGACGGAGCCGGCGTCGACGGAGACGGTGGCCGGCTCGGCCTCGGGGTCGACGAGCTCGATACCGATCATCAGACCGCGGCCCCGGACGTCACCGATGCCCGGGTGGTCCGCACCCAGCGCCCGGAGCCCGGCGAGCATGCGCGCGCCCAGCGTCCCCGCGCGTTCGGCGAGCCCGTTCTCCCGTACGTACGCGAGGGTCGCGGCACCGGCCGCCATGGCGAGCTGGTTGCCCCGGAAGGTGCCCGCGTGGGCGCCCGGCTGCCAGAGGTCGAGCTCCGCGCGGTAGACGATCACCGCGAGCGGCAGTGAGCCGCCGATGGCTTTCGAGAGCACCATCACGTCGGGCACGACACCGCTGTGCTCGACCGCCCAGAAGGTGCCGGTCCTGCCGACGCCGGTCTGCACCTCGTCCGCGATCAGGGCGACGGAACGCTCCTGGGTGATCTCCCGCATCCGGCGCATCCAGCCGTCGGGGGCGGGATTCACCCCGCCCTCGCCCTGGACGGGTTCCACGATCATGGCGGCCGGCGCGGGCACACCGCCCTTGGGGTCGTCCAGGAGGGACTCCGTCCAGCGCGCGGCGATGTCCGCGCCCCGCTCCCCGCCCACTCCGAAGGGGCAGCGGTAGTCCTGCGGGAAGGGGAGGCGTGTCACCCGTACCTCCGGGGCGCCCCCCGAAGCGGCCAGGGCACCGGCGGTCATCCCGTGGTACGCGCCGGTGAAGGCGAGGAGTTCACTGCGTCCGCTCGCCGCCCGGGCCAGCTTGAACGCCGCCTCGACGGCGTCCGTGCCTGCCGGGCCGCAGAACTGGATCCGGGCGTCGTCGGCCAGCTCCCGGGGCAGGGTGGCGAACAGCTCGGTCGTGAAGGCGTCCTTGACGGGCGTGGCCAGATCGAGCACGTGCAGCGGTGCCCCGGAGTCGATGACCTGCCTGATGGCCTCCAGCACCACGGGGTGGTTGTGGCCGAGGGCCAGGGTGCCCGCCCCCGAGAGACAGTCGAGATAGCGCCGGCCGTCCGCACCCTCGATGGTCATGCCCCGCGCGCGCACCGGGACGATCGGCAGGGACCGCGCATAGGTGCGGGCCGCCGATTCGCGCAGCGCCTGACGCCGCAGGATCCCTTCGTGCACGGACGGGAGTGCCACCGGAGCTGGTTCGGTCACGGCCACGGCTTCTCGGTCCTCCTGCTGTAACAGTTGCGTCGCGCATCGGGCGGTCCCCGGGGGCGGGCCACGCCGATGAACGCCGTCCGGGGCTCCCCCGTACGTACCAACGACACAGAAGGCGGGAGATCACGGGTAAATCGGAAGATCCTTGCGCATGCGGAACCACGGCCCTGCCGCAGGCCGTCCCCTTCGGCACCGGCATAGTAGGGGCCGCACTCAGGACGGAGCCGCCGCTCCGAGGGTGTGCGCCGTGGTCCGCAGGCCCGTGCCACGCACCCCGGGTCCGCAGTGCAGTACCGAAGTCAGTGACGAAGTCCCAGGGGGATCACCAGATGCGACCCATGCGCCCGACCGACACCGCACGCCGCGGGGGGAGCGCCCGTCGCGCCCCCCGGGTGTTCGCCGCAGCCGCCCTCGCCGCTGTCCTGACGCTCACCGCCACCGCCTGCGGCCCGGAGGAGGACGGGGCGGTCAGCGAGCCGAGCAGCTCCGCCGGCCGGTCCTCCGACGGGAAGGTGGTGATCCCGGACGATCTCAAGGACCGGCTCAAGGAGCACGGGATCGACCTCGACAAGTGGAGGAACGGCGAGTGGAGGAACTGGGACAAGGACACCTGGCTGCGTGAGGCCAAGGACTACGTCAACCCCGTCATCGAGGACCTCTGGAACCCGGACCGGATGCGGGAGGCCGACAAGCCCCCGGAGAACCCGGTCGTCAACGACATCTCCGGTGACGAGGGCGTGACGGACCCGGCCCCGGCACCGGTCGAGGCGGCGAACCTGCGGACGCCGTACCACGAGAGCGCGCCTGAGTCCGGAAAGCTCCTGTTCGACGGCCCCGACGGTTCGATGGTCTGCTCGGCGACCGTGGTGCAGGACCCGGCCCACCCGGGCAGGTCCAACATGGTCTGGACCGCCGGGCATTGCGTGCACGCGGGCAAGAACGGCGGCTGGTACCGCAACATCGCCTTCGTCCCCTCGTACAACGACAGCGGCATGTCGACGGCGGAGCTGCAGAACGCGTCCAAGGAGGAGGTCGCTCCGTACGGCGTGTGGTGGGGGCAGTGGGCGCAGACCTCCGAGCAGTGGATCGACCAGGGCGCCGCGACCGGCGGGCAGGGCGCTCCGTACGACTTCGCCGTGCTGCAGGTGACTCCGGAGAAGGGCTCGACGGGCAAGTCCCTGGAGGAGACGGTCGGTTCGGCCCTCCCCGTCGAGTTCGACGCCCCGGCCGTCCCTGAGATCGACAGCATGACGGCGACCGGTTACCCGGCGGCCCCGCCGTTCGACGGCCAGAAGGCGCTCCGGTGCACCGACGGACCGGGCCGCCTCACCGTCTTCGAGCAGCAGCCGACCATGTACCGCATCGGCTGCACCATGACCGGCGGCTCCTCCGGCGGCGGCTGGGTCGCGGACGGCCAGGACGGCAAGCCCGCACTGGTCTCCAACACCTCCATCGGTCCGGTCACGGCGGGCTGGCTGGCCGGCCCTCGCCTGGGCGAGGAAGCCAAGGGCATCTACGAGGCCGTCAGCAAGAAGTACGCGGGACGGTAGGACCGCGCACGTCGGGCCCCGGTACGGCGAGCAGCCGGCCGGGGCCCGCGGTGTCGTGGGGCGCCGTCGGCGCATGCCCTGGCGGGCCCGGCCGGACGGCGTCTGCCGAGGGCCCGGCGAAGACCATGGCGGCAGGAGGCCGCTCAGGGAGTCAGCGGCCCGGCGCCCGCACCGGTGGAGACCCGGCCCGGGGAACTTCCGTACCACGCGCACGCGGTCCCGGCCGGCAAGGTCTTCTTCGGCTCCCCCGAGGGCTCCGTGATGTGCTGTGCCCGGGGCATCTTCGCGGTGATGAGTGAGAAGTCCGCGGGCCGGCAGCCACGCGAGGAGGCCGGGCTCCCCTCTGCGAGGGGAACCCGGCCTCCTGTGCGACTACCCGCGTGCGGTCACCGTGTCAGTGGGTCACCGGGGTGAACACCGCCAGGTCGGCTCCGAGCTGCTCGTGGACCCGCGCCTTGAGCAGCGTGCCCTCCGGCGTGTGCTCCTCGGAGATCACCTCGCCCTCGGCGTACACCCGTGAGACGAGCCCGCCCTGGGTGTAGGGCACGAGTGCCTCGATCTCCACGGACGGCCGCGGCAGCTCGGTGTCGACGAGTGCGAGCAGCTCGTCGATGCCCGCGCCGGTCCGCGCCGACACCGCGATCGCGTGCTTCTCCGTGCGCAGCAGACGCTGCAGCACGAGCGGGTCCGCCGCGTCCGCCTTGTTGATCACGACGATCTCGGGTACGTCGACCGCGCCGACCTCCCGGATCACCTGACGCACCGCTGCGAGCTGCTCCTCCGGTACCGGGTGGGAGCCGTCCACCACATGCAGGATCAGGTCGGAGTCGCCGACCTCCTCCATGGTGGAGCGGAACGCCTCCACCAGGTGGTGGGGAAGGTGCCGCACGAATCCGACGGTGTCGGCCAGGGTGTAGGTCCGGCCGCTCGGGGTCTCGGCCCGGCGCACCGTCGGGTCGAGGGTGGCGAACAGGGCGTTCTCCACGAGGACGCCCGCGCCGGTGAGCCGGTTGAGCAGCGAGGACTTCCCCGCGTTGGTGTATCCGGCGATCGCCACCGAAGGCACCTTGTTGCGCCTGCGCTCCTGGCGCTTGATCTCGCGGCCGGTCTTCATCTCCGCGATCTCCCGGCGCATCTTCGCCATCTTCTCGCGGATCCGCCGCCGGTCCGTCTCGATCTTGGTCTCACCGGGACCACGGGTGGCCATGCCGCCACCACCGCTGGACCCGCCGCCGCCCATCTGCCGGGACAGCGACTGGCCCCAGCCGCGCAGGCGCGGCAGCATGTACTGCATCTGGGCCAGCGACACCTGCGCCTTGCCCTCACGGGACTTGGCGTGCTGGGCGAAGATGTCGAGGATCAGGGCGGTCCTGTCGACCACCTTGACCTTGACGACGTCTTCCAGGTGGATCAGCTGGCCGGGGCTGAGCTCACCGTCGCAGACGACGGTGTCGGCCCCCGATTCGAGAACGATGTCGCGCAGCTCCAGCGCCTTGCCCGAGCCGATGTAGGTGGCCGGGTCCGGCTTGTCCCGCCGCTGGAACACGGCGTCGAGCACCTGGGCGCCCGCCGTCTCGGCGAGGGCCGCGAGCTCCGCGAGGGAGATCTCCGCGTCGTGGACGGTCCCCGATGTCCAGACACCGACGAGAACCACGCGCTCCAGGCGCAGCTGCCGGTACTCGACCTCGGTGACGTCCTCGAGCTCGGTGGAGAGGCCCGCCACACGTCGCAGCGCGGCACGCTCGGAACGGTCGAGCTGGTCGCCGTCCCGCTCTCCGTCGATCTCGTGGCTCCAGGCGACGTCCTCTTCCATCAGGGCGTCGGCCCGAAGGCTTTCGGTGAGGCTCTCGGAGTTGGCTTCCGTGGCGCTCTGCGCGTCCTGCGCGTCCTGGGGAAGGGAAGAAGAGGAGGTCATTGGATCCTTACGTCGATAGAAGTCCGGTACGTCAGTCACAACGCGTGATCCCGCCGGAAGATTCCCGCGGAGGGGATCCACCGGCCGGCCGTGGTGCCGACGCGTCGATAGTGGCATGTCCCCGCCCGGCTCGTCATTCGGGTTTCGGGGCCCGCGCGGGGCTCTGCGCGTCCGCTGCGCCCCGGGGCGTCTCGCTGCGCCAGTCCGGGTGGCCCGGCATCGGCGGTGTCTTCTTCCCGTACAGCCACCCGTCGAAGAACGCCGTCAGGTCCCGTCCCGCGATCCTCGACGCCAGGGACGTGAACTGCGCGGTGGTCGCCGA
>Ga0196960_10000010_pt1 | contig 71033 bp, 57 predicted proteins | sample S3v_5metaG_FD_183187 | JGI IMG/M metagenome (GOLD analysis project Ga0196960, IMG submission 183187) | Soil microbial communities from Anza Borrego desert, Southern California, United States - S3+v_5 | ecosystem: Environmental > Terrestrial > Soil > Desert | place: USA: California | collected...
GAGGAGCAGGTCCCGTAGCTCCGGGCGGACGTGGACGGCGACCGGGGCGGCGGCCTCCGGCCGGTACGCCTCGGTCAGGATGTCGCCGCAGAGGTCGCCCCGGCCTCGGGGATCGGGTGTTCCGGGGGCGGCGCAGGCCGCCGGGGGGACGGTGCTCGTCATGGTCGCTCCTCAGCTGAGCGGTGCTGCGGTGACAGGTGCCTCGTACCCACGGGCAGCGGGCGGGAGCCCCGGTGTGACGACCTCGTCGCGAAGCTGTCACGGTTCCGCCGCACGCGACCTGCCGGCGAGCGTCCTCGACCGTCAGTCCGGCGGGGGCCACCGGCCGGCCAGCGCATCGGTGAGGTGCGCCCGCCATCGGACGATCTCGGCGGGGGACACGTCCGTGGAGGCATCGGCCGTCTCGGTGACGCGGTCCAGGTACCGGCGCAGCTCCTCGTCGAGGACGCCGGCCGGCGCCCGCCAGGCGAGTTCCCGGAGCAGAGCCGCGAGGCGGCGCAGCACCGCCGGCTGCCCCTCGCTGAAGTGCAGCGGCTCCTCCAGGCCGAGCTGCACGAGGTCGTGGACGTTCCACTGCCGGACGACGAGCCGCACGATGCCGTCGGCGTCGGGGACGACCACCGGGTGGAGCGGCCGATTCGCCAGCTCGCCCAGGAGTGCCGAGACGTGCGAGAGCGCGTGCACCGCCGTCGTCGGGTCGTTCGTCCCGGGAGACAGCGCCCGGACGGCGATGTCGACCACCTTGCGCAGGCTGTAGGCCACGTCGCGGTGCGGCGTCCGCTCGTACTCCAGCCGCAGTCCCCGCTCGAGCGCCCGCTCGACGGCCCGGAGGTCCGGCGCCGCACCGGGCGGGGACGGCCAGACGTGGGCGACCGGCGCGCCCGCGACGACGGAGTCGCCGATCCGCGGCTCGAGGAGCACAAAGACGCCGGCCTCCGTGGCGGCAGTGGTGAGCCGATCCTCGTCGACGTCGGTGAGGAAGCCGCTGTGGCCCGTGCACAGGGGGGTGGCGGGCCCGGCGGGCAGGACGGGCGATGCGGAGCGGGTTCCGCCCTCCTCGTCGGGGAAGACGCGGGAGTAGGTCCCGCGAGCCTCGTCGGAGACGTCGCGGAGCATGGTCTCCACGCGAAGTGACCGCGCGAGATGACCGAGGAACAGCACCAGGCCGACGACGCTGGCCAGGGTCAGGACGAAGCCGGCCGTGACCGACAGCCGCGGCACGAAGGCCGGGCCGGCGGAATCCTCGGTCCGCACGGTGCGGAGGACGGTGAGGGCGTAGACGAACGTGCCCACGAGGAGCGCCAGCGTGGTCTGGACGACGCGGTCGGTGACGAAGGTCTGGAGCAGGCGGGGGGAGTGCTGACTGCTGCTCAGCTGCAGTGCCACCACGGTGAAGGAGAACGTGAGCCCGGTGACGGAGATGAGAGAGCCCGCGATGGCAGCCAGCACGTCGCGCGCCGCCGACGGTCCGCCACCGAAGACCAACGTCAGCGGGTGCTCGCCGCCTGGCTGCTGGAGTATCTCGTCCAGGGCCGGCAAGCCGATTCCCAGGCCGATCGCGAGCAGGATCGCCAGCACCGGTAAGGGCCACAACGCGTTGCCCAGCCATTGCCATGCCCACCGCACGCCGCGCCGGACGCCTCCCGCGTCGCTGGCTGCGAGGTGCATGTCGGTCAGTCATGCACGCCCGTCCGTCCTCCGCCGGGTGAGTGCCCGGATCGTCACGGACTCGTCATCATGAGGACGAGCGAGCCCGGCGTTCAGGCGTCGTAGTCGACGGTCACGGTGTCCGACAGGGGCAGCGACTGGCAGGTGAGCACGTACCCGGCCGCCACCTCGTCCGGCTCGAGGGCGTAGTTGCGCCGCATCTCGACCTCGCCGACGCGAACCCGCGCCCGGCAGGTACCGCAGACCCCGCCCTTGCAGGCGTAGGGCAGGTCACCGCGCACCCGCTGCGCGGAGTCGAGGAGCGGCACATCGCGGGGAACGGCCAGGGTGGTCGCCCGTCCGTCGAGCACCACGGTGACCTGGCTGCTGGGGCCGGCCACGAGGTCCGCGTCTCCGCGGACCGGCTGGGGCGGGACGTCGTCGACGAAGAAGAGCTGCTGGTGCACCCTGTCACCGGTCACGCCCAGCTCGGCCAGCAGCTCGCGGGCGTCGGCGACCATCCTGTGCGGGCCGCACAGCCACCAGTGGTTCACCTGCTCGGGGTCGAGGAATGCCTCGACCAGGGTGCGCAGCCGGTGGCGGTCGAGCCGGCCGGTGGTCAGCCCGGCGTCGCGGGCCTCCTGGGAGAGCACGTGCACGAGCTGCAGCCGGGTGCCGTAGCGGTCCTTCAGGTCGGCCAGCTCGTCGGCGAACATGACCGTGCTGGTCCGCCGGTTGCCGTAGAAGACCGTGACGGTCGACCGCCCGTCACGCAGCACGCTGGCCGCCAGCGAGAGCGCCGGAGTGATGCCGGAGCCGGCGACGACGAAGACGTGGTCGGCCGGCGTGGACAGGTCGGCGGTGAAGGTCCCCGAGGGTGGGAGCACCTCGATCCGGTCGCCCGGGCTCACCGAGTGCACGAGGTAGGAGGACAAGAACCCGCCGGGCACCTCCCGCACACCGACGCGCGGGGCCTCGCCCACCGGCGCGCAGATGGAGTACGAGCGGCGCTCGTCGCGGTCGCCGTCGACCCGGCGGAGGGTGAGCGCCTGTCCGGGCCGGAACCGGTAGTCCTCGGCGAGCTCCTCCGGGACGTCGAAGGTCACCGCCACCGCGTCGTCGGTCAGCCGCTCGACACGGGCGACGGTCAACGCGTGCCACCGCGGACGACGGCGGGCGCCCGCTTCCTGTCGCGCCACTCACGCCTCCTTGACGTGCTCGAAAGGCTCCTTGCAGCTCCGGCAGCGGCGCAGGGCCTTGCACGCGGGCGCGCTGAACTCGCTCAGCTCCTCGGTGTCGGCCGAGCCGCACAGCGGGCAGTCGGCGGTGCGGCGGGGAGGGCCCAGATGCAGGGGCACCGGTCCGGCGGGTCGCTCGGGCGCCCTGCCCGGTGGGGCGATGCCGGCGGAGGCGAGCTTGCGGCGGCCCTCCTCGCTGATCCAGTCGGCGGTCCAGGCGGGGGAGAGGATGGTGCGGACCTCGACGTCGTCGAAGCCGGCGGAGTGCAGGGCGTGCAGCAGGTCGGCACGCATCACGCCCATCGCCGGGCAGCCGCTGTAGGTGGGGGTGATGTCGACGACGACGGTGCCGTCGCGGACCTGCACGTCCCGTAGAATCCCGAGGTCGGCGAGGGTCATCGCGGGCAGCTCGGGATCGGTCACGGTCTCGGCGACCGCCCGTGGGTCGGCGGCGGCACCCGTGGCGGTCACCATGTCGCCGCCGGGTGCTGCCGGGCCAGCCCCTGCAGGGTGATCAGCAGGTCGGTCCGTTCCGCGCCGTGCTCGCCGACCCGGCCGCGAGGAGGTGAGTCCGCCGGCCACTGGGGCATCCGGAGCGTCGCCCGGTCGAGCACCTGGGTGAGCACCGACACCACTTCCGCGCGCACCGATGCCGGGTCGACGGCGACGCCGGCGGCGACCAGGCGCCGCTCGACGTCGGTGGCGGTGAAGGCGTCGGCGAGCAGCGGCCACACGGCGTCGACCCCGGCCTGGACGCGGCGGTGCGACTCCTCGGTCCCGTCGCCGAGGTGCAGCACCCAGCGGGCGGCGTGGTCGCGGTGGTAGGTCAGCTCGTGCACGCCCTTGGCGGCGATCGCGGCGAGCACCGGGTCACGGGACCGGCGGAGCCGTGCGATGAGCGCCAGACGCACCGTGGCGGCGACGAGCAGCCGGAGCATCGTCTGCCCGAAATCGCCGTTGGGCGCCTCGACCAGGGCAGAGCTGCGGAACTCGTCGGGATTCCGGAAGTAGGCGAGCGCGTCCTCGTCGGGGACGGTCTCCGGCGCCCGGTCCCGGGACCGGGCGAGCACGCCCACCGATCCGGCGCGCGCCAGCAGCAGCCGCGCCTGGCCCAGCAGGTCGAGGGCGATGTTGCCGATCGACACCTCCTCCTCGAGCTCGGGGGCGGCGGTGATCCACTCCGTCAGCCGCTGGGAGAGCAGGAGGGCGTCGTCGCCCAGCATCAGGCAGTAGGCCCCGAGATCGGCCGGGTCGATGCCGTCGGGAACAGTGGTGTCGACGCCGGCCAGCGGCGCGTCGAAGCCGGTGCCGAACGCCCAGCGGCCTTCTCCGCCGTGCGCCCGGTCCAACGCGTCGTACACGGTCTCCTGGTGCGTCATGCCAGCGGAACCCTCACATGTGGAGGACGTCGTCGGGGATCTCGTAGAAGGTCGGATGTCGGTAGACCTTGTCGCCGCTGGGGGCGAAGAGCGGGTCCTTCTCGTCGGGAGAGGACGCGGTGATGTCGGCGGCCTTGACCACCCAGATGCTTACGCCCTCGTTGCGCCGGGTGTAGAGATCTCGGGCGGCGTGCACGGCCATCTCGTCGTCCGGTGCGTGCAGCGAGCCCACGTGCACGTGGTTGAGCCCGCGCTTTCCGCGGACGAAGATTTCGTAGAGCGGCCATCCCCGGCCCCGTCCAGGAGCCCGCACGAGGCGTGCGAGGGGTGAGGAGGACGGGCTGCTGCTCACGGGTGCTTCTCCGCGTACGCGGTGGCCGCCTCGACGACCCAGGCGTTGTCGTCCCGGGCTGCCCGCCGCCGGGCGATCCGTTCCGCGCTGCACGGGCCCCGGCCGCTGATCACCCGCTCCAGCTCGTCCCAGTCGATGGAGCCGAAGCGGTAGCGCCCGGTGGCCGGGTCGAGCCGGAGGTCTGGGTCGGGCAGGGTGACGCCGAGGAACTCCGCCTGCGGCACGGTCATGTCCACGAAGCGCCGGCGCAGCTCGTCGTTGCCGTGCCGCTTGATGCCCCAGGCCATCGACTGCGCGGAGTTCGGGCTGTCCGCGTCGGGTGGGCCGAACATCATCAGCGACGGCCACCACCACCGGTCGACGGCGTCCTGCACCATCGCCCGCTGCTCGGTGGTGCCGCGCATCATCGCCATCAGCAGCTCGTAGCCCTGCCGCTGGTGGAACGACTCCTCCTTGCAGACGCGGATCATCGCCCGTGCGTAGGGGCCGTACGAGGAGCGGCACAGCGGCACCTGGTTGCAGATCGCCGCGCCGTCGACGAGTCAGCCGATGACGCCGACGTCGGCGTAGCTGAGCGTCGGGTAGGAGAAGATCGAGCTGTACTTCTGCCGCCCGTCGATGAGTCTGGCGGTGAGGTCGGCGCGGTCCACGCCGAGCGTCTCGGCCGCCGCGTAGAGGTACATGCCGTGACCGGCCTCGTCCTGCACCTTCGCGAGCAGGATCGCCTTGCGCCGCAGACTGGGCGCGGCCAGCAGCCAGTCGCCCTCGGGCTGCATGCCGATGACCTCGGAGTGCGCGTGCTGCGCGATCTGCCGGATCAGCGTCCTCCGGTAGCCCTCGGGCATCCAGTCCCGGGGTTCGATGCGGTGGTCGGCGGAGATCGTCGCGTCGAACTGCCGCTGGAGCGCGGCCTCGTCGGGAACGGCGGAGCGGCCCGGTACGGGGGCGGACATCGGTCTCCTCCGGACATTTACCGAACGAGCGGTCGGGAACAGCGTCGCTCATGGATCGGTACTGCACAAGCGTCGGGGGAGCGCGTCCTGCACGATCTCGAGATGCAGGGGCTCGACCCGAGGGCCGGCCCGCCGGGGACCGGTGTCTCCGGCGCGGAGCCGGAGACCGAGCGGATGCGCCGGGAGACGAGAGGCGGTCGGCACATGGGGGAGCGCACGTGACGGCCACGACCGGACGGCGGGGGCGGCCGGGTCACTCCCTGGACTCGCTGCTCGACATCGCCGTCGCCGTGTTCAACGAGCGCGGGTACGACGCCACGAGCATGGAGGACCTCGCCGCTCGGCTCGGCATCACCAAGTCGGCGATCTACCACCACGTGTCCAGCAAGGTCGACCTGCTGCGGCTGGCGCTCGACCGGGCCCTGGACGCCCTGTTCGCAGTCACCGAGGAGCCGGGCGCCATCACCGGGCCGGCGATCGACCGACTGGAGCACGTCGTCCGTGGGTCGGTGCGGGTGCTCGCCGCCGAGCTGCCGTCCGTGACGCTGCTGCTGCGGGTGCGGGGGAACTCCCCGGTCGAGCAGGCGGCCCTGGAGCGTCGCCGTCAGTTCGACCGCGTCGTCACCGGCCTGGTACGCGCTGCGGAGGAGGCGGGGGACGTCCGCCCCGACGTGCCCCCCGCGGTCACGAGCCGCCTGTTGTTCGGCGCGGTGAACTCCCTGACCGAGTGGTACCGCCCCGACGGCGACCTGTCCGCCGACGACCTCGCCGACGCGCTCGTCGCCACGACCTTCGAGGGTCTGCGTGCCCGGCCGGGTGAGGCCGCACCCGACTGACCGGTCTGCCGGTCAGCCGCCTCGGGAGGAGGTCACGCGGGCCGTTCGGCCGGTTCGACGGAGGACAGCGAGCGCCGGCAGGAGTTCAGATAGGAGCGCAGCGCATCCCGCTGGCCACGGTCGAGCTCCCGGAGCATGCGTCCCTCCAGCTCCTCGACCAGCGGGTCGCACTCGGCCAGGAACGCCCGGCCGCGGTCGGTGAGCCGGATGATCATGCGTCGTCGACTGTCGGGGTCGACCTCCCGGTCGATCAGCCCGTGGCGTTCGAGAGCGCCCACGAGGTCTGCGGTCGACTGGGCGCTGACGAACGACGCGCGCGCCAGATCGGCCGAGGACATGGCGGGCCGGCGAGCGAGCACGGTCAGGGCGGTGTACTGCAGAGCGGTGATCCCGGAGGGCCGGAGCAGCGCGTCGAGGTGGGCGCGGGTGGCCAGCTCCAGCTGCTTGACGATGTACAGCAGCGACGGTGGAGGGGAAGGATCCTGGGAGCTGGGCGTCACGGCGATATGAAAGCAGGCGGTGCGCCCGCGTCGTCGCCGTTACGACACCGTTGCGTCACGCGGGGTTCCATGTGACCATCAGGATTCCTGATGGTCAGCGGAAATCGTGGATGAGGAGTTCTGGCGTGGTCGAAGGCATGGAGAACGCGTCCGCGCAGTTGCCCGACTCCCTGAGAACGCGGACCATCGGCTCGGTCGCGGTGCTGACCCTGGCCCGGCCGGCGAAGCGGAACGCTCTGGACGACCGCACCGTCCTCGGCATCGAGCAATTCTTCCGGAACCTGGGTCCGGCGATCCGCGCCGTGGTCATCGACGCCGACGGGAACCACTTCTGCGCCGGTCTGGATTTGGGCGAGATGGTGGAGCGCGCCACGCTCGACGGCGTCGCGCACTCCCGCATGTGGCACCGGGCCTTCGACGCCATCGAGAACGGCACCGTGCCCGTGATCGCCGTCCTAAAGGGAGCCGTCGTCGGAGGCGGGCTGGAGCTCGCGTCCGCGGCGCACATCCGGGTGGCCGAGGCGTCGACGTTCTACGCCCTCCCGGAGGGCCAGCGGGGGCTGTTCGTGGGAGGCGGCGCCTCCGTCCGTGTGCCGAAGCTCATCGGGGTCGCACGGATGGTCGACATGATGCTGACCGGCCGGCGCTACGGCGCCGAGGAAGGCAGCGCGGTCGGGCTGTCCCAGTACGTCGTGCCGGAGGGCGCAGGCATGGACAAGGCGCTGCAGCTGGCGGAGGGGGTGGCTGCCATCTCTCCGCAGACGATCTTCGCCGTCCTGCAGGCGCTGCCCCGGATCGCGGAGGCCAATCCGCGCGACGGATTCCTCATGGAGTCGCTCATGGCTGCCATCGCGCAGGGCACCGACGACGCGAAGGGCCGCATGCGCGAGTTCCTGGACGGCCGCGGCGCGAAGGTCTCCCACCGGTGAGCGGCGGGAGGTCCTCCGTGCGTCAGGGCGACGTGGTGTGGGAGCCGCCGGCCGACGTCCTCGAGCGGACGCGGGTCGGCTCCTTCCTCCGCTGGCTCGCCGAGCACCGCGATCTGCACCTGACCACCCACGACGAGCTGTGGCGCTGGTCGGTCACGGACCTCGAGGGGTTCTGGTCCGCCGTCTGGGAGTTCTTCGGGGTGACCAGCTCCGCGCCCTACACCCGGGTGCTCGAGGAACGGCGGATGCCGGGTGCGCGGTGGTTCCCCGGCGTCCTGCTGAACTACGCCGAGCACGCCCTGGGGCGCGCGGAGGACGATTCCCGGCTCGCGGTGCTGGGCCGCTCCCAGACCCGGCCGGACGTCGACCTCACCTTCGGCGAGCTGCGCGACCAGGTCGCCCGTGCCCGGAACGTCCTGCTGGACCTCGGCGTCCGTCGTGGTGACCGGGTGGCCGGCTACCTCCCCAACATCCCCGAGGCGCTCGTCGCCTTCCTCGCCACGGCGAGCATCGGCGCGATCTGGTCCAGCTGCGCCACCGAGTTCGGAGCGCGCAGCGTCGTCGACCGGTTCTCCCAGCTCGAGCCCGCGGTGCTCCTGGTCGCCGGCGGCTACCGCTACGGCGACAAGGACGTCGACCGCGCGCCCCAGGTCGCCCAGATCCGGGCCGGACTGCCGTCGGTGCGCCACGTGGTCGACGTCCGGTACGGGCCCTGGGTGGTCGAGGACGCGCTGTCCTGGCCGGATCTGCTGGCCGCGGCGCCGGGGGAGGGGCCGGCCTTCGAGCCGGTTCCCTTCGACCACCCGCTGTTCGTGCTCTTCTCCTCGGGCACGACCGGCCAGCCCAAGGCCATCGTGCACGGGCACGGCGGCATCCTGCTCGAGCACCTGAAGAACCATGCCTTCTCGTGGGACATGGGTCCGGACGACCGGATGCTGTGGTTCACCACCACCGCGTGGATGATGTGGAACGCCCTGGTCTCCTCGCTCCTGGTCCGGTCGTCGATCGTGATGGTCGACGGGAACCCGCTGCATCCCGACCTGTCCTGGCAGTGGCGTCTGGCGGAGCAGACCCGCGCGACGATCATGGGCGCGAGCCCGGGGTTCGTGATGGCGTGCCGCCAGGCCGGCCTGGACCTGCGGCGGGACCACGACCTCGCGGTGCGCATCGTCGGGTCCGCCGGCTCGCCGATGCCGCCCGAGGGGTACGCGTGGATCGCCGACCAGCTGGGCCCCGGCGTCCAGCTCAACGTGGGCAGCGGCGGCACCGACGTCTGCACGGGCATCGTCCAGAACAACCCGCTCCTCCCGGTGCGCGCCGGCGAGATCTCCGGCCGCGCCCTCGCCGTCGACGCGCACGCCTTCGACGAGTCCGGCGCGGAGGTCGTGGGGGAGCTCGGGGAACTCGTCATCACGGCGCCGATGCCGTCCATGCCGGTGGGGTTCTGGGGCGACGCCGACGGGAGCCGGCTGCGGGGGACGTACTTCGACCGCTATCCCGGCGTCTGGCGGCACGGGGACTGGATCGTCTTCGACGACGACGGCTTCTGCCACGTGGCCGGCCGGTCGGACGCGACCCTCAACCGCGGGGGCGTGCGACTGGGGACCGCGGAGTTCTACCGGGTCGTCGAGGAGCTGGACGCAGTCTCCGACAGCCTCGTCGTCCACCTCGAGGACCCCGCGGGGGGCAACGGGGAACTGCTGCTGTTCGTCACCCTCGCGCCCGGTGTCGTCCTGGACGACGATCTCCGGCGGACCATCGCGGCCGTGTTGCGCACCGAGCTGTCGCCACGGCACATTCCCGACGACATCGTGGAGCTGCCCGTGATCCCGCGGAACCTGACCGGCAAGAAGCTGGAGCTCCCCGTCAAGCACGTCCTGCAGGGTGCCCGCCCCGACGACGTCGCCAGCCGGGACGCGCTCGCCGTGCCGTCCGCGCTGGACGCCGTGGTCGACCTCGCCCGCGTCCGCGCATCGTCCGGGACCGCGCGGTGATCGCCGGTGAGGACGTCCGCACCGTCGCGGTCGTGGGAGCAGGGTCCATCGGCGCGAGCTGGGCGGCGCTCGCGCTCGGCCACGGCCTGCGGGTCGTCGCGACCGATCCGGTCGCCGAGGCGGAGGTGCCGCTCCGCGAGACCGTCGCCACGCGGCTGACCGAACTCGGGCAGACCGTCGACCAGTCGATGCTGCACTTCACCGGAGATCTCGCGAAGGCGGCTGCCCAGGCCGATCTGGTGCTCGAGGGCGGACCCGAGCGGCTGGACGTCAAGCGGACGATCTTCGCTGCGCTCGACCACGCGGCCGGGCCCGACGTGGTGCTGGCGAGCAGCTCGTCCGGGCTGCTCCCCAGCTCGTTCCAGGGCGCGTGCGAACGGCACCCGGAGCGGGTCCTGGTGGCGCATCCGTTCAACCCGCCGCACCTGGTCCCGCTCGTGGAGGTGGTGGGCGGGGAGCAGACGTCGGACGACGCGGTGCGGGCGGCCATGACGACGCTGCGGCACTGGGGCAAGCGACCGATCCACCTGCGCCGCGAGCTGCCCGGCCACGTCGTCAACCGACTCCAGGCCGCCCTGTGGCGCGAGGCGTACTCGCTGGTGGGGCAGGGGGTCGTGTCGGTCGAGGACATCGATGTCGCGATCTCCTCCGGCCCCGGCCTGCGCTGGGCCCTGCTCGGCCCGTTCGCCACCCAGCACCTGTCGGGAGGACCGGGCGGCATGGCGCACGTCCTCGAGCACCTCGGCCCGCCCATGGTCGAGTGGTGGAACGACCTCGGCTCGCCGGAGCTGACGCCGGAGCTCGTCGACACCCTCGTCGAGGGCGTCCGCGCGGAGTTCGAGGGGCTGTCCGAGGCCGACGTCCTGGCTCGCCGCGACCGTGCTCTGCGCGAGCTGATGGTGCTCAAGGCCGGCCTCGGTCTGGACTGACCGGTTCCGACGACACGAGGGAGCAGGCATGCAGGACCAGGGGCTGGGCTCGTGGCCGGCTCGGCGCGCACGGAAGACGCCGCACAAGGCGGCGTTCGTCCAGGACGGCGTGCCCACGACGTTCGCCGAGCTCGAGGAGCGGGCGACCCGGTTCGCCCACGCGTTGCGCGACCGCGGTGTCTTCCGCGGTGACCGCGTGGCCTTCCTCGGGGCGAACTCCGTCGAGTTCGCGGTCACGATGTTCGCCGCCGCGAAGCTGGGTGCGGTCTTCCTGCCGCTCAACACCCGCCTGGCGCCGGCGGAGCTGTCGTTCATCCTGACCGACAGCACTCCCCGGCTGCTCGTGTGGGACGCCGGCTTCGAGGACGTCGTCGCATCGGCGGCCGTGCAGGAGGTCGGGCTGGACCTGCTGGGCATCCGGTCGGACGCGGGGCGCGGACTCGACGCGGTCCTCGCCGCTGGAGCCGGCCCGCTGGACGAGCCGGTCGGCCACGCGGACCTCTTCATGATCCAGTACACGTCGGGCACGAGCGGCCGGCCCAAGGGCGTGCAGCTGACGCACGGCAACATCATCTGGAACGTCTTCAACCTGCTCGTCGACGTCGACGTGCGCAGCGACGAGATCGCCCTGGTGACGGCGCCGCTGTTCCACACCGCCGCGCTCAACCAGGTGCTCTTCCCGACGCTGCTGAAGGGCGGCACCTCGCTGATCGAGGCGCGCTTCGACCCGGATCGGGCGATCGACCTGATCGAGCAGCACGGGGTGACGCTGCTCTTCGGCGTCACGTCCATGTACCTGGCGCTGTCCCAGAGCCGCCGGTGGGCCACCGCCGACCTGAGCACGCTGCGCTTCGCCCTGAGCGGAGGAGCCCCCATCCCCGAGAGCCTGCTCCGCGCCTGGGTCGACCGCGGCCTGATGATCATCCAGGGCTACGGGCTGACCGAGTCGTCGCCGGGAGCGACGCTGCTGCGGGCGGAGGACGGGCTGCGCAAGCTCGGCTCCGCCGGGACGTCCTGCTTCTTCAGCGACGTCCGGGTGGTCACCCCGGCGCTCGAACCGGCACCTCCCGGCGAGCCCGGCGAGGTGCTGGTGCAGGGGCCGAACGTGACGACCGGCTACTGGCGCCAGCCGCAGGCCACCGAAGAGGCGATCCTCGACGGCGGGTGGCTGCGCACCGGCGATCTCGCGGTCACCGACGAGGAGGGTTACCTCACCGTCGTCGGGCGGCTGAAGGACATGTACATCTCGGGCGGGGAGAACGTCTACCCGGTGGAGGTCGAGGAGGCGATCTACTCCCACCCGGCCGTCGCCGAGTGCGCCGTCATCGGCGTTCCCGACGAGAAGTGGGGCGAGGTCGGGCGGGCGGTGGTCGTGACCCGCGCAGGGCACTCGCTGACCCCGGAGGAGCTGCTCGCCCACCTGGAGGGTCGGCTGGCCCGGTACAAGCACCCGCGCAGCATCGTGCTGACCGACCAGTTGCCGCACAACGCCTCGGGCAAGCTCGTGAAGGCGCGGGTCCGCGAGCTGCACGGTTGAGCTCCGGAGCAGGAGGGCGACCGGTGACGACCTCCGTCCCCCTGCGCCGGAGCGACCGAGGTGCATGCCGTCGACGTGCGGGGGCACGTGGAGCCGGGCACCCGGCGCAGTCGAGCGCGGACATCACCGCGTAGGCCGCCGAGCGCGCCGACGGGACTGCCGGGGCACGTTGCCCGTAGGGCTTGACAGCAGTGACGCGGGTCACCACAATTCACAGGAATCCTGATTATCAGGGGCTGCTGAGGTGTGGCTCGCCCGGAACCTCAAAGGGCCCCGTCGACGCCGTCCAGCGTGCGGACGCGCTGTGCCACATCCCGACCCATCGAACGGAGTTCCCATGGTGCGCAGACTGGTCCCGGTCCTCAGCGTCTCCTTGCTCGCCCTCGCCGCCTGCGGGGGAGGGGACGAGGGGAGCTCGGACGGCTCGACGGCCGAGGGTGAGGTCCGTGAGGTGACGGTCGGCGCGCTGCCGATCCTCCCCACCGCGGCCCTGTACGCCGGGATCGAGGAAGGCTTCTTCGCCGACCACGACCTCGAGGTCACCGTGGAGACCGGTCAGGGCGGCGCCGCGCTGGTGCCCGGCGTCATGGCCGGCCAGATCGACTTCGCGACCAGCAACCCCGTGTCCCTCCTCCAGGCCAGGGAGAGGGGCCTCGACGTCCGCGTCGTCGCCCACTGGACCTCCGCGCTGTCCGAGGGGGACGGCGACATCAACGGGGTGGTGGCCTCCGCCGGCTCCGGGCTCGAGTCCGCCGCGGATCTGGCCGGCAAGCGGGTGGCCATCAACACGCTGAACGGCCTGGGTGACCTCACGATCCGTGAGGCGGTCGAGCAGGACGGGGGCGACCCGGAGTCAGTGCAGTTCGTCGAACTGCCGTTCCCCGACATGCCCGCCGCCCTGGCGCAGGGCAACGTCGACGCCGTGTGGGTGCCCGAGCCCTTCCTGAGCAACCTGCAGGCCGACGGCAACACCGTCGTGTCCCACCCGAGCAAGGAGTCGGTGCCGGGACACCCGACCCAGATGTTCTTCACCTCCGGGCAGCTGCTGCAGTCCGACCCCGAGCTCGTGGAGGACATGACCGCGGCTCTCGAGGACACGCTGGAGTTCGCCGACGCGAACCCCGACGCGGTCAAGGCCCAGATCGGGAAGGTCCTTCCGCAGCTGACGCCGGAGGCGCTCGAGAACGTGACCCTCGAGGAGTTCGGAACCGACCTGCGCCGTGACCAGATCGAGCAGATGGGGGAGCTCATGGTCCAGTACGGCCTGCTCGAGGAGGATGCTGACGTCGACGGGCTCCTCCCGGAGGACTGATCCGTGCAGGGAGCGGCGCGCGACGTCGACCTCGGTACCCGTGTCAGGCCATCGACCAGAGGGAAGACCATGAGGAAGAAGCTGGCACTGCTGGCCGTCCCACTCCTGCTCGCCGCCGCGTGCGGCGGTTCCGACGACGGCGGCGGGAGCTCCGCCGGGGGCGGCTCCGGTGACCTGGAGCCGGTCGCGGTGGGTCTCATCCCCATCGTCGACGTCGCGCCGATCTACCTCGGCGACCAGCAGGGCTTCTTCGAGGAGCAGGGCATCGACCTCGAGCTGGAGACCGCACAGGGCGGAGCGGCCGTGGTTCCCGGAGTGATGAACGGCCAGTACCAGTTCGGCTTCAGCAACGTGACGTCGCTGCTGCTCGCCGCCGAGCAGGGGCTGCCGCTGCAGATCGTCGCCAACGGGGTCGCCTCGACAGGTGAGGAGGGCGCGGACTTCGGTGCCGTCGTCGCCGGGGCGGAGAGCGGGATCACCGGTGCCGCCGACCTGGCCGGCAAGCGGGTGGCGGTGAACACCCTCAACAACATCGGCACGACGACGATCAACGAGTCGATCCGCGCCGCCGGCGGGGATCCGTCCGGTGTCCAGTACGTCGAGCTGCCCTTCCCGGACATGCCCGCCGCCCTGGACGCGGGCAACGTCGATGCGATCTGGGTGGTCGAGCCGTTCCTGACCATCGCCACGAACGGCGGGGCGACCTTCGTGGCCTCCAACTACGTCGACGCCGCGGACGACCTGACCGTGGCCACGTACTTCACCAGCAAGCAGTTCGCGGCGGAGAACGGAGACGTGGTGGATCGCTTCACCACGGCGCTGGAGCAGTCCTTGGAGTACGCGTCCCAGAACGAGGCCGAGACGCGGGCGGTCCTCAGCGAGTACACCGAGATCGACCCGGCGGTCATCGAGGCGATGACGCTCCCGGCGTGGCCGACGGAGATCAACGAGGAGTCGCTGCAGCGACTGGCGGACCTGGCCGTCGACGACGGCCTGCTCGAGGAGCAGCCGGACCTGGGCGGGCTGCTGCCGTGACGCGCTCCACGTCCGCCGTGGCCCCGTCGTCGCCCTCACCGGCCGCGCGGGGCGGGGCGGCGACGTCGCCCTCCCGGCAGCGTCGCCGCCGCATCCCGCAGAGCGTGCTCGGGCTGGGCGGCCTGATCGCTCTGGTCGCGCTGGTGGAGGTCCTGCCACGCATCGGTGTCCTGCCGCGGCGGTACTTCCCGCCGTCGTCGGAGATCGGCTCGGCCCTGGTCGAGCAGGCCGGCCGCGCGGAGTTCTGGCAGGCCGTCGCGGACACCCTCCAGGGCTGGGCGCTGGGGCTGGCGATCGCGGCGGTCGCCGGGGTCGTGCTCGGCATCCTGATCGGCAGCTCCCGGGTCACCCGCGAGCTCACCGCCTCGACCATCGAGTTCCTGCGTCCCATCCCCTCGGTGGCGCTCATCCCCATCGCCGTCCTGCTGTTCGGCAGTGACATCGAGAGCAAGCTGCTGCTGGTCGTCTACGCGTCGTTCTGGCAGGTGCTCATCCAGGTGCTCTACGGCGTACAGGACATCGACCCCGTCGCGCAGGACACCACCCGTGTCTACGGGCTGGGGCCGTGGGCGCGGATCCGGTACCTGACCTGGCCGACGGCGCTGCCCTACGTCATGACCGGGCTCCGGCTCGCCGCCGCCGTCGCCCTGATCCTCGCCGTCACCGCGGAGCTGGTCATCGGCAACCCGGGGCTGGGCAAGCTGCTGGCCACGGCGCAGAGCAGCGGTGCCATCGCCTCGACCTACGCGATCGTGGTGGTCACCGGCATCCTCGGCGTGCTGGTCAACGTCGTGTTCCGATGGGTGGAGCGACGCGCGCTGTCGTGGCACCCCTCCCAGCGAGGAGACATCCCGGTATGACCTCGGTGCTGCGCCGCATCGGCTTCGCGTTGGGACTGCCCATCGTGCTGCTCGCCGCCTGGTGGTTCGCCAGCGCCGGCAGCACGAACTTCTTCTTCCCGCCGCTGTCGGAGATCCTCGACAGCCTGGTGGAGGAGTGGTTCGGGCCCAGGCTGGCCGCCGACGTCCTCCCCAGCATCCTCCGGCTGGCCGCCGGCTACGCCGTCGCGGCCGTCGGCTCGGTCGCGCTGGGCGTGCTCATCGGCACCTCCCGCGCGGTCCGGGGCTTCCTGGAACCCGTTCTGGAGTTCTTCCGGGCCATCCCGCCGCCGGTGCTGGTGCCGATCTTCATGCTCGTCTTCGGGATCGGCGACGGGATGAAGGTCATCGTCATCGCCTTCGGTTGCATGTGGCCGATCCTGCTCAACACGGTGGAAGGCGTCCGTGCGGTCGACAGCGTGCTCAGCGACACCGCCCGGACCTACGGGATCACCGGCAGCACGCGGCTGCGGAAGCTGGTGCTGCCCTCGGCCAGCCCGCAGATCTTCGCCGGGCTCCGCCAAGGCCTGTCCGTGGCCATCATCCTGATGGTCATCAGCGAACTGTTCGCCGCGTCGAACGGCCTGGGCTTCGCCGTGGTGCAGGCGCAGCGCAGCTTCGCGATCGCCGAGACATGGGCGGGCATGCTGATGCTCGGGCTGCTCGGCGTCCTGCTGGCGACGCTGTTCCGCATCGTGGAGAACCGCCGGCTCGCCTGGTACCACGGCCTGCGCCGCGCGCAGCGCTCCTCCTGACCTCGACACCTCTCGGAAGGTTTCCCATGCTCGACGTCCGCGGCATCAAGAAGGTGTACGAGGGGAAGGGGCGCACGGTCGAGGCCGTGCGCGACCTGACCTTCACGGTCGACCAGGGCGAGCTGGTGTGCATCGTCGGCCCGTCGGGTTCGGGCAAGACGACGCTGCTCAAGATCATGTCCGGGCTGCTGGCGCCGACCGCCGGTGAGGTCCTCATCGGAGGGAAGAGGGTCGACGGTCCGCCGCCGGGCATGGCTGTGGTCTTCCAGGAGTACGGCCGCAGCCTCTTCCCCTGGATGACGGTCCGGCAGAACGTCGAGCTGCCGCTGAAGCAGAAGAAGCTGACCGCCGCCCGGCGCCAGGAGCTGATCGAGGAGTCCCTGGCGGCGGTGGGCCTCGCGGAGGCCCACAGCGCCTACCCGTGGCAGCTCTCCGGCGGTATGCAGCAGCGGGTGGCGATCGCCCGCGCCGTCGCCTACGAGCCGCAGGTGCTGCTCATGGACGAGCCGTTCGCAGCGGTCGACGCGCAGACGCGCGCCGATCTGGAGGACCTGATCCGCGACATCTGGCACCGGTTCCAGGTCACGACCCTCTTCGTCACGCACGACATCGACGAGGCGGTCTACCTGGGCCAGCGGGTGCTGATCCTGTCCAGCTCGCCGACCGTCGTCCGGGAGGACCTCGCGGTCGACCTGCCGGACGCCCGCGACCAGCTCACCACCCGGTCCTCGCCCCGCTTCGCCGAGCTCCGCGCGCAGGTCTACGCGCAGATCCACCGGCCGAAGGAGCCCGCCGCGCCCGAGGTGCCGTCGGGGGCGACCCGCTAGGCACGGACGCGGTCGGGCGGGTGACGCGCTCTGGGCCGGGCCGGGCCCCGGCGTCCCGGGGGGTGGCGCTGACCCGGCACGACGGCCTGCGCACCACCGCCGTGCTGCTGGTCGCGCTGAACCTCCGAGGTGCCATCGCGGCGGTCGGTCCGGTCCTGCCCGAGCTGCGGAGCGATCTCGGTCTGTCGGCTGCGACGGCGGGGCTGCTGACGGCTCTCCCGGTGCTCTGCTTCGCCGCCCTCGCCCCGGCCGCGGCCTGGCTGGGGCGGCGGGTGGACACCGGCACGGCTCTGCTCGGCGGCCTGGTCGCCGTGGCCGCCGGCACCGTGCTGCGGGTGCTGGACGGTCCGCCGGTGCTCTTCGCGGGGACATTCGTCGTCGGTGCCGCCATGACGGTGGGCAACGTGCTCCTGCCGGTGGCGGTGAAGCGGGAGTTCCACGAGCGGGCCGGCGTGGTCACCGGCATCTACACCGCCGCCCTCGCGGGAGGAGCGGCGCTGACCGCGGCGCTCACCGCCCCAGTGGCGGCCGTCGGCGGATGGCGGCTGGGTCTGGCGGTCTGGGCGCCGCTGGCGCTGGTCGCGGCGGCGATCTGGTCGTTCGCCTGGCGGCCGCGGGCGTCGTCGGCCGGCGGCGGTGCTGGCGCGGCTCCGGCTCCCGGGCCGGTCGGGCGCCGAGCGGCCATCGCGGTGTGGCGGTCCCCGGTGGCCTGGGCGGTGTCCGCGGTCCTGGCGATGCAGTCGGCCCTCTACTACGCGCTGACGACCTGGTTGCCCAGCATCCTGACCGAGGACCGCGGCCTGTCCCTCGGCGCGGCTGCCCTGGCGGCGTCGGTCTTCCAGGTGCTCGGCATCCCCGGGGCGCTGCTGATGCCCGCGCTCCTCGGCCGCCGGCGGAGCCAGGCCGGCCTCGCCGTCGCGGTCGCGGCCGGGTGGGCGTTCGTGCCGGCGGGCTTCCTGCTGGTGCCCGCGCTGTGGCCGGCCTGGGTCGTCCTGGGGGGAGTGTCGCAGGGCGCAGGCATCTCCCTGGCGTTCGCGCTGGTCGTGCTGCGGTCTCCCGACGACGACGTCGTCCGCCGGCTCTCGGGGATGTCCCAGCTCGTGGGATACGGGATCGGGGCGGCCGCGCCGCTGGCGGTCGGCGCGCTCTACGCCGTCACCGGCGGGTGGACGGCGCCGCTGCTGCTGCTGCTCGCGGTGGCGGCCGCCATGGGGATCGCCGGCGCGGTGGCGGGCCGGCCGGTGGCCGTGGGGGACGAGCCACCTCCCGGACGCGCGCTGTCGGACCGGTGACGGTTCCCCGGCGTCGCGCCGGTCAGGTGGTCGCCTCGATGCGGTTGCCCTGCTCTGTCCGGGCATCGCGGCGGAACATCGCGGCGAGGGCGGCGTCGGAGGCGTCGAGGGCGGCCCGGTCGTAGGTGCTGCTGCCGGCCACCAGCTCGGCGGCTCCGGTGCGCTCGAGCAGCTCGGCGAGGCGGCGCTCGACCCGAGTAGGCGTGCCCGCGATCGCCGCCGCGGCAGTCTGCTCGAGGTACTGCTGCTGGCGGGGAGTGCGGTGGGCGGCCCGGACGGCGGCCACCGGCTCGAGTGGCGGGAACGTCCCGGTGGTGCGCGCCCGGGCCATCGCCCACGCTTCCGGGAGGAGCAGGTCGGCGGCGTCCGCGTCCGTGTCCGCGACGAGCACGTCGAGGCTGATCGACACCCGTGGCTCCGGCTGCTCCGCGGTGGGCCGGAAGGCGCGCCGGTAGCCGGCCAGCGCCGCCAGCCCGGGCTCCGGGTCGCTCCCCACGCCGAGCAGGGGCCCGCCGACGATGACCGGCAGGCCCAGCCCGGCCGCCACCTCCAGGCCGTGTCCGGTGGCCAGCACGTGCAGCGGCACCGGGCCGGCCGGCTGCGGGTGCAGGGTGATCCCCGCCGTGCCGGTCAGGAAGGCGCGGACCTCGGCGAGGTCGGCGGCGAAGTTCCGCTCGGTCTCCCGCAGCGCACGTCGCACCGGCGCGGTGAACCCGGGGGAGCGGCCCAGCCCCAGGTCGACCCGGCCGGGCGCGAACGCGGACAGCGTCGCGAACTGCTCGGCGACCACGAGCGGCTGGTGGTGCGGCAGCATCACCCCGGCCGAGCCGAGCCGGATGGTCGTCGTCCGTCCGGCGAGTGCGGCCAGCAGCACCGCCGGAGCCGCGCCGGCGACCCCCGGCACACCGTGGTGCTCGGCGACCCAGAACCGGTGGAACCCCAGCTCCTCGGCCCGGACGGCGCGGGCGAGGGTGCCACCGAGAGCCGCGGCGTCGGCTTCCCCGATCCGCGTGCGGGACCGGTCCAGCAGGGAGAGCCTCGGCGCCGCATGCATCACGGCTGCACCAGCGTCGGCCGGCCGGAGCGTGTTCCGTCAGGGGCGCAGCAGCGCCTTGACGGCTCGGCGCTCGTCCATGGCGCGGTAGCCCTCGGCGGCCTGCTCGAGCGGAAGCTCCAGGTCGAAGACCTGTCCGGGGTCGATCTCGCGTCGCACGATCAGGTCGATCAGCTCGGGCAGGAACCGGCGCACCGGGGCGGGGCCGCCGTGCAGGTGGACCCCGGACCAGAACAGCTCCGACCCGGGCAGTGCCACGTCGTGGCTGACGCCGACGAAGCCGACGTGCCCGCCGGGGCGGGTGGCCCGGATGGCCTGCATCATCGACTCCTGGGTGCCCACGGCCTCGATCACCGAGTGCGCGCCCAGACCGTTCGTCAGCTCCTTGATGCGGGCCACCCCCTCGTCGCCCCGTTCGACGACGATGTCGGTGGCGCCGAATCCCCGCGCCAGCTCCTGCCGGGACTCGTGCCGGCTCATCGCGATGATCCGCTCCGCTCCCAGCTGCCGGGCGGCCAGGACGCCGAGCAGGCCGACGGCGCCGTCCCCGACGACGGCGACGGTCGTGCCCGGCCGCACCTCGGCGGCGACCGCCGCGAACCAGCCCGTGCCCAGCACGTCCGACGCGGTCAGCAGGCTCGGGACCAGGTCGTCGGCGGGCATCTCGGGAGTCGCGACCAGGGTGCCGTCCGCCAGCGGGATGCGCGCGAACTGCGCCTGCGTGCCGATCGCCCCGAGGCCCTCGGCTCGCACGCACCGGGACTGGTAGCCGGCCCGGCAGATCTCGCAGGTGTTGTCGCTGGCGAAGAAGGAGCCGACGACGAACTGGCCGGGCCGGACGTTCCGGACCTCGCTGCCGACCTCCTCGACGACGCCGACGTACTCGTGCCCCATGGGTACCGGCCCGTTCCGCGTCCCGATGCCGCGATAGGGCCACAGGTCCGATCCGCACACGCACGCGGCGACCAGCCGGATGACCGCGTCGGTGGGCCGCTCGATCGTCGGGTCGGGGCGGTCCTCGACGCGGACGTCGCCGGGGGCGTGCAGAACGGCACCTCGCATGGTGGGTGGTTCCTCTCGGTTGTCGGCGGATCGACCCCTGGGAGGAGCGGCACGGCGTGCCGCTCCTCCCAGGGGCCAGTTCTAGCGGACGACCTGCCGGGCGGAGATCAGCGCAGGGTGGCGGTGTCGATGACGAACCGGTACCGGACGTCGGAGGCCAGGACGCGCTCGTAGGCCTCGTTGATCCGGTCCGCCGGGATGACCTCGACCTCGGCGCCGATGCCGTGCTCGGCGCAGAAGTCCAGCATCTCCTGGGTCTCGCGGATGCCGCCGATCATCGAGCCGGCGTAGGACCGCCGGGCGCCGAGGAGCGAGAAGACGTTGAGGCTCAGCGGCTCGGCCGGAGCGCCGACGTTGACCAGCGCGCCGTCCAGCGCGAGCAGCGACAGGTAGGCGTCCACGTCGATCGAGGCGCTGACGGTGTTGACGATCAGGTCGAAGCGGCCGGCCAGCTGGGAGAACGTCTCCGGGTCGCTGGTGGCGAAGTAGGAGTCGGCGCCCAGCCGGAGGCCGTCCTCCTGCTTCTTCAGCGACTGCGACAGCACCGTCACCTCGGCGCCCATCGCCGACGCCAGCTTGACCGCCATGTGCCCCAGCCCGCCCAGCCCGACGACCGCCACCCGCTTGCCGGGCCCGGCGCCCCAGCGGCGCAGCGGCGAGTAGGTGGTGATGCCGGCGCACAGCAGCGGCGCGGCGGCCGCCGGGTCGATGCCGTCCGGCACCCGGACCACGAAGTCGGCGTCGACGACCACGTGGGTGGAGTAGCCGCCCTGGGTGATCGTGCCGTCGCGGTCGACCGAGCCGTAGGTCGCCGTCATGCCCTTGAGGCAGTACTGCTCCTCGCCGGCGCGGCAGTTGGGGCACTCGCGGCACGAGTCGACCATGCAGCCGACTCCCACACGGTCACCCACGCGGTGCCCCGTGACGGCGGAGCCGACCTCGGTGACGACCCCGACGATCTCGTGGCCGGGCACCAGCGGGTAGGCCTGAGGGCCCCATTCCCCGCGGACGGTGTGGATGTCGGAGTGGCAGATACCGGCGTGCGTGACCTCGATCAGCACGTCACCCGGGCCGACGTCCCGTCGCTCGATCATGGTCGGGACCAGCGGCTCGGCGGCCGCGGGGGCGGCGTAGGCATGGACGTTCATGGTTGCTCCTGTTCCTGGACGTTCGTGGGTGGGGACCGGGGTCGGCGGATCGTGCGGACGGAGCCGCCGCGCCGTCGATCCGGCAGCTGGCAGGGACCCGCTTCCTCGCGGGCGTGGGAGGGCCGCTCCGTATTCCGGCAGGCCCTCTCCGTCCTGCGAACGACGGTAGCGCGGAGTCGCGGACAACCGGATGGAGGTGCGTGACCTCCGCGCGAAGGGACGTGCCGAGATCGCTGCCGGCCAGGCCCGGGTCCCGCTCGACGGCCGACGCCGTCGCGTACCCGGCCCGCGCCGCGAGTGATGCCTACGACCGAGCCCCGGCCGAGCCCGGCTCCTCGTCGGCGGAGCGGCCGGCCGTCCTCGCCGGCTGTTCCGCGACCGACGTGTTTCTGCAGCGGTAGGTCCGGCGACCGGGCCGAATCGAGCACGCCTGACGGCTCGCACCCGGGCACAACCGCTCGTTAGCATCCCGCAATGGCAGAAGAAGAGGATCTGAGCAGTCGAACTCGCGCCGCCGACTGGGCCCCCGGCCAGGTCTCCGGCGGCCGCTCGGTGCAGCGACTCGCCGAGTACGAGCGCCTGCGCGAGGAATGCCCCGTCGCCTGGGCCGAGGAGTACGGCGGCTTCTGGACGCTGACCCGCTATGCCGACGTCCGGGAAGCGGCCCGCCAGCCGCGCACGTACGCCTCCGGGGCGCCGATCATCCAGTGGCCCGACTTCGACGAGCAGATCCCCATCTCGCTCAACCCACCCGAGCACGCAACCTATCGACGGCTGCTGAACCGTTACGTCTCCAAGGCTGCGATGGCCCGCCTGGAGCCGACTCTCCGGGGATTCGCGGTCGAGCACCTCGCCCCGTTGCTCGAGGCGGGGGAAGGCGACATCGTCACCGGCCTCTGCCAGCCGTTCCCGGCGCGGGCCCTCGCCGCTCTGATGAACCTTCCGGACACTGCCTACAGCGAGCTGGTCGAGCAGTTCCGCGGCTTCGAGCGGATGGCCTGGGATCCGGAGAAGGTCAACGTCGAGATCGGGCGGATATTCGAAGAGCACGTCGAGCGGGTCGTCGAGGAGCGGCGGGCCCGGCCACTGGATCCGGAGACGGACATGCTGAGCGGTGTCATGGCGGCTGAGATCGACGGTCAGCCGCTGAGCGACGACAAGGTGATCCAGATCGGCGTCCAGATGTTCGTGGCGGGACATGCCACCACCGCCGATGCCCTCGCCACGATGATGTACCGAGTGGCGACCAACCCGGACATCCAGATGACCCTGCGGCGGTCCCCGGAGAAGATCCCGACGGCGGTCGAGGAGTTCCTCCGCATCGAGACCCCGCTGCAGTCGATCGGCCGGACCGCCACCCAGGACGTCGAACTGCACGGCCGCACGATCCAGGCCGGTGAGCGAGTGGCGCTCTCCTACGCTGCGGCCGACCTCGATCCCGAGGTGTTCGAGCACCCGAGCGCCTGCATCATCGACAGGTCGCCGAACCATCACCTTGCGTTCGGCGCCGGCATCCACCTGTGCCTCGGTGCTCCGCTGGCCCGTCTGGAGATGCGGCTGGCGCTGGAGGAGCTCTTGGCCCGGACGTCGGAGATCCGCCTCGCGGGAGCGGGTACGGAGACCACCGGCAACATGCGCGGCTTCACGAGCCTGCCGCTCCGGGTCTCGACGCGGTGATCCGCTGACCGATGTCCGGCCATGCCGGGAACCTGGACGCTCGACCGGCCATCGGCGGGAGAACCGCTGATGGCCGGTGCGAGCGCCGGCCGCTACTCGATCTCCCGGTGCGGCAGCCCCGCGCCGGTCCCGCTGCCAGGGGGAGGACGATCCACCAGGCCACCGGGGCGATCCAGCGGGTCGCCATGAGTGAGCCGATGCCCCCGCCGAGCGTCACCGCTCCACGATGGGTCTCGCCGACCGCGTGCAGGTCGCGATCTGCGTGCACGTGGCCGGCCTCGCCTGAGGTCCGGGTCAACCGAGGGCGCCCTCGCCCGTGGACAGACCGCGCAGAAGCAGACCGGTCAGCTGCGCATACGCCGCGGCGTCGTCGAGGCCCGTGCTGGCCGCCACCTGGCGTTTCTGGATGCGGACCATCATCGAGGTGAGGACGTCGGCCGTGAACGCGGCGTCGACCGTCCGGAACGCTCCTACGGCGACGCCCTCCCGGATGACCTGCTGCACCCGGTCGGCGGCGAGCCGGGTGTTGCGCTCGTACACCTCGGCGGCCGGGGGGAAGGCGGCGACGTCGTCGAAGAACTGCGCGGACGCCGGAGCGAGCTCGACCGCCACGGCCCGGAGGTAGGCGACCAGGCGGTCGGCGGGCTCGGCGGGCGCGGCCACGGCGGCTTCCACCCGGCCGGTGGCGGTCCGGAAGAAGTGCACGACCGCGGACCGGACCAGCTCCTCCTTGCTGGCCGCCAGCGCGTACAGGGTGCGCTTGGAGCAGTGCAGACGGGCGGCGAGGTCGTCGAGCGTGAGATGGGCGAAACCCTCGCTCAGCAGGACGTCGACGAGCTGGCCGAGGAGTTCCTCGTGGCGGGCTGCCCCGCGCCGCACCCGGCCGCGATCCGCTACGAGCACGGGCCGTTCCACCTCCATGGACATCGAGCACCGGATGGCAGGCGACGTCCGTCATCGGTACTGTGACGCCGATCAGCGTACCGATGGGAGCAACCATGCCCGTGGACCGACTGCTGCCCACGAAGGACGCCGAGGACCTCCTGGCGCTCGTCCGGGACGTCGCCGACAGGGAGCTGGCCTCCCGGGTGGACGAGCACGAACGGACCGAGACCTATCCGCAGGGCCTGTTCGCGACCCTGGGCGAGCTGGGACTGCTGGGGCTGCCGTACCCGGAGGAGCTCGGCGGCGGTGGCCAGCCCTACGAGGTCTACCTGCAGGTGCTGGAGGAGCTCGGTGCCCGGTGGGCCGCGGTGGCGGTCGCGGTGTCGGTGCACGGGCTGGCCTGCCACCCGGTCGCGACCGTCGGCACCGACGACCAGAAGGAGCGCTGGCTGCCGCGCATGCTCGCCGGGCAGCTCATCGGCGGGTACTCGCTGTCCGAGCCCCAGGCCGGCTCGGACGCCGCCGCGCTGAGCTGCCGGGCGGAGAGGACCGCAGGGGGGTACCGCATCACGGGCACCAAGGCCTGGATCACCCACGGGGGCATCGCGGACTTCTACGCGCTGTTCGCGCGGACGGGAGAGGGGTCGGGCGGCATCTCCTGCTTCCTCGCCCCCGGCCGGGCCGAGGGCCTGTCCTTCGGCCGGCCCGAGCAGAAGATGGGCCTGCACGCCGTTCCTACCGTTATCGCCAACTGGGACGGTGCAGAGATCGGGGAAGACCGCCTGCTCGGGGAGGCGGGGCAGGGGCTGGCGATCGCGTTCTCGGCGCTGGACTCCGGCCGTCTGGGCATCGCCTCGGTCGCGACCGGCCTCGCGCAGGCCGCGCTGGACGCGGCCGTCGACTACGCGCACGAGCGCAGCACGTTCGGCCGGCGGATCATCGACCACCAGGGGCTGGGCTTCCTGCTCGCCGACATGGCCGCCGCGGTCGACACCGCCCGGGCCACCTACCTGGACGCCGCGCGCCGCCGCGACGCGGGCAAGCCGTACTCCCGGCAGGCGAGCGTCGCCAAGCTCGTGGCCACCGATGCGGCGATGAGGGTGACCACCGACGCCGTGCAGGTGCTCGGTGGATACGGCTACACCCGCGACTTCCCGGTCGAGCGCTACATGCGGGAGGCCAAGGTCATGCAGATATTCGAGGGCACCAACCAGATCCAGCGCCTGGTGATCAGCCGGCAGCTCGCCCGCTGACACCTCCGAACCCGAGGAGACGGACATGCAGCTCGACGGCATCACCGCCCTGGTGACCGGTGCGGCCTCCGGGCTCGGCGCCGCCACGGCGGCCCACCTCGCCGACCGCGGCGCCACGGTGTACGGCCTGGACCTGGAGAAGGCGGTCGCCGCCGCGCCGACGACGGCGGACGGGATCCACCTCCTGCCGGCCGACGTCACCGACGACGAGCAGGTCCGGGCCGCCGTGGCACGGATCCGCGACGACGGGCGCGAGTTGCGGCTGGCCGTCAGCTGCGCCGGTATCGCACCGTCCGCCAGGATCGTGTCGCGCAACGGCCCCCACGACCTCGACCTGTTCCACACCGTCCTGAAGGTCAACCTGCTGGGCACCTTCAACGTGCTGCGCCTGGCGGCAGAGGCCATGAGCGCTCTCGATCCCGACTCCTCGGGCCAGCGCGGGGTCATCGTGAACACCGCCTCGATCGCCGCCTTCGAGGGGCAGGTCGGGCAGGTCGCCTACGCCGCGTCCAAGGCCGGCGTGGCGGGCATGACCATCACGGCCGCCCGCGACCTGGCCCAGCTCGGCATCCGGGTCATGACCATCGCTCCGGGCATCGTCGAGACGCCGATGATGGCCGGCTTCTCCGACGAGATCAGGGCCGGCCTCGCCGCGGGCGTGCCGTTTCCGCGCCGGCTGGCGCAGGCCCCCGAGTTCGCCCGGCTCGTGGCGATGATCGCCGAGCACGACTACCTCAACGGCGAGGTCATCCGCATGGACGGCGCGCTGCGGATGGCGCCGCGCTGACCGGGGGGCGCCTCGCCCTCCCGCCCTTCCGCCGGACCCGTGGATGGTCCAGGCTCGACGGGCGGCCCATCATGACCACCTGCGGAGGTTCCCGACGTGTCGACCGTCGATCGAGTTCGTGAGCTGCTCGCTTCCTGCGACGCACCGGACGCCAACGCTGCCGAGCTGCTGTGCGACCGGCATCCGGCCGACGCCGTGGCGTTCACCGTCGTCGAGGCCGACCTGTCCGCCCACGACCTGACCTACGGCCACCTCCGCCGGGAGTCGGCGCGGTTCGCCGCGGCCCTGGCCGACCTCGGCGTCGAGCCGGGCGACTCGGTGGCCGTGCTCATGGGGAAGTCCACGGAACTGGTGACCGCGCTCCTGGGCATCTGGCGGCGGGGCGCGGTCCACGTGCCGCTGTTCACCGCCTTCGCCACCCCGGCGATCGCCCTGCGCCTGGAGGCCAGCGAGGCGAAGGTCGTCATCACCGACGCCGACCAGCGGAGCAAGCTGCGGCCCGGCCCGGACCTGCCCGCCGATGCGCCGTGGCGCGTGGTCGTCGTGGGCGGTGCGCCGGACGAGGGGCAGCTGTCGTTCCGCGACCTCCTCGCCGCCCACCAGCCGGACGAGCCTGCCGGCACCTCCGTCGCCGTCGGAGGCGACGGCCCGCTCGTGCTCCTGTTCACCTCCGGCACCACGGGCGCGCCCAAGGGCGTGCCGGTGCCCGTCAGGGCGCTGGCCTCCTTCTCCGCCTACCTGGAGTTCGGCCTGGACGTCTCGCCCGAGGACGTGTTCTGGAACGCCGCGGACCCCGGCTGGGCCTACGGGCTCTACTACGCCATCCTCGGCCCGCTGGTGGCCGGAACGCGCAGCCTCCTGCTGCATGCGGGCTTCTCGGCGCCGCTCACCTGGCAGGTCGTGGAGCGGTTCGGGGTGACCAACTTCGCCGCCGCGCCGACGGTCTACCGCTCGCTGCGCGCGGACCCGACGCCGGTGCCCGACGGCATCCGGCTGCGTCATGCCTCCTCGGCCGGCGAGCCGCTGACCCCCGAGGTCATCACCTGGGCCGAGGAGCACCTCGGGGTCCCGGTCCGTGACCACTACGGCCAGACCGAGCACGGCATGGTGATCGTCAACGGCTGGGCCGACCCGGTGCGGGCACCGGTGCGCCCCGGCTCGATGGGCAGGCCACTGCCCGGCTGGTCGGCCGCGGTCCTCGCGGACGACTCGCCGGCGCCGGTGGGACCCGGGCAGGTGGGCCGGGTGGCGATCAAGGTGGCCGACAGCCCGCTCATGTGGTTCACCGGCTACGCCGGTGCCCCCGACACGACGGCGGAGCGGTTCACCGACGACGGCGTCTGGTACCTCACCGGCGACGCCGGCAGCGTCGACGCGGACGGGCACTTCTACTTCTCCGCCCGCGACGACGACGTGATCATCATGGCCGGCTACCGGATCGGGCCGTTCGACGTCGAGAGCGTGCTGAACGTCCATCCGCGGGTCGTGGAGTCAGCGGTCATCGGGGTGCCCGACGCCTTGCGCGGCGAGGTGCTGGAGGCCTTCGTCGTCCTGCGCAGCGGGGACACCGGGGACGAGGCGCTCGCCCGCGAGCTGCGGCAGCTGGTCAGGACGAAGTTCGCCGCACACGCCCATCCACGGTCGGTCCACTTCGTCGAGGAGCTGCCCAAGACCTCCAGCGGCAAGATCCAGCGCTTCGTCCTGCGCCAGCGGCGTCGCGCCGACATCGCGACCGCCTGATCGAGGCGGAGGGCGCTCGGCCGATCGCCGGAGCCGGATCGGGCCGCACGTACCGCGTCGGCCGACGCTGCCGGGAGCGCGGCGTGCGACGAGGATCAGCGCTGCGCGCCTGGGACGTCCGGCTGACGGGGCACCAGGTGCTCGGTACCGACGACGCCGGAGGCCAACGATGACCCAGCCGAGCCCGACCCCGGATGCGACGGACCGCGGGCAGCCCTCCTACGCGAGCGGCACCTCCACGGTGCCCCTGTTGGGGAGCACGATCGGGGCGAACCTCGACCGGACGACGGCGCGGGTCGCCGACGCCCACGAGGCGCTGGTGGAGTGCGCCACCGGCCGTCGCTGGACCTACCGCCGGTTCGTCGCCGACGTCGACGCCGTGGCGCTGGGCCTGGACGCCCTCGGCGTGGCCAAGGGGGACCGCGTCGGGATCTGGGCGCCGAACTGCGCCGAGTGGGCGTTCGTCCAGTACGCGACGGCGAAGCTCGGCGCGATCCTGGTCAACATCAACCCGGCCTACCGCACCCACGAGCTGTCCTACGTGCTGAGGCAGGCCGGCATCTCCGTGCTGGTCAGCGCGCCGGAGTTCAAGACCAGCGACTACCGGGCGATGATCGCCGAGGTGCGCGAGGACTGCCCCGACCTGAGCCAGGTGGTGTTCCTCGGCTCCGCTGAGTGGGAGCAGCTCATGGCGACCGGCCGCTCCGCCGACCGGGCGCTGCTGGCCGAGCGCGAGACGCAGTTGTCGGCCGACGACCCGATCAACATCCAGTACACGTCGGGCACGACCGGCTTTCCCAAGGGGGCCACGCTCACCCACCACAACCTGCTCAACAACGGCTTCTTCGTGGGGGAGGGCTGCGGCTACACCGAGGCGGACAGGATCTGCATCCCGGTGCCCTACTACCACTGCTTCGGCATGGGGATGGGGAACCTGGCAGCCACCTCGCACGGCGCGACGATGGTGATCCCCGCGCCGGGCTTCGATCCCGGCCTGACGCTCGAGGCCGTGCAGAGCGAGCGCTGCAGCTCGCTGTACGGCGTCCCCACCATGTTCATCGCGGAGCTGGGACTTCCCGACTTCGCCCGCTACGACCTCTCCAGCCTGCGCACCGGGATCATGGCCGGCTCGCCGTGTCCGGTGGAGGTGATGAAGCGGGTGGTCACGGAGATGGGGATGACCGAGGTGACCATCTGCTACGGCATGACCGAGACCTCCCCGGTCTCCACCCAGACCGGTGCCGACGACGACCTGGACCGGCGGACGTCGACGGTCGGCCGGGTGCATCCGCACCTGGAGGTGAAGGTGGTCGACCCCGAGACGGGGCTGACGGTGCCCCGCGGAACGCCCGGGGAGTTCTGCACCCGGGGGTACTCGGTGATGCTCGGTTACTGGAAGGAACCCGAGAAGACCGCCGAGGTGATCGACGCCGCGCGCTGGATGCACACCGGCGACCTCGCGGTGATGGACGAGGCGGGCTACCTCAACATCGTCGGGCGGATCAAGGACATGGTCATCCGTGGCGGCGAGAACGTGTACCCGCGGGAGATCGAGGAGTTCCTCCACACCCACCCCGACATCGTCGACGCCCAGGTCATCGGCGTTCCCGACGAACGGTTGGGCGAGGAGCTGATGGCCTGGGTGCACCTGCGCGAGGGCGCCGCACCGCTCACCGCCGATGCCCTGCGGGAGTTCTGCGTGGGCAGGCTGGCCCACTACAAGGTGCCCCGCTACGTGAAGGTCGTCGACGCCTTCCCGATGACGGTCACCGGCAAGGTGCGCAAGGTGGAGATGCGCGAGGTGTCGGTGGAGGAACTCGGCCTCCAGTCGGCCGCGGCCACCCGGAACGCCTGATCCGGCTGCGCTAGCGGGTTCCTTCCGCGGTGATCAGCTGGGCCACCGCGTCGGGCCGCTTCGAGCAGTCGTCGGCGGCGGCGGGCTGGTCCTGGGCGAGTCCCCGGACGCCGGCGTCCTCGACCGGCTGGAACCCCTTCTGGACGATGTGCCGCGGCACCCGGTTCTGGGCGTTGACGACGTGCGAGCGCGACAGCCAGCCGAGGCCGTCGGCCACGTCGAAGTCCAGCCCTCCGCCGGGCGCCCGCTGCACGTGCCCGGGAGACGGCAGCAGCCCGACCAGCTGCACCGCCTGGTCGACGGACAGCGTCGACGGCGGGCTGTCGAAGTAGTACCAGGATGCCGCGCAGATGCCGTACACCTCGGGACCGAGCTGCGCGTAGTTCACGTAGAGCTCGAGCATGCGGCGGTCGTCGAGCACCAGCGCCAGCTCCGCCGACAGGCCGGCTTCGACGGCCTTGCGCCACGCGCTCATCTCCTGGTTGAGGAAGAGGTTCTTGGCCACCTGCTGCGGGATGGTCGAACCGGAGGGGTCCTCCTCACCGCGCAGGTGTGCCTGGGCGCGGCCGAACAGCTCGTCCCAGGTGAAGGCGCCGTCGCGGTACGGGAGCGGCTGGTCCTCGTGGGCGATCACGGCGGCGAGGAAGTTCCGGGACACGTGCTCGACCGGCACCGACTGCTGGACGGCGCCCTGCTCGTTGGCCTGCATGAACGCCGTCGTCGGCGGGTCGATCCAGCGGAGGGACAGCATCACCAGCGCCTGCAGCAGGAAGGCGATCACCAGGAGCCGGGCGGCGCGGCGGCGCAGCCGGTGTCGCTTGCGGGGGGTCGGGTCCGCCGGGGGCGGAACGGCATCCCGGCGGCGTCGGGTGTCCGGGCGAGGGTGCGTCTGCGGAGGTGCGGCTTCCGGCACGGGAGGCCGCGCCCACGGCCGGGACCGGCGTGGCGGCGTGGGCCACGGGTCGGACGGGGCGGAACCCGCCCACGGGTCGCCGTGCCGAACGGGCTGGTCGTCGGCGACCGGCCGTGGCATGCGCCTGGTGGGCACCGGGTCGGTCCACTGCTGCCCGTCCGGGGGGTCGTCGCGGAGGCGACGGCGGCGCGGTGGAAAGGGCATGCGATGCCGTCCTCCCCCTGATCTGCCGACCGGCCTCGAGGATACCCAGGCCTCATCTCGATTACGCATCACAATTGGTGAGACACGTGGAGTTAGTTGACACTGCAAGTACGGGCCTCTAGGGTTACTTGTAACGTCAAGTAATTCGTCCGAGAGGTCAGATCGTGAACATCGTCTTGTGGATCGTCGCCGGGGTGCTCGCCGCCGCCTTCCTGGCTGCCGGGCTCATGAAGCTCACCCAGCCGAAGGCCAAGCTGGCCGAGTCCGGCATGGGCTGGACCGATGACTTCGGCGACGGGGCGGTGAAGGCCATCGGAGCCCTCGAGGTCCTCGGCGCACTGGGGCTGATCCTGCCCGCCGTGTTCGACGTCGCCACGATCCTGGTGCCCCTCGCCGCCACCGGCCTGGCCCTGCTCATGCTGGGCGCCGCGGTCACCCACGCCCGCCGCAAGGAGACGCCGATGATCGTGACCAACCTCGTGCTGTTCGCCCTGGCGGTGTTCGTGGCCTGGGGTCGCTTCGGGCCGTACGCCTTCTGATCCCCAGCAGGACGCGTCAGCGGACGCCGTCACGGATGGCCGCCGGCCCGCGCGTGTCGCGGGGCGGCGGCCATCCGCGCTCTCGACCGGACGCCCGAGCGACCGGCGCCTGCAGGAGAGGAATCCGACGACGGGGGAGTGCATGATGATCTGCGTTCCCCGGTCGCCGGCTCCGTCGTCGACGCTCGACCTGTGGTCCCGCGGGGCCCGCGCCGTCCAACGCCCCGGCCGTCGGCCGGGTCCGAGGCCCTGGAGGCCGTCATGAGCAACCACGTCTACCGGCTCAGCGAGATCGTCGGGAGCAGCCCCACCAGCGTCGACGACGCCATCCGCACCGCCATCACCAAGGCCACGCAGACGGTGCGCAACATCGAGTGGTTCGAGACCCAGCAGATCCGGGGGCAGGTCGTCGACGGCGACGTCGCGTACTTCCAGGTGACCCTGAAGATCGGGTTCCGCGTCGACGACTGACCGTCGTCCTGCCCGGCCGAGGCCCTGCGTCAGCCGACCGCGGGGCCTCGCTGCCGGCCGCGGCCCCTGCAGTCCGCGGTCACGGGCGTGCACCGCGCCGACCCGGCGACCGGGCGGGGGACAGCCGCGTGGTGACATGGACGGCGACGGCGACGGCGAGGCCCGGGGGAGCGGATGCCGCGACACGGAGGACGGTTCGACATGTGGGCTCGGCGATCAGTTCCCGGACCGGCCAGGTGAGCAGGCACAGCGCCCCTCGGGTGGGCGGCCCGCCACCTGTACCTGCGGACCTGCCCCGCGAGGACGTCGCGAGCCGCGTGTCCGCCTACGTGTACGGCAACGTGCTGGTGATGGCAGCGTTGATCGCCCTGCAGCCCGACGACCTGCGGGGGCCCAAGGGCGTGCTCTACCTGCTCGGAGTAGGGATCTCCACCTACGTCGCCCACACCGTGGGTGAGGCGGTCGGACTGCGGGTCCGCGAGGGCCGGTCCCTGGACGGCGCCGTGGTCCGGCGCGAGCTGCGGGATGCGCTTCCCATCGCGACGTCGGCCGGCGCACCCGCTGCGCTGCTCCTGCTGGCGTGGACGGAACTCCTGGACGCCGACGTGGTGCTCGTGCTGGCGCTCGCGCTGGTCGACCTCCGGCTCGCCCTGACCGGATCGGTGGTGGCGTGGGTGTCGGGGGAGCGGAGCTCGACACGGGTGTTCATGGCCGGGTTCGTCCTGGCGGTCATCGCCGCCGCGGCGGCCGCGCTCAAGTGGCAGCTGACGCACTGAGCAGCGGTGCCCGCCCCCGAGCCTCCGTCTCGTCGTCGTCCGTGACGCGGCGGAGGCTCCCCACCGGGCGCCCCGTTTCCTTCTCGAGCAGGCTCGTCACGTCCCGTGCACCCGGACGTGCAGGCCTTCCATCAGCGTGTCCAGTTCGTGGGCTGTCGCGGCTGCCTCGCGCAGCTGGGTGCGTACGTCGTCGGGGACGTCGTTCCGGTACTTGTAGTGGATCTTGTGCTCGAGACTGGCCCAGAAGTCCATGGCCACCGTGCGCAGCTGGATCTCCACCGGGATCTCGACGACGGATGAGGACAGGTACACCGGGACGGTGACGACCATGTGGAGGCTGCGGTACCCGTTCGGCTTGGGCCGGGCGATGTAGTCCTTGACGTGCAGCACCGTCAGATCCGGCTGCCGGCCGAGCGACTCGGCCATCCGGTAGACGTCGGAGGCGAAGCTGCACGTGATCCGCAGGCCGGCGATGTCGGTGATGGTGGACCGGATCGCGGGAAGAGTCGCCTGGACGTTCTTCCGTTCGATCTTGTCGCGGATCGAGTTCGGCGACTTGAGCCGGGAACTGACGTGCTCGATCGGGCAGTACTCGTGCAGGGCCTGGAACTCCTGCTGCAGGATCCCGATCTTCGTCTGGACCTCCTCGATCCCGAACTTGTACTCGAGGAGGAAGCGGACGAGCTCGGGCCGCGCCGGTCCCAGGCGCTCGAGGACCTCCAGGCCCAGGACGGGCTGGTCCGTGAGCTGCGGCGTGCCGACGTGTCGACCCGGGCGTGCCAGGTCCGGCGAGGTCACGATGGTCTCCTGTTCCTGCGAGCGAGGCCGGGTCCGGTCAGGTGACCGCCGGCCGCGGTGCACTCCGGCGCCGCGGTCCGGTGGTTCAGCGCGGGCGGGCGACGGTCCTGGAGCGGCGGAGCGGCTCGAGGACCCGCGCCACGTCCTGCTCGGTCGGCGCCGAGGGCGGGAGGGCCGTGGGGCGATCCCGGCGGGTCAGGAACCCGTCGAGCACGAGGGTGCCCAGGCGCTCACGTGATGCGGGATCGTCCACGTCGCCCGCCTGGGCGACCAGGACCATCGCCAGCAGGAGGTCGAGCGCCACGACATCGGCACGGAGCACTCCGTCGTGCTGTGCACGGACCACGAGGGCGTCGACGATCGCCGCGATCTGCGCCCTGTCGTCGTCGATCCGCTCGGTGCCGTGACCGGTCGCGGCGAGCACCTGGGCGAGGCCTCGATTGCGTGCCTGCAGCTCCACCATCCACCGGAGGAACCCGCACAGCCCCGCCCAGGCGTCCGGGTCGGTGGCGGCGTCCTGCGCCCGGGCGACCATCTGCTCGAGCTCCTGCTCGAAGAGCGCATCGACGAGGTCCGAGCGGTCGGGGAACCGGCGGTACACCGTCGCCGCTCCGACTCCGGCCGCACGCGCGATCTCGTCGAACCCGGCATCCAGGCCGCGCACGGCGAACACCTCCCGGGCCGCGTCCAGGATGAGCTGCCGGTTGCGCTCGGCGTCACGGCGCAGCGGGCGGCATCCCGCCTCGCGCGTCGGTGTGACGGAGGACATGGGACCTGCCTAGGGATAAGTGGAATGACGTGTTCACTTCCGATGCTACCGTCGGCAGCAGAAAACGGAAAAGACCTTCCACTTCCACGGAGGAATGCGTGACCTCGACCATCGACCGCGAACGGGACACATCCCGGCGTCATCCTCCGGCGGCCGAGGAGGGTGGCGGCACGCGCCGCTGGTGGGTCCTCGCCGTCGTCGCCCTCGCTCAGCTGGTCGTCGTCCTCGACGCGACCATCGTGAACATCGCGCTGCCGACCGCGCAGGCCGACCTCGGGTTCGGCAACGACGCCCGGCAGTGGATCGTCACCGCCTACGCCCTCGCCTTCGGCTCCCTGCTGCTGCTGGGCGGCCGGCTCGCCGACCTGTTCGGTCGCAAGCTGCTGTTCCTCGTCGGGCTGACCGGATTCGCGGTCGCGTCCGCAGTCGGTGGCGCCGCGGAAGGATTCGGCATGCTGGTCACCGCTCGAGCGGCTCAGGGCGTCTTCGGTGCCCTGCTGGCCCCGGCGGCGCTGTCGCTGCTCACCGTCACGTTCGCCGAGGGCAGGGACCGCGGCCGTGCCTTCGCGATCTTCGGTGCGATCTCCGGCGCCGGTGGCGCGGTCGGCCTCATCCTCGGCGGCGCGCTGACCGAGTACCTCTCCTGGCGCTGGTGCCTCTACGTCAACGTGCCCATCGCGATCGCGGCGATCATCGGCGCGCTGCTTGTCCTGCCGCGTCACGAGCCCCGCGTCGCCGGCGCCCCCGGTCTGGACGTCCCCGGAGCCCTGCTCAGCATCGCCGGTCTGGTGTCCCTGGTCTACGGCCTGGGATCGGCCGAGACCGAGGGCTGGAGCTCGGGCACCACGCTGGGCTTCATCGGTGCCGGCGTCGTCCTCCTCGCCGCCTTCGTGATCGTCGAGACCCGCGTCGCGCACCCCCTGCTGCCCATGCGGGTGGTCACCAACCGCACCCGCGGCGGCGCGTTCGCGGCGATCGCGCTGGCCTCGGCCGGCATCTTCGGTGTCTTCCTGTTCCTGACCTACTTCATGTCGACGGTGCTCGGGTACGAGCCGCTGCCGACCGGGCTGGCCTTCGTGCCGATGATCCTGTCGCTGATGGTGGCCGCCCAGAGCTCCACGTCCCTGGTGGGCCGGATCGGCGTCAAGGTCCCGGTCACGCTGGGCTTCCTGGTCGCCGCGGCCGGGATGCTGCTCCTGGTCCAGCTCGACGTCGACAGTGCGTACTGGACGGGCGTCGTCCCGGGGCTCGTGGTCGTCGGTCTCGGCATGGGCTTCGTGATGGCGCCGGCCTTCTCCGCCGCCACCCTCGGCGTCCGCGCCGAGGACGCCGGTGTGGCGTCGGCCGCGGTGAACACCTTCCAGCAGATCGGTGGGTCGATCGCGACCGCGGTGCTGAGCGCCCTGGCCGCATCCGCGGCGGCGGACGCGCTGGTCGGCGTCGACCCGTCGGACCCGGCGGCGATGGTCGCGGCGTCGGTCAGCAGCTACACCACGGTGTTCGCCTGGTCGGCCGTCATCCTGGCGGTCGGCGCGGTGATCAGCGCGCTGCTCCTCCCGCACGGTGCGATCGAGCGGGATCCCGACGCGGCGCCGGTCCTCGCGCACTGAGCCCTGCACGCACGAGGGGCGCCCACCACCTGGTGGGCGCCCCTCGTGCCGTGCGGCGCGAGGCGTCAGCCGGCTGCGCCGCCCGTCCGCTGCGCCGGGCGGTTCAGGCGAGGTGTGCGGTCAGGTGCACGCGCACGAGTTCTGCCATCTCCCGCACCGCGGCCTCGTCCTCCTTCTTGGAGCTCTCCGGGAAGCCGTGGTCGACGCCGCTCATGCAGTGGTCGGTCACGGACACCCCCTTCGCGCGGGCCAGGTCGATGAAGCGCTCGTCCTGGGCACGGATCGAGTCCCGCTCCGCGGTGACCACGAGCAGGGGTGGGAGTGCCGCGATCCCCGCATCGTTCAGCACCGGGGACGCGAGGGGCTCCGCACGGCGCGTGGCATCGGCGAAGTAGTTCTCCTGGCTCAGGCGGACCAGGCGCGGACTCACGAAGGGGGGGTGCGCCTCGGCGGCGGACGGCGGCAGGGGAGAGGTGTACTGCTCGGGCGGGATGGTCTGGTCGACGGCGGGCACGATGAGGACGCCCGCGCGGAGCGCCGGGTCACCACCGAGCCGGGCCTGCTCCAGGGCTCCGAGGGCGAGGTTCCCGCCGGCGCTGACCCCGGAGATCGACACCCGCGCACCGTCCCAGCCCATGACGTCCCCGAAGCGCTGAACCCACCGCAGGACGTCGTAGCACTCCTCGTGGGCCCGGGGGTAGCGGGCCACGGGTGCCTTCGTGTACTCGACGTTGACCACCGTCGCGCCGACCTCACCGGCGATGCTGCGGACCAGGTTGTCGTTCTGCCGCGGCACCCCGGACAGGAAGGCGCCGCCGTGGATGTGGATGTGCACGGGCGGACCGGCGGCCCCCGTGGCGAGCGGTGCACCGGTGGCTGCCCGGGTGATGTAGCACCGGACGTCACCGTGGCGGGTCGGCACCGAGACGGGCACCGCGTCGGCGACCTCCCGGCTGGTCAGCGAGATGGTCGGGGCCTTGATCAGTGGGTTGACGACCGTGGACATCAACCGGGCCACGACGGCGTTGGTGACCCTGGTCAGGGTGGAGTTCATGGCGACGTGCCTCTCGTCTGGCGGCGCGCGGGCTCGGTGCTGTCGCGGCACGCGGTCCGGATCGCCGGGAAGCGTACGTCGGACGGCTCACGTTGCGCGACGCCACGGAGGCATGGCCGTCGGAACGCGGCGATGGCGGTGCGCCGGTTGGCGTGGTCGGTCAGCCGGTAGTAAGGAGGGAGCCCGAGTCCTCGGCGAGTTCCGTCGCTGAGGCACCGTCCGACCGCATGCGCGGGTGGGCGCACACGCAGAGGAGCGGTGTCAGGAGCATGCGGCGAGTCGAGCGGGAGAGGACCTACCGGATCAGCGCACTCGAGGCGGCCGGGGCCGTCCGTGGCGGCGGGCAGAGCGGAGCCGTCCCTCGGGACGTCGCGCTCACCCCGTCGGTGGCACCGTGACACCGGGCCGGCAGCAGGCCCGCGCGGCTGTCCTCTGGGACCTGCTCGCGCCGTCGGCTCCCTGGTGGCTGGCCTCGGCCGTGCTGACTGCCACAGGCAGGCGGCGGGGTCGCCGAGCGGCGATGCGCGGCCTGGTCTCGGTGGTGGCCGCGGACGCGTTGCTCCGGTCCGGCCCGGGTGCCGAGCGCGTGCCGCGCCGGTTCGGCACAGCGGTGTTCCCGCATGCCGGGTCCGCCTCCGCCTCCTCGGCCCGGCACGCCGCCGCGGCCGGTGCCTTCGTGGTCGGGGTCGGGACGACCGAGTCGGTGCTCGGCCTGCCCATGGCCGGGCTCGCGGTGGCCCTCCTGCGGCGCCGGCTCCGTGCCGGTGACGTGAGCGAGGTCCTCGCGGGTGCTGCACAGGGCGCCGCGGTCGCCATGATCGGCAGCCGGCTCGTTCCCTCCCGCACGCGCAGTCCCGTCCGCACGGTCCGGCCTCGCTCGGTGCCGCAGCCGCCCCGTCCGGACGGCGCCGGGGTCGTCATCCTCGTGAACCCACGTTCGGGCAGCGGCCGTGGCGGTCGACTGGGCACTGCCGTGCGCGACCAGCTGCCCGCCGCCGACGTCGTGATGCTGGAGCCGGGTGCCGACGTGCTCGAGGAGTTCCGTACGGCCGCCCGACGAGCCCAGGTGCTCGGTGTCTGCGGCGGGGACGGCACCGTGGGCGCCGCGGCGCAGGTCGCGATCGAGGCCGGGCTGCCCCTGCTCGTGCTTCCCGGCGGCACGTTCAACCACTTCGCCGCCGATCTCGGCATCGACCGGACGACCGATGCGCTCACCGCGCTGCGCCGGGGCACGGCGGTCCGGATCGACGTCGGTATGGCCGGTGAGCGACTGTTCCTCAACACCTCGAGCCTGGGCAGCTACCCCGCGTTCGTCGAGCTCCGCGAGCGCTGGCAGGGCCGGGTCGGCAAGCCCGCGGCCGCCGCCATCGCCCTGGTGTCCGCCGCCCGGCAGCAGCGACCGCTGCGACTGGTGGTCGACGGGCTGGAGCACGACGTGGCCATGATGTTCATCGGCAACGGCCGGTACCAGCCGCACGGGTTCGCGCCCAGTTGGCGGCCCCGGCTCGATGACGGGCGGTTGGACCTGCGCATGGTCACCGTGGCCGGCCGCGCGCCGCTGCTGCGGCTGGTCCTCTCCATCCTCACCGGCCGGCTCGGTCGCAGCCGGCTCTACATCGAGGACGACCCGGTCGATGTGCACATCACCCGACCGGACGGCCCCGGTCTGCTGGCCGCTGACGGCGAGATCGCTCTCGCCCCCGCCGAGATCGTCTACCGGAAGCTTCCCCGCAGCCTCGTCGTCTACCAGCCGTCGATCGCTCCGCTCTTCGAGCGCTGAACCGCTCCGTCGGGGCCCACGCGGTCGCCGTCGTCGACGTCGGCCAGATGACCGTCCACGCCCGCGGTCCCAATCCCCGAAGCCAGGGGGTGGCGGCGACGGCACCGGGTGCCCGCCGGCTCGGGGACCACGGTGCTCGAGCCGGCTCAGTCGTCCGCGGGACGAGGCCACCGGCCGAACTGCTGAGCGGCGGCCTCGGCGAAGCCGGCCGGCTCACCGGCCTCGGCGAAGGTGAGCGCGATCTGGCGCATCTCCTCCTCCCAGCGCCAGCCCTTCCGCCGGGCTGCATCGAGCGCCGCGGCATGCCGGTCGGCCAGCTCGGGTTGGGAGCGTCCCCACTCGGCCACCAGGGCGTCCTCGACGTCGAGGGCACGGGCCGCTCCCCGCACGCTGACCAGCAGAGCAGCGGTGATCTTGGTCCATGCCGCGTAGGTCATCTTCAGCGCGGACGCCGTCGCGTCGCCGCCGTCGAGCACCACGGTCTCCACCCGTGTCCCGCGGAAGACTCCGGCGACCGCGCTCGCGCGTTCCCCGGACAGGAACAGGCGGGTGGTGCCGGCCCGCGCGGGAGGCGGGCCCACGATTCCTCCGTCGACGTAGGTGGCCCCACCGTGCCGCACCACCGTGGCCACCTCGCCGGCCGCAGCGGGGCTGATCGCGTTGGCGTCCACGTACACCCCTCGGAATCCGGCCACGGCCCGGGCGGTGTCGAGGGCTGCCGCCGGCGGGCAGACGCAGACGACGACCTCCCGGTCACCGAGGTCCTGCAGCTCTCGCAGTCCCGCCTCGACGGCGCGACGGCGCGTGCCCGGCCCCCGGGACGCCGGCAGCCAGCCGACGTCGTGCCCCGCATCGACCAGAGCGTGCCCCATGGCCGCGCCCATCTGTCCCGGATGGAGGATCGCTATGCGGGTCATGACGGCATCATCCATCCGCAGGCGACGGCTCTGGTCCTGACCGGGTGCGCGTCGGCGGGCCGGAGGGCGCCGGGCCCGGGGTGGCCGGAGGGGCGCCGTCCGCGGCGGTGGGCCCCGGGCTCAGTCCCGCGTCAGGTCGATGGACACCGAGAGGGGGCCGGCGGTGAGGAGCACGCGCCGCCGTCCGGCCGCCTGCTGCAGGCTGACTGCCAGCCAGCGGGTGGGTGTGATCTGCCGCGGAACCGTGGATTCCTCCTCCGGGGCGGGCGGCGCCGGCGTTCCCGTCGCCCCTGCCCGCGGACCACTCGGCGGCGGGGCTGCCGCCGGTGTCGTCCGTCGCAGGTCGTCGAGGAGGTCGTCCTGCAAGGTGCTCGGGCGGCTCGGGCGCGGGGTGCGGTCCTGGATGTCGGTCACGGGTGGTGCCTTTCTGCGGCGGTGAGCACTTCCTCCGCCAGGGCCTGGTAGGCGGTTGCCACAGGGCTGGTGGGAGCGGAGAGGAGGACCGGTTGCTTGGCCAGGGTGCTGGTCGGCACGCGCCGGGACAGGGGGATGCGGGTGGTCAGCAGCGGCAGCTCGGTGCGCTCCAGGGCCGCGGCGACCTCGCGGGCGGCCCGGCCGTGGCGGTCCCAGGCGGCGCAGGCGACGCCGACGAGCCGGGCGGAGGTGTTCTCGTAGGCGCGGTGCTGCTCCAGGAACGCCGCGACGCGGGCGGCGCCCAGTGCGGAGCCGGGATCGCTGGTGAAGACGGTGAGCACGCTGTCCACGGCGCTGACCGCGGCCAGGGTCAGGCCGGACAGGTCACCCCGGGTGTCGATGACGATGTGGTCGTACTCGTCGAGCAGCGGCTTGAGCATCCGCCGCACGCTGGTGGTCAGGCCCCCGGCGGTGCCGAGCTGGATGGCGACGGTGTCCAGGTCGGGGTGGGCGGGCAGCAGGTCCAGGCCGGGTGCCACGTCGTGGCGGATCACGGCCCGGGGTTCCTCGGTGGGATCGTCCAGCAGTGCGGCCAGGCTGTCGTATCGGCCCTTGGCCACGACGCCGAAGGCCCGGCCGAGGCTCTCCTGGGGGTCGACGTCGACGGCCAGCACCCGGCCGCGGCGCGCCAGGGCGACGGCGATGTTGGCCGCCGTGGTGGTCTTGCCGACCCCGCCCTTGGACGAGCACACCGCCAGCCGCATGCCCGGCAGTCTGCGGCCGGCCGCCGCGGGTTCGGTGCCGCCGTGCCGCCGCCCTGCAGGACGCCGCCCCAACCGGCACAGCGTTCCCAGCGCCACCACGGCAGTCGTCCGCTCGCCCGCATTCCACGGGGAGACGACCCGCTGCAGCCGACCGGCCCGCGCGGTTCCGCTGACGAGCAGGTCGCGGAGGGCCACATCGGTGCGGCGCCACTCGGTTGCGCACCCCGTTACGGAGCCGGTCCGCCCGGGCACGTGGGCCATGCGCCCCGCCCGGTTGAGAGCCCAGCCGGGCGGGGCAGCTGCGGACGTCGCGCGTCAGCCCGCCCCGTCGCCCGCATGTGCGGAGGCGGTGTCGACACCCGAGAACGGGAGGCGGACGCGGAACACCGTCCTCCCCGGCCGGCTGTCCACGGTGATGTCGCCCCTGTGCCGCTCGACGATCCGGCGGGAGATGTCCAGACCGAGACCGGTGCCCTGGCCCACGCCCTTGGTGGTGAAGAAGGGGTCGAAGACGTGCTCGGCGACCTCGGGCGTCATGCCCGACCCGGTGTCCTCGACCTCCACGACCACCGCGTCCTGGTCGAGGTGCGTCGACACCCGCAGCGTCCCCTGACCGTCCATCGCGTCGAGGGCGTTCGTCAGCAGGTTGGTCCACACCTGGTTCAGCTCCGCGGCGAGCGCCTGGATCTGCGGCACGTCGGCCCCGTAGTCGCGCACCACGGACACGCCCTCGGGGGTGCGGTGCGCCAGCATGACCAGGGTGCTCTCCAGCCCCTCGGTCACGTCGGTGACCTGCATGGCGGCCCGGTCCATCTGCGAATAGGACTTGACCGCCCCGATCAGGCCGGAGATCCGGCGGGTGGACTCCTTGACCTCGTCCAGCAGCCCGGTCGCGGACAGCGTGCTCGCCACCCACTCCAGGGCCGACCCCAGCGGAGCCTCGCCCACGGCCTCCACGACCCGCTCGCACCAGTCGACGTCGGCTCCGGCGCCCGCCAGGGCCGGGGCCAGCACCCACTCCCGCTCCACGGCGCGGTCGGCCAGCCAGTCGGAGAGCTCGTCCTCGCGGTCCGCCAGATCCAGTGAACCCGCGCCCGGGGCCTGGGTTCCCAGCTCCCGCCGCAGGGCGTCGATCGCGGTGAACTGGTCGGCCCTGATCGGCACCGCGGCCAGTTGCTGCAGGGAGGAGAGCATCCCCGCGTACGCGTCGCCGAGGGCGTCCACCGCGCGCGTCGCCGCGGCGGCCGGGTTGTTCAGCTCGTGCGCCAGCCCGGCCGCCAGGGTGCCCAGGGCGGCGAGCGACTCGCGCTGCCGCGCCGAGGCCTCGTAGCCGCGGAGGGTCCGGTAGATCCCCTCGACGACGTGGACGCCGAGGGGGAAGGACGCGTCCCACACCTCGCGGAGGGCCTGGGTGGGCACCCGGAGGAGGCAGCCGGCCGACGCGCCCCGGCCGGTGGCGAGGTACCGGCCCTGCTCGTCCCAGGCGCGGAACCCGCCGGCCCACTGTCCCGGGCGGTCCATGACCCCGAGCTGCTTCGCCTCCGGGCCCACGTGACGCACGAGGGCGACGCTCCCGTCCAGGACCACCCACCAGAACTCCGCGAGGTGGTTCTCCTGCCAGAGGACGTCGCCGCGCTCGAACGGGACCTCGGTGCTGGCCCCCACCAGGGCCCGGAGCTGGTCGTCGCTGGTACCCGCGAAGAGCGGGATGCGGCGGTAGTCGGCGAGCTCCATCAGATCGTCGCCAGGTAGCGGTGGACCAGGTAGACCGACATGGCTCCCTCTCCGACGGCCGAGGCCACCCTCTTCATGGATTCCAGCCGCACGTCCCCCGCGGCGAACACCCCGGGCATGCTGGTCTCGAGCGTGAACGGCGGCCGTGCCTCGGTCCACGCGGTGGGGGACGAGGCCAGCAGGTCCTGGCCCGTCACGACGAATCCCTTGGCGTCGCGGACGACGTCGTCGCCCAGCCAGTCGGTGCGGGGTGATGCGCCGATGAAGACGAACAACCAGTTGACGGCCATGTCCTGCCGCGCGCCGGAGGACCGGTCGGCGAGCGTGACGCCCTCCAGGTGGCCGTCCCCACGAGCCTCGGCGACCTCGGTGCCCAGCCGAACCTCGATGTTGGGCGCTGCGTAGATCCGCGAGACCAGGTAGAGCGACATGCTGTCCTCGAGCGACCGGCCGCGGACCACGAGCACGACGCGCCTGGCGTACTGGGCGAGGTTCAACGCGGCCTGGCCGGCGGAGTTGGCCGCTCCGACGATGATGACGTCGTCGTCCGTGCACTGGGCGGCGTCGCTGGCGTTGGCGCCGTAGTAGACGCCGCGCCCGGTGAACTCGGTGAGACCGGGGGCCTCCAGGCGCCGGTAGGACACCCCGGTGGCGATGAGAACCGCGCGGGTCTCCACCTCTCCGGCGCCGTAGCAGACCGCCCGCACCGGCCCGCGCTTCTGCAGCGACATCACGTCGCAGGCCAGCAGCATCTCGGCGCCGAAACGGCCCGCCTGGGCGACGGCCCGCTGGGTGAGATCCGCGCCGGACAGGCCCTTGGGGAAGCCGAGGTAGTTCTCGATGGAGGCGCTCGTGGCAGCCTGACCGCCCGGGGCCTCACGCTCCACGACGACGGTTCGCAGCCCCTCCGAGGCGGCGTAGACGGCCGCGGCCAGCCCGGCCGGGCCGCCCCCGACGATGCAGAGGTCGTAGAGCGGCTGCAGGGCGCGGGTGCGCAGGCCGAGAGCGCCGGCGACGTCGAGCGTCGACGGCGACCGGAGCACCTCCTTGTCCGGCACGAACACCAACGGCAGGTCGTCGGTCTCTGCCCGCGCCAGGGAGACGAGCCGCTGGCCCTCGGCCTGCTCCCGGTCCACGTCGACCCAGTGGTAGGGGACGTAGTTGCGGGTGAGGAACGTGCGGATCTCGTGGCTGCGGTCCGACCAGCGGTTGCCGACCACCCGCACGTCGCCGGTCTCCTGGGGGTGCGCCCGCTGCCAGTCGGCGAGCAGGTCGTCGATGACCGGGTAGAGCCGCTCGGCCGGCGGATCCCAGGGCTTGACCAGGTAGTGGTCCAGTCCGATGTCGTTGATCGCCCTGATGGCGACATCGGTGTCGGCGTAGGCGGTCAGCAGCAGGAGCTTGGCCTCCGGCGCGTGCTGCCGGGCCTGCTCGAGCATCTCGATCCCGGTCATGCCGGGCATCTTCTGATCGGTCGCGATGAGTGCGACCGGGCGAAGCCGCAGCGCCAGTTCCTCCAGCGCGGCGAGGGCCTCGGCGCCCGATGATGCGCGGACGATCCGGTAGTCCGCCCCGTACCGGGCCCGGAGATCGCGGGCGATGGCCCGGAGGACCATCGGGTCGTCGTCGACCGTCACGATGGTCGCCTTGCTCATGCGGAGAACCCCCTGGCCAGCACGTGCACTGCAGATCAGCGGGGAAGGGCTCCGGCACGCCGTCGTGAACCGATCCGACGACCCGGTCGGCCACCGTCCCGGCGCACCTCACCCGCGGCCGGGCAGGCCGCGGGTGGAGGTGGCGACATACAACCACCGTGCCGGTCCTCGGATGTCCGCCCGGCGCGTGCGAATTCGGTGGATGCGTGCGCGCGCTCTCCGCCGGGAGCCAGGCGTCGGCGCGCCCTCACCTGGGGCTCGTGCGCCGTCACCCCTACGAAGCAGGGCTGACCGGTTGTCGGGTCGGTGGATGGCGGGAAACGGGTGAGGGCAGGAGGCCGGCGTCGCGGGCCCGCTGGACCGCCATCAGCCTGTCGCGCACGCCGAGCTTCCGGTACAGGTGCTCGAGGTGCTTGTGCACCGTCCGGGGGGAGGTGTGCAGCCGGCGAGCGATGGCGTCGGCGGTGAGACCCGCTCCGAGCAGGGTGAGGACGGCGAACTCCCGTTCGGTCAGCCCGGTGCTCCGGACGTGCTCGTACTGCCACTCCGCCACCTGCCGCAGCACCCCGTGGTGGCGCACGAGCGCCGCGAGCGCGGGGCGGACCAGCTTCGCGAGCTCGACGTCGGCGTCGTCGTAGTCGTCGTCGGGACGACTGACCACGTAGGCCTGCATCCCGTCGCCCACCCGGAGTGGCAGGGCGAGCTGGTGGGTGATCCCGAACGGGCGCGCGAACGCCGACCACTCGGCCACCATCGACTCGGCAGCCACCTCGCGGGGTACCCGTCCGAGCGACTGCGGTTCCGAGCTGCCCGTCACGAGGTACCAGCGGATGAGCGGATGCGTGGTCGCATCGGGTAGATCACCGGACGGCGGCGTCGTCGGCAGGTAGTCGTCGGGCCAGCCGCCGACGACGTGGTCCACCCAGGCGCCGTCCACCACGTTCAGCGAGCAGCAGGCCGCGTCGAAGGACGTCATCAGCAGGTCGGCCACGTCGGCGTGCGGGAACTCCCGCGCGCCGGGCCGCCCCTGCAGGAGGTCGCCGACGAGTGCCAGCCACGCGGCGTGACATGTCGTGGTGCGCGACACGTAGCGGAGCGTAGTTCCGCTGTCGCCGATGCCACAAGAGGCGAAGCTCGGGCTCCGGCGGGGCGCTGCGCCGACGGTCGCCGTCCTCATCTGCTTCTACGCATTACTACGTACGGTGCCGCGACTCCTTCGCCCAATAGCGTGGGCCTCTCGCCTCCCAGGTGCGATCAGGGGGAACCATGGCTGTCGACGTCCTAGACCTGCGCGGAGGAACGACGAGCGCGCACCGGCGCGTTCAGGTCGGCCAGGCGCCACCACGTCACGCCTCCTGAACCACCGAATCATCCCGGCGGACGGGCGTCTGGCCATCTGCGTGCAAGCCCCGCCGGCTTCGGGCCGGATGACGGTCGGCCCCGGCGATACTTGCCCGCATTCGCTTCCCCCGGGAGGAAGGACGTCGAGGTGGATCATCCACACGGTGCCCGCATCACGCTGCTCGACGGTTTCGGGCTGAACTCGCCCGGCAGCGGACCGCGGCCCGCCGCTGATGACCTGCCCCGCGCGGTGCAGCGCCTCGTGGCACACCTGTGCCTGGCTCATCGGCCGACCCGAACAGCGACAGCCGGCCACTTGTGGCCCGACGTGCCCGAGTACCACGCGCACGGCAGTCTGCGGTCGGCGCTGTGGCGGCTGAACAAGGCGGTGCCCGGGCTGGTCGAGGTGTCGGGAAACGCCCTCCAGCTGGCGACGGACGTGAGCGTCGACGTGCGCGAGCTGACGAGCTGGGCGCGCCGAGCCGTTGCGGCTGCCCGAGGATCCGACGGCGACGCCCTGCCGTACGCCGCACTGGCTGACACCGCGCTGCCCGACACCGCTCTCCTCGGCGACCTCCTGCCCGGATGGTACGACGACTGGGTTCTCCTCGAACGTGAACGGCTGCGCCAGCTCCGCATGCAGGCGCTCGAGGCCGTGGCTGTCCGACTCTCGTTCCTCGGCCGGCACGGTGAAGCCCTGGAGGCGGCGCATGCGGCGATCGGCGCCGAACCCCTGAGGGAGAGCGCCCGTCGGATCGTGGTTCGCATCCACCTCGCCGAGGGAAACGAGGCCGAGGCGGTCCGGGCCTACGAGCTCTTCCGGACCCTGCTGGAGGCGGAGCTGGGCGTGCCCCCGACCGAGCAGATGACCCGGCTGGTCCAGCACATCCCCCGGGTCCGCCGCCACCTGTTCCCCGGAAGTCGTCCGCGTCCCCAGGAGCTCGTCCCTCGAGCGCGGCTCGGAGAGGACGGGGCCGTCGCGGGTCGAGGAACGGCGGGGCTGGCGCGCGGGCATTGAGGGGTGCTCCGGCCGGCACCGCGTCCGCTTCGCCGGCCGGGCTGCACCGGCGAGGAGCACCGCGCGGCGGGAGCGTGCGCGTCGGTGCGTCAGCTGTTCGGGGGACTGTGTCACCGGGCGTGACCGCCGATCATGGGTGATCCCTCACCGTGACCGCATCGGGTGGTCCCAGGCGACGGGCTCTGCTTCGAGGCATCCCGTAGGAGACGTGTCGTGGTCGACCACTGGGGTGCAGCACTGCTGATCCGCGTCTGGCTCGAGGACGCCGGCGGTATGAGGGCGCGACTGCTGAGCCTGCCAGACCTCTCCGATGGACGCCCCGCTGAGGAGACGACGGTGGCTGTGGCATCGTCGCCGGGTGACGTGCTCGACGCCGTTCGCGATTGGCTGGAGGGCGTCACCCGGCAGGCCCCCGGCCCGCTGAACGGTGACGCATGAGAACGCATCCTCAGTACGCGGCTGCGTCCGTCGCCGGCTCGACGAACGGGCGGCCGCTCCCGTTGGCAGCGCCGCCGACGGATGTCGTCGACACCGGATCTCCCCGCTGACGTGATCGTCGTGGCCTGCGCACCGGAGTGTCGCAGGAGACCGGTGCTGAGCAGCGCCCCTCGGATACCAGCCGCTCACCGGGGGTGGTCGTAGCGGGCCTCTCCTCGGGACCAAGATCCACGTCCTTGGGCGCCGTCGCGTGTCCGTGCCCCCGGCCGAGGCTGGACGAGCGCCTGACTGGGGCGGGGGAGTCGGTGCTGACGCTCGTGTCGGCTTCCGCCGGGTTGGGAAAACGGGGCTGACCGACTGGCTGGCCTCCGCTCCGCCCGGCAGCCGGTCGGTCGCCTGAGTGTCGCTGGACGAGCGCGACAACGACCCCACGGTGTTCTGGTCCCACCTGCTCACCGCACTGGAGGCGACCCCGGAGCGGGAGCATCCGCGCTGGCCCTACTGCGGTCGTCCCAGCCACCGATCGAGGCGGTCCTCGCCACGATCCTCAACGACCTCGACGCCCGCCCGGGCGACGTGGTGCTGGTCCTCGACGACTACCACGTCATCAAGACACCGGAGATCAGGAGGGCATGGCGAACCTGCTACCTGACCCAGGAGGTGCTGCAGCGCCAGCCCGAGGAGGTCCGGAGCTTCTCCTGCTGGAGACCTCCGTCCCCGCCCGGCTCAGCGGTCCGCTGTGCGACGCGGTCACCGGCCGCCCGGGCAGCCGAACTGTGCTGGAGGCCCTCGAGCGGGACGACCCGTTCGTCGTTCCGCTCGACGACCGTCGTCGCCGGTACCGCTATCACCACCTGTTCGCCGACGTGCCGCACACGCACCTGCTGGACGAGCGGCCCGATGACGTCGCGGAGCTGCACCGGCGGGTGAGCGCCTGGTACGACCGGAACGGCGTGCCCTCCGAGGCGATCGACCACGTGCTGGCCGAGCGAGGACGCCGAGCGCTGGCTGGACCGGGAACCGCTTCGTCGGCGGCTCCGGTCGTCGTGGACGACGAGGAGTGGCGCCGGCTTCCCGGGGCCAGGTACCGCGCCGGGCAGGCACTGCTCCGGTCCTGGGCACCGACGGCTCCCTGCCCTCCGTGGGACAGGAGCACCGCACCGTCGGGACGGGAACGGCAGGCGTGGGCCTCGGACCGCACGCCTGCTGTCCCGGTCGAGCCGGGTGAAGGCCCCGAACGCCGTCGAGCAGGAGCCCGGCCGTCGTCGCTCGCCGGCCGTCATCCCGGCAGATCGGTTCATGGTTCACGCATCTCCCGCGGGGCACTGTCCGGACTGCCGTACGACGACGACCTAGGGAGAGCCATGAGCGTGGCACGACTCGGAGCGCGGGTCCTGATCGGGGCCCTGATGGTTGGGCACGGGACGCAGAAGCTGTTCGGGTGGTTCGGTGGTCCGGGCCGAGCCGGGACCGAGGGGATGATGGAGGCCCTGCAGATGCGCCCGGCCAAGGCCAACGCGCTCGCCGCAGGCGTCAGCGAGACCGTCGGCGGGACCCTCCTCGCGCTGGGACTGGCCACGCCGCTGGCCTCCACCGCGCTCACGGGGGTGATGACGACCGCCATCACCAAGGTGCACCTCGCCAACGGCCCCTGGGCCGCCAACGGCGGGTGGGAGTACAACGCCGTCCTGATCGGCGCGGTCACCGCGCTGGCCGAGGATCCTGGCGACCTGTCCCTGGACCACGCGCTGGGCATCGAGCGCACAGGGCCGCGGTGGGCCCTGGGATCCCTGGCACTCGGCGCCGGCGCCGCGGCCGCGGCGATGGCCGCCGGTCGGCGGGGAGCCCCGACGCTCCCGGTCGCCGCTGCGGACAGTTCGGCGGCTGTGGCGGCGCAGGGTGACACCGCGGGCGATCCGACGACCGCTGGGGCCTGACCACACCGGCACGGCCGGGATTCCTCATGACGGAGCCCCCACGGTTCACCGTGGGGGCTCCGTCATGACGTGCCGGAGTCGAGCGGGACGTACCCGCACGCCTCGATCCCGGCCGGCAGGTTCACCTCCGCGACACGAGCGCCCCTGAGGGAGACGCTCGATCGAGGCGGTCGCGCGCGGTCAGGCCTCGGCGTCGAGGGCGGCGGCGACCCGGCGGTGGGCTTCCCAGATCGCGTCCGGCAGTCCCTCGAACTGGGCCAGGTGCTCCTCGCGATGAGCCATCTCCTGCTGCCAGCGGGCGGTGTCGATGGTCAGCAGCCGCTCCAGGTCGGCGGGGGGCAGATCCATCCCCCGGAGATCGAGCTCGTCCTCGGTCGGCACGACGCCGACCGGCGTCTGCCGGCCGGAGACCTCGCCGTTGCGCAGCTGCATGAGCCAGAGGAGGGGGCGCAGGTTGTCCCGGTACCCGGGCCACAGGAAGTGCCCGTCCTCGGCATCGCGCTGGAACCAGTTGACGTGCGCGAAGAGCGGCTGATCGGTGGCCGATCCGATGACCTCCAGCCAGTGCGCGGCGTAGGCGCCCTCGGAGTAGGCCATGAAGGGGCGCATCGACATGGGGTCGTAGCGCAGCACGCCCTCGGTGCCCTCTGCGGCGAAGGTGGCCTCGGCGCCCAGCGTCAGACCGTCGTACACACCTTCGGCGAGATCGGTGATGGCCCGCACGAGCGGCTCCCGGTCACGGGTGCGGCCGCCGAAGATGATCGCGTCGACCGGCACGCCCTTCGGGTTGTCGAAGTCCGCCGCGATGTTCGGCACGTTGGCCAGCGTCGTGGTGAACCGGCTGTTCGGGTGCGCCCAGGGAGCGTCTGCCTCACCCTCGGGCCGTTCGGAGATCAGCTCGCCCTTCCAGTCGCGCCAGCCGGTCACGTCGGCGGGCCGCTCGGGCGTCTTGCCCTCCCACCAGACGTCGGCGGTGTCGGCGTTGTAGGCGACGTTGGTGAAGATCGTGCCCGTTCCGGGCGCGATCGCCGCGACCGCAGTGGGGTTGGTGTCCTCGTTGGTGTCCTTGGCGACACCGAACACGCCGAACTCGGGATTGATCGCGTAGATGCGGCCGTCCTCGGGGTCCACCCGCAGCCACGCGATGTCGTCGCCGTAGAAGTCGACGTGGTACCGGTCGCCGAGCACGTCGGGGGCCAGCGTCATCGCCAGGTTGGTCTTGCCGGACGCGCTGGGCATGCCGCCGCAGATGTGGTACTTGCGGCCGGTCTCCTTGTCGGTGATCCCCAGCAGCATGAACTGCTCGGCGAGGAATGCTCCCGATGCCCACCCGTCGTAGGTGGCCTGGCGCAGGCCGTGGGCGATCTTGCCCAGCAGCGCGTTGCCGCCGTACGAGGAGCCGTAGTGCAGGATCGTGCGCTCGTCGGCGAGGGTGACGAAGTAGCGCTGGTCGTCCGCGGTCCCGTGGCCGAGGTTGTCCAGGTCGCCGGTCACGTGCACGGCGCGGACGAAGCTGTCCGGGTCGGCGAGGTCGTTGACGTGCTCCACGCCGACGCGGGCCATCCGGATCATGTGCAGGACGACGGTCCGGGTGTCGGTGAGCTCGACACCGGTCGCGTAGGGCTCCAGCGGTGAGCCGGGCGGCGCCATGAGATAGGGGACGACGTACATGGTCTTGCCCGCCGAGGCGCCCCGCATCTTCCCCTCGAGCAGCTGCCGCATCTCCGCGGCCGGGCGCCAGTTGTTGTAGACGCCCTTGTCGGCGGGCTTGCTCGTCGCGACGATGGTGCGCTCCTCGGACCGCGCCGTGTCCTTGGGGTGGCTGCGGGAGTAGTAGCGCCCCTCGCCTGCAGGGAGCAGCTCGCCGGCGTCCAGTGCCTCGCTCAGCAGACGGGCGTCGTCCGAGGCGTTGATGACCTCGATCCGGTCTGCACCGGTCAGTTCGAACCATTGGTGCACGTAGCTGCGGACCTGCTTGTTGCGGAGTCCCGCCTCGTCCAGCACTCCGTCGATGTCTGTCATGACCACACCCTTACCTTATGGAAAGTCTCGCGCCACAACTCCGGTTCCCCTCGCTGTGCCGCATGGACTGCTCGGGACATGGTCACGCATCCGGTCGCGCGGTGCGGACGCCGACGCGCAGCTGTCACGAGTTCGGTCGTGCCGCGGACCAGCGCCGGACGAGGTGGCCCCGGGCGGAATCGGCCGCACCGGGTGCCGCAGGGCCGGGGGTCCACGACCCGGGGCGCCGGTACTGCGAGGCCTCAGGCCGTCGCCGGGGCAGCGCCGCCGTCGTGGACGGGAACGTGCGGACGACGGGCCCGCCGGGGGGCGGTCAGCACCCCTCCCGGACGGTCGGACGAGCTGGGCCGCGCCCCGGCGGAACCGCCTGAGCAGCTCAGGCCAGGGAGAGCTTCCGCCTCCGGGATCCGGCCTCGGCGATGAAGTTCCGGAGCACGGGGTAGACCTCGGTCTCCCAGCGGGAGCCGCTGAACACGCCGTAGTGGCCGACCCCCGGCTGCATGTGGTGGTGCTTGCGGTGCTCCGGGATCCCGGTGCAGAGGCCGTGCGCGGCCTCGGTCTGACCGGGGGAGCAGATGTCGTCCTGGGCGCCTTCGATGGTGAGCAGGTCGGTGTCGGTGACGACACCCGGGTCGACGGGGGTGCCCCGCCACGTGAACTGCCCGGTGGCCATCCGGTTCTCCTGGAAGATCTGGGCGACCGTCTCGAGGTAGAACTCGGCGGGGACGTCCATCACCGCGCCGTACTCGTCGTAGAAGGCGCGGGTGGTGGCCGCGCGCTGCTCCTCGCCGGTCACCAGGTCGCGGTAGAGCCGGACGTGGGCCTTGACGTGCCGCTTGAGGTTCATCGACATGAATGCCGTCAGCTGGACGACGCCGGGGTACACGCGGCGGCCGGCGCCGGCGTACCGCGCCGGCACGGTGTCGATGAACTTGCGTTCGAAGTCGGACAGCGGCTTGGTCGCGGCCATGGTGTTGATCCGGTTCGGGTTCACCCGGGTGTCGACCGGCCCGGCCATCAGGGTCAGGCTGCGGGGCTGTGCGACATCGCCCTCGGCGGCGAGCAGCGCGACAGCCGCCAGGACGGGGACGGCGGGCTGGCAGACCGCCACGACGTGGGTGTCGGGGCCCAGGTGGCGCAGCGCCTGCATGACGTGCTCGATGTACTCGGCGAGCCCGAACGCGCCGTGGGCGGCAGGGACGTCCCGGGCGTTGTGCCAGTCCAGGACGTGCACGTCGTGGTCGGCCAGGAGGGTCCGGATGGTGGGCCGGATCAGCGTCGTGAAGTGCCCGGACATCGGCCCGACGGCGAGCACGCGCGGCTGCCCCGTCACCGACGGCTTGTCGAAGTGGATGAGCGTGGCGAACGGCGTCCGCAGCGTCGGCCGCTCCGTGACCACGGCCATCTCGGCGCCCACCCGCACGGCGTCGATCCCGAACGGCGGGCGCTCGTGCGTGGGACGGGCATGGGCGAACATGTCGCAGGCCGCCCGGACGTGCCGGACGCCCGGCCCGGCGAGCGGGGACGGCAGCGCGTAGAGCGCCCGGGCCGTCTTCGCCGACGCGGTCACCAGCGGGGAGGCGATGCGGCGCTGCAGGTCGTACGCGGTGTAGATCATGCGATCCCGTCTGTCTCTGCCCGAATGGCTGCGAGGTGGCGCAGCTCACAGTGACGAACTGTATCCGGGGCCTCTGGACGGGCTCCACTCGAGTCGCCCCCGGAGCGGCGCAGTCCGCATGGGCGCAGGTCGACGCGGGCCCGTCTCCCATTGACGGCGTTCCCGGGCGGGGCCATGCTGCGCCGGTGCCCGGAGCCGTGCACCTGGAGCCACGGGGCTCCACCTCCGGCGAGCGGTGACGCGCCGCGACGAGGGAGACGCCATGACAGAGACGATGGAAAGCGGGACCAGGACCGGCGACAAGCTCCTGGGCAGGGTGGCCTTCGTGACCGGCGGAACACGCGGCATCGGCGCCGCGATCTGCCGGAGCCTGGCGTCCCAGGGTGCCGACGTGGCAGCGGGCTACAGCGGCAACCAGGAGGCCGCCGAGAAGTTCGCCAAGGAGTTCACCAGCGCCTTCCCCGACCGCCAGGTCACGCTGCACCGCGGGGACATCGGCAACGCCGACGACTGCCGACGGTGCATCGCCGAGGTGATCGACCAGCACGGCCGGCTGGACATCCTGGTCAACAACGCCGGCATCACCCTCGACCGGACCGTGGCCAAGATGGGCGACGCCGACTGGCGCCGGGTGATCGACGTCAACCTGTCCGGGGCGTTCTACCTGTCCCAGGCCGCGCTGGCGCACATGCTGGAACGCGGCAGCGGGCGCATAGTCATGATCTCCTCGATCATCGGCGAGACGGGCGGCATCGGGCAGGTGAACTACGCGTCCGCCAAGTCGGGGTTGTTCGGGCTCACCAAGACCCTCGCCCGGGAGGCGGCCATGCAGCTGCAGCGGTCGGGCAAGACCGACGGCATCGGCATCACCGTCAACGCCGTCACGCCGGGCTACACCGCCACCGAGATGGTCGAGGCCGTTCCGGAGAAGGTGCTCGACGTCGTCCGGGCCAAGATCCCGCTCGGCCGGCTCGGGCAGCCGGACGAGGTGGCGAGGGTCGTGCACTTCCTGGCCGCGGACGCCTCGTCCTACATCACCGGGCAGGTGTGGGGCGTCAACGGAGGCATGGACATGTGAGCGTCCCGCGATGCGCGCTCGGCCAGGCGCGGGCAACCTGACCAAAACAGCGACGACGGAAGGCGTGTAGTTGTTCGAGCGCATCGCAGTGGTCAACCGGGGTGAACCTGCTCTGCGGCTCATCCGTGCCGTGCGCGAGCTGAACGCGGAGCACGGCACCGCGACCCGGGTCATCGCACTGCACACCGAGGCCGAGCGGCGGGCGTCGTTCGTGCGCGCTGCCGACGAGGCCGTCCTGCTGCGCGAGTCGGGTGAGGGCAGCCCGTACCTGGACCACGGGGAACTGGGCCGGGCGTTGCGGACGAGCCGCGCCGACGCGGCCTGGGTCGGCTGGGGGTTCGTCGCGGAGGACCCCGCCTTCGCCGAGCTGTGCGCCGACCTGGGCGTCACCTTCATCGGGCCTCCTCCCGAGGCCATGCGGCTGCTGGGCGCCAAGATCGAGGCGAAGGTCCTGGCCGAGCAGACCGGCGTGCCGGTCGCGCCGTGGAGTGGCGGCCCGGTCGAGACCCTCGAGGAGGGCCACCGGCACGCGGCTGCGATCGGCTACCCGCTCATCGTGAAGTCCCGGAGCGGCGGTGGCGGCCGGGGCATCCGGGTGGTCCGCACCGAGGGGGAGCTGGAGGAGGCGCTCACCCGGACGCAGGCGGAGGCGGCTCGTACCTTCGGCGACCCGATCGTGTTCATGGAGCGCCTGGTCGAGGGCGGCCGGCACGTCGAGGTGCAGGTCATCGCCGACCAGCACGGGGCGGTGTGGGCGCCGGGCGTGCGCGACTGCTCGGTGCAACGGCGCAACCAGAAGGTGATCGAGGAGTCCAGCTCGCCGGTCCTGAGCGCCGAGCAGGCCACCGCCTTGCGCGAGTCCTCGATCGCGCTCGTCCGGGCCGCGGGCTACGTCGGCGCCGGCACGGTCGAGTTCCTGTACCAGCCGACCGAGCAGCTGTTCACCTTCCTGGAGGTCAACACCCGGCTCCAGGTCGAGCACCCGGTGACGGAGGCGACCACCGGGCTCGACATCGTGAAGCTGCAGCTGCACGTCGCCGCCGGCGGCCGGCTCGTCGGGGATCCGCCACCGGAGTCCGGGCACGCCATAGAAGCACGGCTCAACGCCGAGGACGCCGAGCAGGGATTCGCCCCGGCACCGGGCCGGGTCGCACTCATGCGGATGCCCCGGGGGCCGGGTGTCCGGGTGGACACCGGCATGACCGTGGGCGACGTCATCCCCCCGGCCTACGACTCCATGGTGGCCAAGATCATCGCCTGGGGCCGGGACCGCCCCGAGGCGCTGGCCCGGCTGCGCTGCGCCCTGCGCGAGACCACGGTCGTGCTGCACGGGGGGACGACCACGAAGTCCTTCCTGATCGACCTCCTGGACCGGCCGGAGGTGGTGGCGGGCACTGCGGACACCGGCTGGCTCGACCGCGCGGGCATCGGGTCGGGCGAGTCCCAGCCGAACGGTTTCGTGGCGCTCCTGCAGGTGGCCGTCGACGTCTCCGACGCCGAGGAGGCGCACGAGCGCGCGGCCTTCCTGGCCGCCGCCCGGGGTGGCCGGCCGCGGGCTCCGCACGAGGTCGGGCGCCGGATCGAGCTCGGCTACCGGGGACAGGTGTACCGGCTGACCACCGCCAAGGTCAGCGGCGATCGGTACCGCGTCCAGCTGGACGGCCGATCCGTCGACGTCGACGTCGACCGGCTCAGCCCGCTGGAGAGCCGGCTCACCGTCGGCGGCCGCCGGTTCTCCGTCGTCGCCGTGACGGCCACCGGCTCGCACCTCATCGAGGTCGACGGGGTCTCCCACCGGGTCACGCGGGATGCCGGCGGCGTGGTGCGCGCGCCCGCCCCGTCGGTCGTCGTCGGGCTCCGTGTGGAGCCCGGGCAGGAGGTCGAGGCAGGCCAGACCGTGGCCGTCCTGGAGAGCATGAAGATGGAGACGGCGGTACGGGCGCCGTTCGCCGGCCGGGTCCGGGAGCTGCTGGTCGCCGTCAACGCGCAGGTGGACGCCGGCGCTGCCCTGCTGGACCTGGAGCGCACCCGCGCGGACGTCGAAGAGGCGTCGGGCGAGCGCATCACGTTCCCCGGGACCGCTGAGGCGCAGGAGACCGACTCCCACCAGGCGGCGCTGTCGCTGCTCGCGGAGCTGCAGGCGCTGATCACCGGGTACGACGTCGACGCCGGTCATGCGCGGCAGCTCGTCGCCGGCTACGGCGCGGCCCGGAGCGAGGTTCCCGCGGACGATCCGGAGCTGCTGCGCGGCGAGCTCACCGTGCTGACCACGTTCGCCGACCTCTGCGAGCTGGCCCGCAACCGCCCGGCCAGCGAGGAGGAGGAAGCCGACCAGCAGGTGCACAGCCCGCGGGAGTACTTCCACTCCTACCTGCACTCCCTCGACGTCGAGCGGGAAGCGCTCCCGGAGAGCTTCCGCGGCCGGCTCCGACGGGCGCTGGGCCACTACGGTGTCGGCGATCTGGAACCCGGGCCGGTTCTCGAGCAGGCCGTGCACCGCATCTTCCTCGCCCAGCAGCGCATCTCCGACCAGCTGCCCGCGGTGCAGGCGCTGCTGGAGCGCTGGCTGGACGGCGGCGCCCCTCCGCCCGGGCCGTCCCGGTCGGAGGTCGCGGAGGTCCTCGACCGGCTCGTCACCGCGACCCAGTTGCGCTACCCGTCGGTCGGTGACCTCGCCCGTGCCGTCCGCTTCCGCTACTTCGAGGAACCGGTGCTGCAGCAGGCCCGGCAGGAGGTGCTCGACGAGGCGGCCCGGATGCTCGCCGAGCTCGACGAGGCCGGTGCGCGCGGCGACACCGCCGCGAGCATGGCCCGGGTCGAGACGCTCGTCGCCAGCCCGGAGCCGTTGATCCGGCTGCTGGCCGAGCGTGCCGGGCGGCAGACAGCCGAGCCCGATCCCGTCCTGGAGGTGCTCACCCGCCGCTACTACCGCAGCCGCGACCTGCAGCACGTCCGGTCCTTCATGCTCGGCGGCCACTCCTGCGTGTCGGCGGACTACGAGCTGAACGGCACGCAGCTGCACCTGGTCGCCCTGATGACCGAGCGGAACGCCCTGCCTGCCGCGCTCTCCGCGCTGGCCGGAGCGGCGGAGCACGTCGCCGACCCGCCGCACCTCCTGGTGGACCTCTACCTGTCCTGGCCGGACAGTCCGGCGGACGCCGACACCATGGCCGCGGAAGTGCGCGACGTCCTCGACGCCGTCGTCCCGCTGCGGACGGTCCGCCGGGTGACGGTCACGGTGACCACTCCCGACGGCGACGCCGAGGCGCTCACCTTCCGGCCGGCGGTGGGCGGGAGCGGAGCAGGCGACGGCGACGGGCTGGTGGAGGACCGGATCATCCGCGGCCTGCACCCGCTCACCGCGCAGCGGCTCAACCTCTGGCGCCTCAAGAACTTCGACGGGGTGCGGCTGCCATCGGCCGAGGACACGTACCTGTTCCACGTCGTCGCGAACGACAACCCGAACGACGAGCGGTTCATCGCCATGGCGGAGGTCCGCGACCTGACGCCCGTCCGGGACGAGAGCGGCGAGGTCGTCGCGTACCCGACGGTCGAGCGGCTGCTGACGGCGTGCCTCGACGGCCTGCGCCGCGCGCAGCCGCTGCGGAAGTCGCGCCGTCCCCTGGACCACAACCGCGTCTTCCTCTACGCCTGGCCGTCCATCGAGGTCCCGCTGGCGGAACTGGCGGGCCTGGCGCGCGCTGCGGCTCCGCTGACGGCGGGGGCCGGGCTGGAGGAGATCGTCCTGCTGGCCCGGTTGCAGGAGGGAGGGTCCGCGACGCCGCGGGAGGTGGCGCTGCGTTTCTCGTACACACCGGGTACGGGCGTCACCATGCGGGTGACCGACCGGCCGACCGAGCCGATGCGGCCGCTGGACGACTACGCCGACAAGGTGCTGCGCTCGCGTGCCCGCGGCACGGTGTACCCGTACGAGCTCGCCCCGCTGCTGGCCGGTCCGGGCGGCACCTTCGTGGAGCACGACCTGGACGACGCCGGCCGGCTGGTGCCGGTCCAGCGCCCACCCGGCCGCAACCGGGCCGGGCTGGTCGTGGGCGTGGTGGAGACCCCCACGAAGCGCTACCCGGAGGGGATGGCGAGGGTCGTCCTGCTCGGAGACCCCACCAAGGCGCTGGGCACCGTCGCCGTACCCGAGTGCGACCGCGTCGTCGCCGCGATCGACCTCGCCGAGGAGCGGGGCATCCCGGTCGAGTGGTTCGCGCTGTCCTCCGGGGCCAAGATCTCGATGGACAGCGGCACCGAGAACATGGACGGGGTGGCGCGCGGGCTGCGCCGGCTGATCACGTTCACCCAGAGGGGCGGCGAGGTCAACGTGGTCGTCGCCGGCATCAACGTGGGCGCGCAGCCGTACTGGAACGCCGAGGCCACCATGCTGATGCACACCAAGGGCATCCTGGTCATGACCCCGGACAGTGCGATGGTGCTCACCGGCAAGCACTCCCTGGACTACTCCGGCGGCGTGTCGGCCGAGGACAACTTCGGGATCGGCGGCTACGACCGGGTGATGGGGCCCAACGGCCAGGCGCAGTACTGGGCGCCGAACCTGACCGCCGCCGTCGACCTGCTGTTCCAGCACTACGAGCACGCCTACGTCGCGCCCGGCGAGCGCTGGGCCCGGTCGGCCGGGACCGACGATCCGGCCGACCGTGACGTGCGCTCGTTCCCGCACCAGCACCCGTCGAGCGAGTTCACCACCGTCGGCGACATCTTCTCGGCCGAGACCAACCCCGACCGGAAGAAGGCCTTCGACATCCGGACGGTCATGCGGGCGGTCAGCGACGCCGACCACCCGGTGCTCGAGCGGTGGGCGGGCATGGCGGAGGCCGACACCACCGTCGTCCAGGACGCGCACCTCGGCGGCCGGCCGGTCACGATCCTGGGGATCGAGTCGCGGCCCATCCCTCGGCGCGGCAGCTTTCCGGCGGACGGGCCCGACCAGTGGACCGCCGGGACGCTGTTCCCGAAGTCGTCGAAGAAGGCCGCGCGGGCGATCAACGCGTGCAGCGGCAACCGGCCGTTGGTGGTGCTGGCCAACCTCTCGGGCTTCGACGGCTCCCCGGAGTCGCTGCGCAACGTGCAGCTGGAGAACGGGGCCGAGATCGGCCGGGCGATCGTCAACTTCGACGGCCCGATCGTCTTCTGCGTCATCTCGCGCTACCACGGCGGAGCGTTCGTCGTCTTCTCCGGCGTGCTGAACGACAACATGGAGGTGCTGGCCGTCGAGGGCTCCTACGCCTCGGTCCTCGGCGGTGCGCCCGCGGCCGCGGTGGTCTTCACCGGCGAGGTCGACAGGCGCACCGCCGCCGATCCCCGGGTGCGCGACCTCGAGGCAGCACTGGCCGCGGCCGACAGGGTGGAGCAGGCCCGGCTGCGAGCGGAGTTGGCCGCCCTGCGCAGCGCCGTCCGCTCCGAGAAGCTCGGAGAGGTCGCTGCCGAGTTCGAAGCCGTGCACAACATCGAACGGGCTCGAGAGATGGGTTCCGTGCACGCCATCATCCCCGCCGCCGAGTTGCGCCCCCGCCTCATCGCTGCCGTCGAGCGAGGGATACAGCGCACCACCCGGAGCACGCCCCACGCTCTTCAGGAGGAGTCGACATGAACGCGTTCGTCCTCAACCGGCACGGCCGCCTGGTGCTGCCCTCGAACATCTTCCCGCAGCTGGACTTCTCCACCATGGAGTCCCTCGAGCAGCTCGACAGCGTCGTCCGCCGGGACTTCGAGACCAAGGCCCCGAGCGGGACCGACATCCTGGACAAGGTCCGGCTGGGGGGCTACGAGAGCCGGTACGCGCTGATGCGTGACCTGGCCCTGAACCTCTTCTGGGCCAACCGGTTCGCGATGACCATGTACGAGAAGCGGCCGACACGCTGGGCCGACGTGCCCCGGACACGGAACGACGTGTTCCTGCCCGCGTTGCAGCCGTGGGAGGACGGGGACACCAAGATCGCCGCCGTCCGGACGGCCTACCCGACGCTGCCGGCCCAGTGGGACGAGGCCGTCGAGGACCGCATCTTCGGCATCCTCTTCGACGTCTTCGGGAACCGGCGGCACCACGCGACCACGCTGCCGGCCATCAAGCCGACGGTCGCGCAGTTCCTGGAGACGCCGGGCAACCTCACCTTCCGGCTGCCGAACTACGACCCGGACTACCCGGTCTACGACTACACCGACATCCTGGACTGCGACGAGGAGGTGCCCGAGCTCGAGTCGCTCCTCCGGTGGGCGATGGTGCTGCACAACCAGTACCCGTGGGACCGCTCGCAGATGGAGCTGGTCGAGGCCGGCAGTCTGGCCGACGACGACTACGTGGTCACCTTCCACCCCCGCGACGCCGAGGTGCGGGCCTTCCTCCGACGCCTGGCCGGCGGCGTCCGGAGCCGGACCGCCGCCCCGGCGCAGGAGCCACGACAGCCGGTGCGGCCGTTCCCGGCGATCGACGTCCGCCGCCAGTTCGCCGTCCTGCCCCGCCTGGAGTCACTGGCCGCCGTCCACGGCGACCAGGTGTGCAGCAACGACGACCTGATCCGGAACTCCGCCTACAACTGGTCACCGATGGGTGCCCGGGAGATCAGCGACAAGACCGGGATCGAGCAGCGCCGGTACAGCTCGCTGAGTCTGGAGGAGCTCGGTCTTCAGGCTGCCCAGGCCGCACTGGCGAAGGCGCAGCGGCAGCCGGAGGAGATCGGTGCCGTCCTCGTCTGCACCTGCACCAGCTCGCGGTTGATCCCGTCGCTGGCCACCTACATCTGCGGTCAGCTCGGCATCCACCAGACCCACGCCGCCTACGACATCATCGCTGCGTGCGCGGGCATGCCGTACGGGCTGGCCGAGGCCGCCCGGCTGCTCCAGGAGGTGGAACGGCCGATCCTCGTGGTGTGCGTCGAGAAGTTCTCGGACAAGATCGGGAACGTCCGCACCTCGCGCATGATCTTCGGGGACGGCGCGGCCGCGATGGTGGTGGGCCCGGCGCCGGACGGCGCGGCGCCCGACTTCCACTACCTCCAGACCTACGCCAGCGGTCCCGCCAGCGAGGTCAACTCGATCATCTGGCCCAACCCCGAGTTCGACAACAACATCACGGTCTTCGGGCCGCAGGTCAAGGCGATGGCGGGCCGGTACCTCTCGCAGATGATCGAGGAGATCACCGCTCTGCCCGACCCCGACGGCCGGGCGGGGTCGCTGCTGGAGAGCATCGACCTCATCGTCCCGCACCAGGCGAACAAGACCATGGTGCTGCAGCTGGCCAAGCAGGCGGGGCTCAGCCCGGACCAGCTGTACTTCAACATCGAGCAGGTGGGCAACGCCTCGTCGGCCAGCATCCCGCTGGCCATCCACGACGCGGTGCGCGACGGCGTCGTCACCGCGCCGGTGCGCATCTTCGCGCCCGGCTTCGGTGCGGGAGCCGTGGCCGGCTACACCGTCCTGACGCTGGACCCCGCCATCGTCGCCGTGGAGCAACCCGGGTCCGCCCCGGACCTCAGCTCGCCGGAGCCCGCCCTGCCGGCCTCGGACGGACGCTCCTCGGCGTCGGAGGAGATCCGGGTGGCCTTCGGCTGATGCCGGACGCCGGGAGCACGTGCCCGTGAGCACCCGCACGGTGCGTGGCGCGGACGGGACGGTGCTCCGAGCCTGGTGCAACGACGGCACAGGAATTCCGGTGCTGCTGTGCAACGGCCTCGGAGCACCGCCGGCGGCCTGGCCGCGGATCATCGCCCCGGACAGCGGTTACCGGGTCGCCACGTGGTACCAGCGCGGGCTCGGGGGCTCCGAGCGACCGGCCGACCGGAGCCGGGTGCAGGTCGAGGACCACGCGGACGACGCGCGCGCCGTCCTGGACGCCTACGGCATGCGCTCGGCGATCGTGGTGGGCTGGTCGCTGGGCGTCAACGTCGCGTTCGAGCTGGCGCTCGAAGACCCGCATCGGGTCACCGCCGTGCTGGCCGTCGCCGGTGTGCCTGGCGGCAGCTACTCGTCGCTGTTCGCGCCGTTCGGCGTACCCCGGGGGCTGCGGGCGCCGATGGGCCGGATCGGCAGCCGCGTGCTGCCGATCGTGGGACCACTGCTGCCGCTCGTGACGGCCAGCCTGCCGCCGTGGCAGGAACTGCTCTCCCCGGCGGCGCTGCGCGGACCTGCGCGGGAGGCGGCTCACCCTGGCCTGCTGCGTGCGGTGCTGCACGAGTTCGCGCAGAACGACTGGCCCTGGTTCCGGTACCTCGCGGACGCCGTCGCCCAGCACGCCCCGCTCGACGTCTCCGGTGTCCGGTGTCCGGTGACCTTCGTGGCGGGTCGCCACGACGCCCTGGTGGACGTCGCCGACGTCCGGGCCGCGGCCAGGTCGGTACCCGGAGCCCGGCTCCGCGAGATGGCCGGGACTCACTTCCTCCCGCTGCAGTACCCCGCGGTCATGCTCGAGGAGCTGGAACGGCTCGGCCGGCGTGCACCTTCCAGCAGCTGACCCGCAGCGTCGGGTGCGGGGCGGGGGACGAGCGGCCCGGAGGTCGTGTCCGAGCCGGTCGGCCGCCGATGCGGGGTGGGAGGCACCTGCGCCGGGTCAGTCGCGGCGGGGGAAGAAGGGGCGCAGGGCCAGAGGTGGCTGGAAGGGACGCCAGGTGGACTCGGGCATGCCGAGCCGGTCGGCCAGCAGCCACAGCACCGCCGGGTTGTACGCCAGGCCGAGGTGGCTGCCGCGCACCTCGATGTTCTCCCGCCGCGGTCGGTCTTCGTACGTGCACGACGACCAGGGGACGATGCCGTCGGCTCGGCTGTAGACCGAGGTCGCCGGCACCCGCAGGGGCCCGGCCTCGGCCCACGGCCGAGGCAGTGACGCGGCCGCGGCCGGCAGGTGGGGGGTGCGGTCGACAATGCGCGAGGCGGCCTGCAGCCAGCCGGCTCCTCGGACCACCGGGCTGCCCAGGGTGATGATGCCGCGGATGCTGCCCGGGGTGGCTCGGGCCAGTTGCTGGGCGTACATGCCGCCCAGGCTCCAGCCCACCAGGCTCACCCGCCGTCCGGTGGTCTGGTGCAGTTCGGCGACGCGGGAGCGCAGTTCTCGCACGACCCGTCCGGTGCCTCCGCGGTTGGTGCCCAGGCTCCATCCGGAGACGTTGTGGCCCAGCAGGCGCAACGCATTGCGCAGCACGAACGTGGCGGGGTCCCCGGTGAGCAGCCCGGGCAGCACCAGGACGGGGTGGCCGTCGCCGCGGCGCGCGGTGGCGAGCAGGGGCCAGGTCGCCAGGAGGGCGGAGAAGTCCAGTCCGGCCCGGGGTCCCTCGGTCACGAGCCGGGCGGGGGACGGAAGGCGCGCAGTGGTCACCCGGCCAGCATCCCTGGAGGTGTGGACGCTCGCAGGTGGAGGCTCGGTGGCGGAACAGGTCGATGGACACCGGGAGGCAGCCGGCGGTGAGGTGCGTCCGGCGTCCGGCGCCTGGTGGCGGAATTCCCTTTCCAGCAGGTCGCTGCCGCGCCGATCGACAGCCGGCTCGCCTCCAGCTCGTCGATCACCCGCTACGTCTTGATGGGCTCGGCCTCCTCCGCGCTCGTCAGCCCGGTGACCGACATCATGGAGATCCGTCTCCGAGGCCACGTGCAGTCCGACTCCTGGCTGGTCGTCCGCGCCTGCGGCACCCAGTTCCGCAGCGAGTCCGGCACGATCCCCAGGTGCTCACCGACCCGTTCGCACGCGGCGTGGTCGCTCAGCGGATCCGGCCCCGCACCGGCTCGAGCGCGAAGCGGATCGCTCGCTCACGCAGCTCGCCGGAGCACGTCAGCGGTGCCGCCATGACCTCGAGCGGCCAGAGTCCTGCGTCGCACGTCCAGTGCCGCACGGCCCTGGATCCACGCTTGCCGGACCGTCGATCCCGGCCACCACGCGAGTCGGAGCAGCCTGGGGCGGTGCTAGTGGACGTCGGACCAGGGCCGGGACGAGTGCTTGGCGCCGAAGTAGTCCCCGCTCCTGCGGATCACGGCATCGGTGCTCAACGCCTGGGAAGGCTCAGCGCGCTTGACCAGCTGCGGAATGTTCTTGGAGCAGTGGATGTAGGCCTCCACGACCGCCACGCTCACCCAGCGCTCCGGTCGACGGCCGGCTTGCTGCTGCAGGTCACCGAGCAGGTGGAGAGGAAGGTCGTCTCGAGCCATCAGTTCGGCGTTCTCCGTCACGGCAGCCCGGCCGTTGACGTGCAGGCCGATCGCGTCACCGCAGAAGTCGATGAACAGCAGGCCGACATGGCCGTTCTCGGTGATGTTCCCCAGGCTGCTCATCACGCCGTTGCCCTGGTATTCCGGATAGATGAGGGTGCGCTCGCCCAGCACGCGGACGAATCCGGGCGGCCCGGCGCGGAAGGAGCAGTCGGCCTCACCTGCTTGATCCGCTGTAGCGATGAAGACCATCTCCATGCGAGCCACGAATGCCCGCATGCGGTCGTTGAGGTGGTCGAGCACCTGATGGTCGTAGAAGCCACGGGCCCGTGCGGCGGTGTCGTACCGCTCCTGCAGGAGGTGCTCGCCCATCGAGCCTGGCATGGCGATTCCCCTGGGTCGTAGACGGGAAGCCCGCGGCTGTAGCCGATAGCGGATCAGAAAGCACCGCACGTCGCCTCCGCACACCGACGGGCGTCCACCCTGTCGTGGACATCCACCGGAGCGTGGCGGACCCCGTCCTGATACATCCCCGGGCAGGGACCCTGGGGGAGCACTGACCGACCGGACGATCGTCCGGTCGATCGACGTTGCCGGTGAGCGCGGGGCGACCAGATGCTCGACGTGCAGTGCAGACCGGCGGCTCGACACCCACGGTGGCCGGTACAGGCGGGGTGGGAACGGTGGCGGAGGAGTGCGCGCGCGAACCCCCATGTCCTTCACACCCGCCCCCAGCCGGGGATCACGCCGGATGCCCCGACGCGGCGGGCGGGCCCCTTGGCGCGCGCCCCGGGAGGGAGCACGCTGTGGCCTGGTCACGAGGGGGTTGCCATGCCCACCATCCCGTCCCGCCACCGGGCCGAGATCATCGACGAGGTCCGGCGCTACGCCCAGGAGCGGCTGACCCCGGAGCAGCAGCGGCTGTTCGACACGTTCGTCGGGCAGTACTACCGGCACGTCGCCCGCGACGACCTCGCGGCCCGGCGCGTGCACGACCTCTACGGCGTGGCGATGTCGCACCTGACCCTCGCTCTCGACCGGCCGCCGGGGGTTCCCTCCGTGCGGGTGTACTCGCCGGATTTCGAGCAGCACGGGTTCGGTTCGCCGCACACCGTCGTCGACATCGTGACCGAGAACATGCCGTTCGTCGTCGACTCGGTGATCACGGAGGTCGTCCGGCACGGCCTCGGCCTGCACCTCACCGTGCGGCCGGTCGTCCCGGTGCGCCGCGACGACGGGCGGCTCGTCGACGTCCTCGACCGCCACGACGCGGGCGCCGGCGCGACGTCGGAGGCGGTGGCTGAGACCTTCGTGCACCTGGAGATCGACCGGCAGTCCGACACGGCGGTGCTGGACCAGCTGCGCCGGGACATCCTCCGCGTCCTCGGCGACGTGCGGGCCGCGGTCGAGGACTGGTCGGCCATGCGGGAGCGAGCGCTCGCCGTCGCCGACATCGTGGAGACCGAGGCGTCCGCCTTCGCCGAGGAGGATCGGAAGGAGGCGGCCGACCTGCTGCGGTGGCTCGCCGACCACCACTTCACGTTCCTCGGCTACCGCGAGTACCGGCTGGGGAAGGACGGGAACGAGGACACGCTGTGCGCCGTCCCCGGCACGGGTCTGGGAGTGCTGCGGGACAGCCGGAGCCACCCCGTGTCGCACAGCTTCGCGAAACTGCCGCCAGAGGTCCGGCAGCGGGCGCACGAGCCGGAGCTGCTCAACCTCACGAAGGCGAACTCGCGGTCGACCGTGCACAAGCCCAACTTCCTCGACTACGTGGGCGTCAAGACGCTGAGCCCCGAGGGTGACGTGGTGGGGGAACGGCGGTTCCTCGGCCTGATGGCGAGCGCGGCCTACCGGCAGTCGCCGCGGGACATCCCCGTCCTCCGCCGGAAGGTGCAGGCGGTGCTCGATCGTGCCGGCCACCCGCTCGACGGCTACGACGGGCGCATGCTGCTGAACATCCTCGAGACCTACCCTCGCGAGGAGCTGTTCCAGATCGACGCCGAGCAGCTGTACGAGGCGGCGACGGCCATCCTCGACATCCAGGACCGCCAGCGGCTGCGGCTGCTCGTGCGTCGCGACGTCTTCGGCAGGTTCATGTCCTGCCTGGTGTTCCTGCCGCGCGACCGGCTCACCACGGCCCTGCGCACCCGCATCCAGGCCATCCTGCTGGCCGCCTTCTCCGGCGTGCGGGCGCAGTACGCCACCCAGGTGAGCGAGTCGGTGCTGGCCCGGCTGCACATCACGGTCCACACCGAGCCCGGGACGGTTCCGCAGTACGACGTCGCCGAGATCGAGGCCCGGCTCGTCTCGGCGATGCGGTCGTGGAACGACGACCTGTACGACGCCCTCGTGGACCAGAGCGGCGAGGAGCGCGGGGTCGGCCTGCACGCCCGGTACGCCGATGCGTTCCCGGCGGCCTACCAGCACGACACGTCCGCTGCCGCGGCCGTCGTCGACATCGGGCGGGTCGAGGGGCTGGGCGGGGACGACGACCTCGCCATGCACCTGTACCGGCCGCTGGAGGCCGCGCCGGGCACGCTGCGGTTCAAGCTCTTCCGACACGGCCAGTCGGTCACCCTCTCCGACGTCCTGCCGCTCCTGGAGAACATGGGCGTCCACGTCGTCGACGAGCGTTCCTACGAGGTGCGCCCCACCGGCGGGGAGCCGGTCTGGATCTACGACTTCGGGCTGCGCCACGAGCAGACCCACCTCGACGTCGACAGGGTGCGCGAGCGCTTCCAGGAGGCGTTCGCCATGGTGTGGCGCGGTGAACTGGAGAACGACGGGCTCAACCGGCTGGTGCTCCGCGCCGGCATGCGAGGTCCGGAGGTCGCGGTCGTGCGCGCCTACGCCAAGTACCTCCGGCAGGTGGGCGCCGCTTTCGCCCTGGACTACACGGTGGCGACGCTCGCCGGCAATCCCGAGCTGGCCCGTCGCCTGTTCGAGCTCTTCCAGGTCCGGCTGGACCCCGATCACGCCGGGGACCGGGACCTGGACGCCAAGCACGTCCTCCACGACGTCGAGGCCGGGCTCGGTGCCGTCACCAGCCTCAACGAGGACCGGATCCTGCGCGCGCTGGTGCGGGTGGTGGAGGCGACGCTGCGGACCAACTACTTCCAGTCCGGGCCGGACGGCGGGGCCAAGCCGTGGCTCGCCGTCAAGCTCGCCTCGGGGCGGATCCCCGATCTGCCGCTCCCGCGGCCGGCGTTCGAGATCTTCGTCTACTCGCCCCGGGTCGAGGGCGTCCACCTGCGCGGCGGGGCGGTCGCCCGCGGCGGCCTGCGCTGGTCCGACCGGCCGGAGGACTTCCGGACCGAGGTGCTCGGACTGATGAAGGCGCAGACGGTGAAGAACGCCGTCATCGTGCCGGTCGGTGCGAAGGGCGGCTTCGTCGTGAAGGTTCCGCCCACGGATCGGCACGCGCTGGCGGCGGAGGTCGTCGCCTGCTACTCGACGTTCATCCGGGGACTGCTCGACGTCACGGACAACCTCGTGGCCGGCCGGGTCGTCCCACCCGAGCGCGTCGTGCGCCACGACGGGGACGACGCCTACCTGGTCGTGGCGGCCGACAAGGGCACCGCGACGTTCTCCGACATCGCCAACGCGATCTCCCAGGAGTACGGGTTCTGGCTGGGCGACGCCTTCGCGTCGGGCGGCTCGGCCGGCTACGACCACAAGGCGATGGGCATCACCGCACGCGGCGCCTGGATCTCCGTCCAGCGTCATTTCCGGGACCTCGGCATCGACGTGCAGAGCGAGGACGTCACGGTCGCCGGGATCGGTGACATGTCCGGCGACGTCTTCGGCAACGGGATGCTGCTCTCCGAGCACATCCGCCTGGTGGCCGCCTTCGACCACCGGCACGTCTTCCTCGACCCCGATCCGGATCCGGCGGTGAGCTTCGCCGAGCGCAGGAGGCTGTTCGGGCTGCCCGGTTCCAGCTGGGCCGACTACGACACCGCGCTGATCTCGGCCGGAGGTGGTGTGTTCCCACGGTCGGCGAAGACGGTCCTGCTTCCTCCCGAGGTCCGGGCGCGGCTGGACGTGCCCGACGAGGCCCTGACCCCGGACGAGCTGATCCGCGCCGTCCTCAGAGCACCGGTCGCCCTGCTGTGGAACGGCGGCGTCGGCACCTACGTCAAGGCGACGGCGGAGACCCATGCCGAGGTGGGGGACAAGCGCAACGACTCCGTGCGCGTCGACGCCGGGGACCTGCGCTGCCGTGTCGTCGGCGAGGGCGGCAACCTCGGCTTCACGCAGCGGGGACGGGTCGAGTTCGCGCTCAGGGGTGGCCGGATCAACACCGACGCGATCGACAACTCCGCCGGAGTGGACTGCTCCGACCACGAGGTCAACATCAAGGTGCTCCTCGACCGCGTGTCCGCCGACGGCGACCTGACGGGCAAGCAGCGCGATGCCCTCCTCGCGGAGATGACCGACGAGGTGGCCGAGCTCGTCCTCGCCGACAACGCCGCCCAGACGCGGGCGCTGTACAACGCGCGTGCGCAGGCGAACGCCATGCTCGACGTGCACCTGCGCTTCCTGGCAGCGCTCGAGCGGGGCGGGCGGCTCAACCGGGCGCTCGAGTTCCTGCCGACGGACGAGGAGCTGACCGAGCGCGCCACGGTGGGGGGCGGCCTGGTGCTCCCCGAGCTCGCCGTCCTGCTGGCCTACTCGAAGCTGTGGATCTGCGACGAGCTGCTCGCCTCCGACCTCCCGGACGATCCGTTCCTGTCGGCCGAGCTGGTGGGCTACTTCCCGAGCGCCATCCGGGAGCGGTACGCCGACCGGCTGGCGGAGCACCCCCTGCGCCGCGAGATCATCGCGACCCGCGTGACGAACGAGCTGGTCAACCGCGCCGGCAGCACGTACGCGTTCCGCATGGCGGAGGGGGCCGGCCTCGCCGTTCCGCACATCGCCCGCGCGCACATCGCCGCCTGGGAGATCTTCGGGTTGACCGAGCTGCAGTTCCGGATCGAGTCGCTGGACGACGTTCCCACCGACGTCCGCATCCGCCTCCTGCTCGAGGTGCAGACGCTGGCCGAGCGCGCGAGCCGCTGGCTGCTGCGCAACCGTCGTCAACCGCTGGACATCCGCAGCACCGTCGACCACTTCGGGTCGGCGGTCCCCCTGCTGGTCGACGAGATCCCGCGCCTGCTCGCCGCGTCGTCGGAGGTGGACGAGGCGTTCGACGCAGCGGTCACGGACTTCGTCTCCGCCGGGGTCCCCGAGGCGATCGCCGCCCGCGTGGCGGTGCTCCCCGCGCTGTTTGCCGCGTTGGACGTCATCGACGTGGCGCACGCGACCGGCCGCGACTGGAAGCAGGTGGCCGCCGTCCACATCGCTCTCGGGCACCACCTGCAGCTGGACTGGCTGCGCGAGCGGATCCTGCGGCTGCCGCGGGACGACCGGTGGCAGGCGCTGGCCCGGGTCGCCCTCCGCGACGACCTCGACGCCGTCCGGGCCACGCTGACCGCCGAGCTGGTGCAGGCCGGCGACCCGGGCCAAGGCCCCGACGAGCTGATCCGGCGGGGGTTCGCCTCCGACCAACCGGCGGTGGCCCGTTGTCTCGGCGTCATCCGTGACATCGCCGCGGACGACCGCGCGGACCTCGCGACGCTCTCCGTGGCGCTGCGCGAGGTCCGCGGGCTGGTGTCGAGCCGGCCGGGGAGTGGCTGAGTCCTGAGCTGCCCGGGTAGGGGGAGGACGTCGGGATCCGCATAGGGCGGACGTCGGCGACGATCCGCTGACGACCGGGCTCGGAGGGACGAATGGCCGAATACACCGCGACCGCGGTCCGCGAGGGCGACCTCTGGGTGATCGACGTCCCGGGTGTCGGTACCACGCAGGCCGACAGCATCGACGACATCGAGAAGGTGGCCGTCGACCTCGTTCTCGCGACGACTCACACCGCCCCCGACGATGTGCACGTCCAGGTGGTCATCGTCTGATCCGGTTCGCCTTGTCCACGCACACGCCTGCGTCGACGCGGTCGACCGCAGGGATGGTCCAGTGCCACGTCCGTGCCACCGGCGGGGCGCTTTCGTCGAGGCGGCCTGCTCAGCGTCGTCGGCCGACGCCGACGAAGAAGGGCGCGAAGGTGGTGGGCCGGGCCGGTGCGGCGTCCATCCGGTCGAAGGCCGCTTCCCAGCGACGGACGTCGTCCTCGACCGCGAGGCCCGCGCCGAGGAGGGACTCCCGGGCCGCCCACGACGGCGGGCGCACCCCCGGCGGCATGGCGGCGATGAGGTACCGGCCCTCGTGCAGCTCCACGTCGAGGCCTGCGCGCTCGAGCAGCTGCCGCAGCTTCAGGCCGACCTGGAGGTCGTTGCCCCTCCGGCGGTGCAGCTCGACGTAGCGCTCGTGCAGATCGGCGAGCTCCGGGTCGGCATCGAGGACCCGCAACGCCGTGCCGTCGACGTCGACGAGGTAGACGGCCCCGCCCGGCCGGACCAGCGAGGCGAGGTGGTCGACGATCGCCTGCTCATGGCCGCCGTTGTGGGCGAGCACGTGTCGCATCAGCGCGACGTCCACCGATCCGGGCTCGAGGCCGGTGTCGGTGCCGGTGCCCTCGCGCAGCTCGATGTTGCCGGCACCTGAGTCGGCGATCAGCTGCCGCGCGGCCGCCCGTGCCGATCCGTCCGGTTCCACACCGATGACCCGGCCCTCCGGGCCGACCACCGCGGCCACCTGGACGGCGACCGCGGCCGGACCGCAGCCGATGTCCGCGACCGTGGCGCCGGGCACGATCCCGGCGGAGCGCCAGATGCCGCCCTCCAAGGTTCGGGCACGGTCGGCCATCATCCGGTACCGCCGGATCTCCGCCTCGGACACCTCGAGTGCGTACTCCGTCATCCCGTTCCCCTCGGTCCGCTGGCATGGTCCCGCCGAACGGGAACGGAGTCCATCCTCTGGCCGATCGGACGGGCCGGGTGCCGATGCGACGGTGTCGCCGGTGGGCGCGTGCGCCGCGGCATGGCGCGCTCATTGGGTGCGCCGGCCGGAGGAGCTGTCTAGGCCCGCACGCGCTCCGGACCCGGTACGTGCCCATCCTGCTCGGCAGTACCGCTCGTTCCGGATGCCGTGCCGGCGTACCAGGTGGCCAGCCGCGCGAACCCCTCGTCGAGGCCGATCTCGGGCCACCACCCGAGCGCCGCCCGGGTACGCCGCT